>Ga0160470_100020_pt1 | contig 294132 bp, 284 predicted proteins | sample HID1973I_E11MG_FD_108214 | JGI IMG/M metagenome (GOLD analysis project Ga0160470, IMG submission 108214) | Enriched mosquito-associated microbial communities from UW Madison campus, WI, USA - HID1973I_E11 MG | ecosystem: Host-associated > Arthropoda: Insects > Digestive system > Unclassified ... | reverse complement strand
CTCGGTGCGCCTGGACATCCGCCGCATCGGCACCATCAAGAAGGGTGACGAGGCGATCGGCAACGAGACCAAGGTCAAGGTGGTCAAGAACAAGGTCAGCCCGCCGTTCAAGACGGCCGAGTTCGACATCCTGTTCGGCGAGGGCATCTCGCGCGAGGGCGAGATCATCGACATGGGCGTCAACGCCCGCATCATCGAGAAGTCCGGCGCCTGGTACGCCTACGGTGGCGAGAAGATCGGCCAGGGGCGGGACAACGCCCGCGAGTTCCTGCGCGAGAACGTCGAGCTGGCCCGCGAGATCGAGAACAAGGTGCGCGAATCGCTGGGCATTCCGCTGCTCGCCGCCGATGTCGATGGCGAGCCGGCTGGCGCCGCCCCCGGCAAGCCGCAGAAGGCCTCGAAGGCAGACAAGGCGGACAAGGGCGACAAGGGCGACAAGGGCGAATAAGTCCGGAGCGCGGCTTCTCCCGGGGCCGCACGGACGCTTCCCGCATGGCATTCGACGCGCCTTCGCTCAAGGGCCGAGCGCTGCGCCTGCTGTCGCAACGCGAGCATTCGCGCGCGGAGCTCGAGCGCAAGCTGGCCAGATACGAGGAAGAACCCGGCACGCTGGCAGCCGCGCTCGACGCCCTGGACGCGGCCGGCTTCATCAGCCAGGAGCGGGTGGTGGCCTCGGTGCTGCATCAGCGCGCCGGCCGCCACGGCACGCTGCGTGTGCGCCAGGAACTGCAGCAAAAGGGCATTGCGCCCGAGGCCATTGCCGACGCCGTGGCGCAACTGCAAGAGACTGAACTGGCCCGCGCCCGCGAGGTCTGGCGCCGCCGCTTCGGGCAGCCACCCGCAGACGCGAACGAGCGCGCACGGCAAGGGCGATTCCTGCTGGCGCGTGGGTTTCCGGCCCCTGTCGTGAGCAAGGTGCTCAAGGGTGGGCCGGAAGACGAAGGCTTCTAGCGCCCGTTGCCCACCGCCACCGCCGCCGAGATCAGCGGCCCGGCGCCTTCCCAGAAGATCTGGATGCCCAGGCACAGCAGGATGAAGGCGGACAGCCGCAGGAAGATGATGGTGCCCGTCTCGCCGAGTGGGCGCAGCAGCTTCTCGGCGTAGCGGTAGCAAAACAGGATGACCGCGGCGACGACGCCCAGGCCGATCACCGAGCCGGTGGTGCGCGCCAGGGCCATCGTCCAGGACGGATCGGACAGGCTCACGCCCACCGTGATGGTGGCCGCCAGCGTGCCGGGGCCGCAGGTGATGGGGAACGACAGCGGGTAGAAGGCCGTGCTGCGCACCATGTCGGGCGTGTAGGCCTCGGCCAGGCGCGAGGCGCGCGGCGAGTCGCTGCGCTCGGCGCTCAGCAGGCGCCATCCGGTCTGGATGACCAGCAGTCCGCCGCCCACGCGCACGATGTCCAGCGAGATGCCGAAGAAATCGAGCACGTACGACCCGACCAGCGTGCAGCCGAGCATCAGCAGGAACACGTTGCCGGCGATGCGCCGCGCCAGCTCCCAACGGGTGGCATGGCTGGCGCCTTCGGTCAGCGACAGGAAGATGGTCGCCGTGCTGGGCGGGTTGATGATCGGCAGCAGCGTGCCGACCACGAGAAATGCGCTCTTGCCGAGCGCCACCAGGTAGGTGAGCAGTTCCGCTGTCATGCCGGGCTGACGCCGCCCGAGCTCAAAGCCCCAGCATCAACCTGAGGTTCTGCACCGCGGCACCGCTGGCGCCCTTGCCCAGGTTGTCCAGGCGGGCAATGGCCACCGCATGGCGATGGTCCTCGTTGGGAAACACGCGGATCTCGAGCACGTTGGTGTCGTTCAGGCCCAGCGGGTCGAGCTTGCCGTCCTCGGTGGGCGGCAGCACCTTGACGAACTGCTCGGGTGTATTGCTGCCTGCATAGTGCGCGGCATACACGGCCTGCAGGTCGGCGGCGCGCGGCTTGCCGGGCAGATCGTCCAGGTGCAGCGGCAGGTTGACCAGCATGCCCTGGCGGAAGTTGCCCACCGAGGGGATGAACACGGGCCGGGCGGTCAGGCCGGTGTATTTCATGATCTCGGGAATGTGCTTGTGCTTGAGGCCCAGCGCGTAGGTCTCGAAGGCGGGTGCGCTGCCTTGCTCGTAGGCCTCGATCATGGTGCGGCCGCCGCCGGAGTAGCCGCTCACCGAGGGCAGGCTGGCGGCGAAGCCGGCCGGCAGCACGCCGGCGTCGACCAGCGGGCGGACCAGGGCGATGGCGCCGGTGGCATAGCAGCCCGGGTTGGCCACGCGCGAGGCGGCCACCACCAGGCGCGCATGGCCTTCGGTCAGTTCGGGAAACCCGTACACCCAGCCGGGCGCCACGCGGTGCGCGGTAGAGGCGTCGATGATCTTGGGCTTGTTGCCCGGCAGCGCGTCGATCAGGGCCACCGACTCGCGGGCGGCGTCGTCATGCAGGCACAGCACCACCAGGTCGACGCCGGCCATCAGGTCGCGCTTGGCCTGCACGTCCTTGCGGCGCTCGGGCGCGATGCTGACGAGTTCGACCTCGGCCATCTTCTGCAGCCGCTCGCGGATTTGCAGGCCGGTGGTGCCGGCCTCGCCGTCGATGAATACCTTGACCATGTGTGTGTCCCTGCTCGAAAAACGCAACCGCCTGCCTACGTGATTGCCGCAAAACCGTGCGCCAGGTTGGTGCAGCGCAACATGATACAGTTGACCGATTGTCCTTCGACCGCGCCTTTTCTGCGCTGTGGCCGGTGGGCAACGGCAGCAATCCAGCTTCTGTTCAACCTCCGCCCGAGAGAGTTCCCTCATGAAGATTCACGAGTATCAAGGCAAGGAAGTTCTTGCCAAATTCGGCGTGCCCGTGCCCCGTGGCATTCCCGCATTCACAGTCCAGGAGGCGGTCGAGGCCGCCCAGAAGCTCGGTGGTCCGGTCTGGGTCGTCAAGGCGCAGATCCACGCCGGCGGCCGCGGCAAGGGCGGCGGCGTCAAGGTGGCCAAGAGCATCGACCAGGTCAAGGAACTGTCCGGCCAGATCCTGGGCATGCAGCTCAAGACCCACCAGACCGGCCCCGAAGGGCAGAAGGTGCGCCGCCTCTACATCGAGGAAGGTGCGGACATCCAGAAGGAGTACTACCTCTCCGTCGTGACCGACCGCGCCACCCAGAAGGTGGCCTTCATCGCCTCGAGCGAAGGCGGCATGGACATCGAGGAAGTGGCCCACTCCACCCCCGAGAAGATCGTCACCGTGTTCGTCGACCCGCTGGCCGGCTTCACCACCGAGCTCGGCAAGGAGCTGGCCAAGGGCATCGCCCTGCCGGCCGATTCCGAGGCGCAGTTCATCGACGTGTGCGCCAAGCTGTACAAGTGCTACATGGACACCGACGCGTCGCTGGTCGAGATCAACCCGCTCAACCGCGACAGCAAGGGCAACATCGTCGCCCTGGACGCCAAGTTCAACTTCGACTCCAACGCGCTGTTCCGCCATCCCGAGATCGTCGCGCTGCGCGACCTGGATGAAGAAGACCCGGCCGAAGTCGAGGCCAGCAAGTTCGACCTGGCGTACATCTCGCTGGACGGCAACATCGGCTGCCTGGTCAACGGCGCCGGCCTGGCCATGGCCACCATGGACACCATCAAGCTGTTCGGCGGCGAGCCGGCCAACTTCCTCGACGTGGGCGGCGGCGCCACCCCCGAGAAGGTGACCGAGGCCTTCAAGATCATGCTCAAGAACAAGAACGTCGAGGGCATCCTGGTCAACATCTTCGGCGGCATCATGAAGTGCGACACCATCGCCACCGGCGTGATCGCCGCGTGCAAGGCGGTGAACCTGCAGGTGCCGCTGGTGGTGCGCATGAAGGGCACCAACGAGGAACTGGGCAAGAAGATGCTGGCCGAGTCGGGCCTTCCGATCATCAGCGCGGACACCATGGCCGAAGCGGCCCAAAAAGTGGTTGCGGCCGTCAAGTAAGGAATAGTCATGTCGATCTACATCAACAAGGACACCAAGGTCATCACGCAGGGCATCACCGGCAAGACGGGCCAGTTCCACACCGAGAAGTGCCAGGAATACGCGAACGGCAAGAACTGCTTCGTCGCGGGCGTGAACCCCAAGAAGGCCGGCGAGTCGATCTTCAACATCCCGATCTACGGCTCGGTCAAGGAAGCGGCCAAGCAGACCGGCGCCACGGTGTCGGTGATCTACGTGCCGCCTCCGGGTGCCGCCGCCGCCATCTGGGAAGCCGTCGAGGCCGACCTCGACATGGCCATCTGCATCACCGAAGGCATTCCGGTGCGCGACATGCTCGAAGTGCGCAACAAGATGAAGGCCAAGGAAGCCGCCGGCGGCAAGAAGACGCTGCTGCTGGGCCCCAACTGCCCCGGCCTGATCACGCCCGACGAGATCAAGATCGGCATCATGCCCGGCCACATCCACCGCAAGGGGCGCATCGGCGTCGTCTCGCGCTCGGGCACGCTGACGTACGAAGCCGTGGCGCAGCTGACCGAGATCGGCCTGGGCCAGTCCAGCGCCGTGGGCATCGGTGGCGACCCGATCAACGGCCTCAAGCACATCGACGTGATGAAGGCCTTCAACGACGATCCCGACACCGACGCGGTCATCATGATCGGCGAGATCGGCGGCCCGGACGAGGCGGATGCCGCCCGCTGGTGCAAGGACAACATGAAGAAGCCCGTGGTGGGCTTCATCGCCGGCGTCACGGCGCCTCCGGGCAAGCGCATGGGCCACGCGGGCGCGCTGATCTCGGGCGGTGCCGACACGGCCGACGCCAAGCTCGCCATCATGGAAGAGTGCGGCTTCACCGTCACGCGCAACTTCTCCGAGCTGGGCAAGCTGCTCAAGTCGCGCCTGTAAAGGCCTGGCGTATTGCCGCAGGCCGCGGCAAGCTCCCAAAAGCGCTCGCAACTGCAAGGTGGCGGGCGCTTCGTGCTTCAGTCACCCAACGACAGGCGCAGAGACCATGGAACTTCTGCAGAGCTCGGACTTCTGGATCGGTCTGCTCAAGATCGTCTGGATCAACATCATCCTGTCGGGTGACAACGCCGTCGTGATCGCCCTGGCGGCGCGCTCGCTGCCGCCAGCGCAGCAAAAGCGCGCGATCTTGCTGGGTTCGGGCGCCGCCGTGGTGCTTCGTATTGCGCTGACCGTGGTGGCGGCCAAGCTGCTGACGCTGCCCTTCCTGCAGGTTGCCGGTGGCCTGTTACTGCTGTGGATCGGCGTGCAGCTGCTGGGCGACGAGGAGGACGGCGAAGGCAGCGGCAAAGAGCCCGGCAGCATGGCCGCGGCCGTGCGCACCATCCTGCTGGCCGACTTGGTCATGAGCCTGGACAACGTTATCGCGGTTGCCGCCGCGGCGCGGGGCAACATGGCGCTGCTGGTGCTGGGCCTGGCGATCAGCATTCCGCTCGTCATCTTTGGCAGCCAGCTCATGATTCGCCTGATGGAGCGCTTTCCCATCATCGTCATGCTGGGCGCCGCACTCATCGGCTGGGTGGGCGGCGAGACCATCGTCAACGACGCCGCGCTAAGCGGCGTTGTCGAGGGCCGCGAGTGGCTGCACCACGCCGGCGCAGTCGCGGGGGCGGTCATAGTGCTCATGATCGGGCGCTATCTTCAAGCGCGGTCGGCCGCACGCCGCGCCGGGCGCTGAACAGGCCGGCGCGGACGCTTTGTTCTGTGGCAAGCTCGCGCGCTAGAGAACCATCCATCTACATACCGAACCTCGTGCCGTCCTGGGATTTCGTTGCGCTGACCGACCCCGGTCGGGTACGCGCCAACAATGAAGACGCAGTCGCCTTCGATGCGCCGCTGGGCCTGGCCATCCTTGCCGACGGCATGGGTGGCTACAACGGCGGCGAAGTCGCCAGCGGCATGACCATCGCGCTGCTCCAGGCCAGCCTCGGGCGCTGGCTGGCGCATGCAGGGCCTGACGCCAGCAACCGGGGCGTTCGTCGCGCGCTGCAGGCCGGCGTGGACGAGGCCAACCTTGCCGTGCTGGACGCAAGCGTTGCAAACACGCAACTGCAAGGGATGGGCACGACGCTGGTCATGGCGGTGTTCGGGCCGCAACGCGTCGTGGTGGGGCACATTGGCGATTCGCGCTGCTACCGCCTGCGCGGCCAGAACCTCGAACAGCTGACCCGAGACCACTCGCTCCTGCAGGAACAGCTGGATGCCGGCGTGTTGACGGCCGAACAGGCCGCGAAGTCGCCCATTCGCAACCTGGTGACGCGCGCGGTGGGCATCGAACGGCAGGTGCTGCTGGAGATGAGCGAGTTCGACGTCCAGCCGGGCGATCTGTACATGTTGTGCTCCGATGGGCTCAGCGAGATGGTTTCTCCTGAGGACCTTTTCACAATTTTGTTACAAGATATCGGTCTTTCTCAGAAAGCAACACTTTTGGTTTCACTTGCAAATGACAATGGCGGCCGAGACAACATTTCCGTCGTCCTGGCGCATGCCGTCGGATCGGAGGACGTTGTCTCCGACAAGGGAAGCCAACTCCAGTAGGCCGCGCGGATCCAACCGAGGCAGCGAGGGGAGTTGCCTGGCAGACTTGAGCACAAGTACAAGCAAACAAAGCAAGAGCGGACTGAGGAGCAGGCCATGCCGAAGCTGATCGTGTCGATAGATGGGGTCGTCATCAAGGAGGTGCGGCTCTCCAAGGAGCGGACCACGCTCGGTCGGCGCCCTTACAACGACGTCGTCATCGATAATCTCGCCGTAAGCGGCGAGCACGCCGTGCTGCACATGATCGGCGAAGATGTCTACATCGAAGACCTTCACAGCACCAACGGCACGTATATCAACGGAACGGCCGTCAAGAAGCAGCAGTTGGCCCACCAGGACCTGGTCGAGGTCGGCAAGTACAAGATCCGATTCCTCGCGCGCGGTACCTCAGCCGATGCCCCCGAGCCAACCGCCGGCCATGCCAGCGACGCCTTGCATGGCGTCGCCTCCGACAGCGTGCCGCTGTCCGTGGCGCCCACCGCCCAGATGCCGCTGGTGGCCAATGCCGGCGCCGCCGTGTTGCGCGTCCTGTCGGGCGCGGGCGCCGGCCGCGAGGTGTCGTTGTCCAAAGTGGTCACCACCATCGGAAAGCCCGGCGTTGCGGTCGCAGCCGTCACGCGGCGGCTGCAAGGCTATGTGGTCGCGCCCATCGACGGAGGCACCCTGCTCAACGGCGAGCCGCTGGGCGCGGAGGCCGTCGCCCTGCAGGACGGCGACACCCTCGAACTCGGCGGCACTCGGATGCAGTTCGTATTTGTCTGAGCGGGCTTTTGCATGGCAGCGCGGCTGAGGCTCTGGCCGCGCATCCTGGTCACGTTGCTGCCGGTGGCGCTCATGCTGCTGCAGGCGATCTCCGGCGCGCACCGGTCCATGGTCGAGAGCCTCGACTACAGCATCTACGATTGGCGCCTGCGCGCCACGCTGGCCCAGCGGTCTGACCCGCGCATCGTCATCGTCGACGTGGACGACGCCAGCCTTCAGCGCGTCGGCCAATGGCCCTGGAGCCGCGACAAGCTCGCGCAACTGACGCACGAACTGATGGAGCGGCAGCAGGCGGCGGTGCTCGGCTTCGACATGGTCTTTCCCGAGCAGGACCGCAGCTCGGGCCTGGCCAGCCTGCGCGCGCTGGCCAACGGCCCCCTGCATGACAACGCCTCCCTGCAAACCGCGGTGCAGCGCCTGGCGCTGGTGCTCGACCACGACGGCAATTTCGCGCAGGCCATGCAGGGCCACAAGGTGGTGCTGGGCTACTACCTGACGCAGGGCCCGCAGCCGCTGGCCAGGGGCGTATTGCCGCCGCCGCTGCTGCCGCCCTCGGACTTTCCGGCAGGCCACCCCTACGCCACCCACTGGAACGGCTACGGCGGCAACATTGCGCCGCTGGCCCGGGCCGCGACGACGGCCGGCTTCATCAACGCCGCCATCGTCGCCCGAAGCGACGGCCTGCTGCGCTCGACGCCACTGCTGGCCTACTACGAAGGCAACGCGGGCGTGCCCGGGTACTACGAATCGCTGGGCCTGGCGGTGTACCGGCTGGCGGCCGGGGTGACCGCGGTCACGCCGGAATTCGCGGCCAACGGCGAAGGTCAGCCGCCAACGCTCAAGGCGCTGGCGCTGGCTGGCCCCGCGTCGACGCTGAACCTGCCGGTCACTTCGCGCGGGCGCATGCTGATCCCCTTTCTCGGCGCGTCCGGCCCGGCCGGGGGCACATTCACCTACATACCGGCCCACAAGCTGCTGGAGGGCGCGCTGGCGCCGGGTGCACTCAAGGGCAAGATCGTGCTCGTGGGCACCACGGCACCCGGCCTGCAAGACCTTCGGCCGACGCCGGTGAGCGCCACCTTTCCCGGGGTCGAAGTGCACGCCAGCATCGTCTCGGCCTTGCTCGACCGGCGCGCCTTCGCCGTGCCCGACTACGCGCCGGGCTACGAGGTCGCGGTGCTGGCCGTCACCGGCCTGGTGCTCGCCATCGGCCTGACGCTGCTGCCGCTGGCGCGCGCCACGCTGCTGCTGGCCGCCATGCTCGCGGCAGTGGTCGGCCTCAACACCTGGTTGTTCGTCGCGTACGGGCTGGTGCTGCCGCTGGCCTCGGCGCTGGTCATGATGGCGCTGACCTTCGCGGTCAACGTCAGCTGGGGCTACCTGGTCGAGTCGCGGGTGCGGCGCGGGCTGGCCAACCTGTTCGGCACCTACGTGCCGCCGCAACTGGTCGAGAAAATGCTCGAGCAGCCGGACCAGTACAGCATGCGTGCCGAGAGCAAGGAACTCACCGTCATGTTCTGCGACATGCGCGGCTTTACCCAACTGTCGGAGCAGCTCGCGCCAGTCGTGCTCCAGGGCCTGCTGAACGACCATTTCAGTCGCCTGACGGAGATCATCAGCCGCCACGGCGGCACGGTGGACAAGTACATCGGCGACTGCGTCATGGCGTTCTGGGGCGCACCGGTCGACAACCCCGACCATGCCGCGCTTGCCGTGCGTGCAGCCATCGAGATGACCGAGGCCGTGAAGAACTTCGGCGCCGTCGGCACCAACCCGGAGGTGCGCGTGGGCATCGGCATCAACACCGGCGTGATGCGGGTCGGCGACATGGGCTCGACGGTGCGCCGCAGCTATACCGTGGTGGGCGACGCGGTCAACCTGGCGTCGCGGCTCGAAGGCCTGAGCTCGACGTACGGCGTCACGGTGGTGGCGAGCGACGCCACCATGCGCCGTGCGGGCGAGTTCGCCTGGCAGGAACTCGACCGCGTCAAGGTTCGCGGCCGCCAGCAGGCCGTCACCATCTTCACCCCGATCGCGGCGCGCGAAGCCCTCACGGTCGCGCAGCGCGACGAACTGCAGGCCTGGGACGAGGTGCTTGCCGCCTACCATGCCGGCGAAATTGGCAAGGCTCAGGCCTTACTTGTTTCATTGCTGCGCAAAGGTGAGCAAAAAGTCCTTTACCAGGTGTATGCGGAGCGCTTAGCCTCCATGGAGTTGCGCCCCTTCGACCCCGAGCGGGATCGCGCCACCCGGTTCGAATCCAAATAGAGAAACAGCAGCCTTAGAGGCGTTGCCAGATGCAGGTGCGTGTATTGGGGTGCTCTGGCGCCATTGCCAAGGATTGCCGGACAACCTCCTTCCTGATCGATCGCGATCTGCTCGTGGACGCAGGCACGGGCGTGGGCGAGCTCAACCTGTGGGAAATGATCGAGGTCGACGACGTGCTGCTGACGCACTCGCACCTCGACCACATCACCGCCCTGCCCCTGATGATCGACGCCGTGGCCAGCCGCCGCACCCGGCCGCTGCGCGTGCATGCGCTGCCGCAGACCATTTCGGCGCTGCGCACCCACGTGTTCAACAACGTCATCTGGCCGGATTTCGCCGCCATTCCGAGCCACGATGCGCCGTTCGTCAGCTTTCACGAGATCGAGATCGGCCAGGTGCTGCAGCTCGGCAGCCAAGCCGCCAAGCAGATCGAGGTGCTGCCCGCTTTCCACACCGTGCCGGCCTGCGGCTTCGCCGTCAGCTGTGCCAAGGGCGGGCGCCAATGGGTGTTCAGCGGCGACACCGAGCGCAACCACGACTTCTGGCAGCGCGTGAACCAGCTCGACGTGGGCGCCCTCGTCATCGAAACGGCCTTCAGCGACCGCGAACAGGCCCTGGCCCAGCGCAGCCGCCACCTGTCGCCATCCACCCTGGTGAAGGAACTGGGGTTGATCGGTGCGGACAAGCGCTACCCCATCTACATCACCCACACCAAGCCGGCCGAAACCGCCGAGATCATGACCCAGATCGGCACCGGCATCGGCCGCCACGACATCCGCTGGCTGGCCGCGGATGACGTTCTCGTCCTCTAGGCGGCAGACATTTCTTGGGAGACTGACAAAAAATGTCAGCCACCCGTGCAGCCCGACAACAGGTTTTGTCACCACGTGTAACCGATTCGTGAACAAAGTCTCGCTGATCCGGCCCGAAAAAGTCCGGAAGCGAGCTGGCACAGATGGTGCGGTTACAAGTCCGGCTCCGGGGGGTTCCCGGGCTTGATCTAAGACTTGAACCAACTGGAGTAAGTGAAATGAACCGTCGTTCGATTGCACGCAATGTGCAGAAGGGCTTCACGCTGATCGAACTGATGATCGTCGTGGCGATCATCGGTATCCTGGCTGCCGTGGCGCTGCCCGCGTACCAGGACTACTCGATCCGTGCCAAGGTGTCGGAAGCGATCCTGGCCGCTTCGCAGTGCCGTACTTCCATCACCGAAACCGTACAGACCACGAATGCATCGGCGCTGCCCGACGCTGGCGAATGGGGCTGCGAATCGGGCTCGACCGGAAACGCGACCAAGTATGTTGCAAAGATTGAAACGACCGAAGACGGTGTTATCGAAGTTACGACCAGCGACGCGCCTGACCTCGGTGACGCAAAGGAAAAATCGTTCGTCATGACACCATACAAGGACGCGACCAACCCGCTCACGCACACCGACGTGAACAAGACTATCTACGAGTGGCGCTGCGGCCCCGGCGGCCAGGCCGCCATCAACCCGAAGTACCTGCCAGGCTCCTGCCGCGCGAGCTAACCGGAGAGACTTCTCTGATCAAAGGAGCCCGCAACTGCGGGCTTTTTTGACGCCGCCGGACAGCTGAGAGGCTCATCTGTAGCAGGCGTGCGCAGCTACATCTCGGCAAAACGACTGAAGTGAACTTCATGAAGCAACGCGCAGCGCTCTCGACTTGGGCAGCATTTGCTATTGCCTCGATGGCATGGACCTGGTTCGCAGGCAAGGACCTCAACTGGGACTTCATGAACTATCACTTCTATGGTCCCTATGAACTGCTGGAGGGTCGCTTAGCGGTCGACTATTTCGCAGCAAATGTCCAGGGATTTCTGAACCCGACCGGCTTTGTGCCACTGTTCTGGATGATTGAGGCCGGATGGCATCCGCTCGTCATTGGAGCTGCCCTTGCGCTCGTGCACTCGCTCAACTTCGCATTTATTTGGGCGATCGCTGAACGGATGATTCCGCGCGACTACCCGTTCCGAACTGCCGCGTCGGTCTGTTCAGTTGCCCTCGCCTTTCTCGCGCCACTGCAATTGACCATGCTCGGCGGCACTCCGCTGGATCCGATCACCTCACTTCCAGCGCTTGCGGCAATCTGCCTTTTGATCAAGCCCCGCGAACATGTCGGCATGCAGCATGCGCTGGCGGTCGGGTTGATGGCTGGCGTGGCGGCGGGACTCAAGCTGACGAACTTGCTATTGTTGCCCGCTTTGGCGATTGCCATAGAAGTCGCCAACGGCCATTTGGAGTTGCGCAAAAGTACGCTCCGTTTGATGTCATACGGCGCCGGAGTCGCAATGGGCATGTGCGTTTCGCACGGGTATTGGAGTCTTGAACTGTGGAAGGAAACCGGAAACCCAGTCTTCCCTTTGCTCAACAATCTGTTTCAGTCGCCAGACTTTCCTGGACAGACTTTTCAGGATCGGCGCTATCTGGAAGGACCTTGGTGGAGGGTTATCACCCTGCCGCTCGACATGCTGTCCCATCGATCGGGCGTCTATGCTGAAAACGTGGTGGCGGATCCTAGGCCGTTAGCCTTTTTGGTTGCCCTTGCATTGCTGCTAGTTCAATTTCTTGCACGCGCACGCGTGGCACAGAAATCTTCATTGAAAGACCCTTCGGATGCAGCGTTTCGAACCGTGCTGATATTTGCTGCCGTCTTCTATCTTACTTGGGCAGAGTCAAGTCGTATCGGTCGCTATGCACTTGTTCTTTGGCTGCTAGTCGGGCCGCTCACTATTGCCGCATTGGTGCGACTCCAGTGGAGGATTATTGCTCTCACAGTGTTTGCCGCCTCCGTTGGTGTGCAAATTCTCTTCCTTCACTCCAATGGAAACCCCCGATGGACCGCGGCCGAATGGGGTAGTAAATGGCTTGATGTCGAAATTCCGAAGTCGCTACGGGAAATCCCGGCTGCATATTTAACAATTGGACCCCTCACATATTCGGCAGTAATTCCGTTTTTTGATTCAGATGCCAGATTTGCGAACATTGTTGGTCAATATGTGCAGCCTGCGGGCGCTCGTATGACCCCGCACTTGCGAGAATTTCTGGCTTCGAGTCTTCCGCTCAAGGTCATCTTTTCAGCGAGTGCGAAGGGTAATCCGATCAGTGCTGCGCAAACAAAGGACATTAACGCCATGCTTTCCATATATGGCTATCAATTGGCGGGGCATGAGTGCGAAGACGTGGTGATCAAGATGAACCGTTTGACAGGATTCAATTGGGACAAAGCGGCGATTCGATTGGGAGTCAAGAGATTTGCAGTCTGCGACGTCATCGCCACGACGCCGTCTGACAAACTGGTCACGCGTGAAAGAGTGGCAGAGATAGACCGTGTTTTCGATGCCGTAGAAGATTCGTGCCCGAGTTTGTTTGCGCCGAGGAGAGGACAAACCGTGCCAACGGTACGAGGGTGGATGCGAGTGTATTTCAATACAAACATGCAACTCATAACTGATGGCGTCGACGTTGCAGTCCGACCCGCCCAATCCATCACCGACATCATTGTCGGATCGCTTGACGATTGGCAAAGCGTGAAAAATCCGCTGCCATGCACTCGGTTCGCCGACGGGCTGTTTGTGTTGTCGAAGCGGGTTCCATCTTAATGATGCTTTTGGCGCCTCGGATGAAATTCATTGCGTTCGTCCTCGATTTGACGAAGTGTCCTTGGAAGGGCGAATGCTTTGCGCTAATTTTCAGATGCCCGCCGCTGCGTTTTTGCTGCACGGGTTGGCATTTTCGACCATCTCTGTTTTGCAAAGTTCGAGCTTTTAGGTGAATCAATATGAGCGACTACTCGGGGGCCTCGAATCTGGAAGCGATGGCGGAGGCGGTGAACTACAACGCCTTCCTCTTGAAGTTGACCAGAAGATATGCAGGTGACGCGAGTCAGGCGTTAGACTTTGGGGCGGGCATTGGCACGTTTTCCCGTAGCGTGCGCCACTTGGGTATTGGTGTTTGTTGCGTTGAACCGGATACACGCCAAGCAGAACTGCTCGCAGGCGATCGCTTCACCGTCTATCGGGACATCAACGATACTCCACCCAACGAATATGACTACGTCTATTCTTTGAATGTGCTCGAGCACATTGAAGAGGACGAGGCAGCGCTTCGTCAGATCTGGGAAAGACTCAAGGTGGGTGGAAAGTTGTTCGTCTATGTCCCTGCGTTTGAGGCACTTTACTCGGGCATGGATCGAAGGGTAGGACATTTGCGGCGCTACCGCAAAGGCGAATTGGTCGCTCGAATGACACGCGCTGGATTTGATGTCCGCCACGCACGCTATTGCGACTGTCTCGGCTATTTCGCATCGCTGGCCTACAAATGGATCGGAGATTCTTCAGGCCAAATCAATGTTCCGGCGCTTGTCGCTTATGATCGTTTGATATTTCCGTTGAGCCGCGCACTGGACCTCATTGCTGCTCCTTTTTTTGGAAAAAACGTTCTTGCCGTGGGTGTCAAGCGCTGAGCAGTCATTGTGTTGCGCGAGTGCTTCGGCGGTGCCGGTCTGGGTGCGCTTCTTATTATATGGACTCATACAGCTATCGACTTTCCTTGGTCACTTCTTAGCTGGCCAATTGGAATAGGGTCGGCTGAGAGGCGCTGCGCCGGCCATGTGCGCATCTTCTGCTTGGGGCAGGCGGAGATCGGCGGTTGCATGGTAAGCGTCCGGCCAACTCGTCTTGATTCCAGCCAGCGGGGCCTAGGAGCATCGTGTTCACTACCCCATTTATTTCTTTGCGGACACGTGAGCACTATTGAGGCTTCGGCAGTGAAGGGAGATCGGCGCCGCAGGCGCCGTCACACTGTTGAGTTTAAGGCGAACCTGATTGCCGCTTGCTCTCGGCCCGGCGTGTCGATCGCCTCGGTGGCATTAGCCAATGGGATCAATGCGAATCTGCTGCGCCGCTGGATCGAGCAAGGCGGTCAACGGTTGCCCAGCGCAGACCTGGGCGATACGAATGTCGACATGCCGCGGCATCACGCCTAGGCGTCGTTCGTGCACGTGCAGCTCGACGCCACACCTTCGCCAACAGCCGTGCTGACCAAGTTGCCGGCCCATCCCGCCAGCCATATCGAAAAACTCCTGCCGCATCGCTGGCAGCAGAGTTGACCCGCGTGATGGGGGTCAAGGCGGGTTCCCCGGACGCTTACGTTGCATGCACGGGGCGTTGCGCTCTCTAGGCCATTGTTGCGAGACGGTGGCGTTCCCTCCGATCACGCGGTACGCCGCAGATACGCGCAGAGTGATCGACGCGATTGCCGCCGCCTGGCCGAATTGCGGAGAGCATGAGAGATCACGCGATCTGCTTGCGTGATAAAGCGCACGAAACAATGCGTGACCTGTGCCCAGGGATGGAACAACGCGTAGAAGTCCCTTCTAATTTGCCGGCGGCCACTACTCTTCTGCGCCGTCGACACAACTCGAATCCGTCGAAGGCTTGCAGGCGCGCACCCTTCCTGTCTTCGAAATCACGATGCGGCGAGTTTGAGCGGTCGCCTCGCTGCCCGTTACATCGGTCCGGGCAATTGCCACAGTGAGGGATCCGAAGCCCGCACTCTTTGTCTTCGCGTAGCCGGACGCGTCAAACATGATGTAGGGCGCAGACTCGCCTGCGGTTCCCTCTCCCGAGACCGTGAAGTAGCCGGGCAGGGGTGGCATCTCTTGGATGGTGATGTCTCCATCCGTCAACGTACCGGAACGATCCACATCCACGAAGGCAGTCCAACCGCTATTCCAGTCTGCGTCGTCGGCCGGTATGACCATCGCGTACATTCCCCGCTTCATGCCTTCACCCCTGGCTGCATACAGGCCGCCGACTAGCGTGTTCGTGGCGGACGTGAGCTCGGAGTTGCGTTGGTACGCAACAAAACTAGGCACCCCCAATGCCAGCAGCACGCCCACCAAGACGAGCACGGTCAACAGCTCGATCAAGGTAAAGCCTTGATCCCGGAGCTTGGTCTTGCGGATCATGGCCAGCAAAGCCTTTTGTTGGTCGTCGCGCCAGTGCAGTCCTTCGTGCCCGTACTGGTGAGTGTCAGCGCGCCGACTGTCGCGTCCGTCTTGCGGGGCGTTGCTGTCAACTGCACGCAGTCTCGAATGGTGATTCCCGAGGGCGACGAACATGTGCTCGCGGAGAGCAGGTAAGCGGCATTGGCGCTGTCTTCGCCTGAGAATGTCTTGAATGTCGTGGCAGCATCCGAAGGAGACGTGACGCCGTTGACGTTGGTGAACGCAAGGTAGGTGCCGCGTTGGGTCATGTAGCGCTCCTGCTGCTGCATGAGTTCCATGATGGCGGTGCGAGCTTCGGCGCGCCGCCCTTTGAGGATCGAGTTCGTGTATGCGGGGTATGCGATCGCCGCCAGTATGGCGATTACCGCCACAACGATCATCAGTTCAATCAAGGTGAACCCCGCTTGTCTGTTTGTGCATCGCAGCTTCATGGCGCGTTCTTCAAGTCCTGATAGTTGTTGATCTGGCGCCAACTGAGCCGGCCAGCAATGATGGTCTTTATGTTCTTGTCGTCATTAGGATTGGTCGCAATGCCGCCCGACCCTTGTTTGACCACCTGGCTCGTGATCGTCCTGGTTCGGCGGCCCACGCTATTGCTGACGGTTTCGGTCGTCTCCGACAAGTCGACCAACAGCGGCTGCCCCATGATGCCCACCGTCGATACGCGGTAGTTTCCGTTGCCTGTGTCGACATTGATCCGATAGTCGTTGCCGCTCCCGCCGGTCACGCCGCAGATGGACGAGCCTGTGCTGCCGGGAATCAGGCTGCCAAAGATGAGGGTATCGCCATTCAGCAGGGCGCCGCTCACCTGGCGCTCCCCCGAGCCGAGGTAGTCGATGTACCAGCCCGACCGTGTGAGGGTGGCGCTATCGGAGGTGGGCCGGCCCCAGGCAAATGCCGGCACGCTTATCGCCTTCGTGGTTGTATTGATGGAGCCCGCCTGCAACCTGCCGCGCCCAGAGATGATGCTTGTCGCCAGCGTTGCGTCGGAGTCCGGCGTCGCTGTGCCATCGTCGTACAGAACATAGAACGAATTTCTGCTGGTGGACGTGCGATCGTCCGACTCGAGATACTTGCCGGTTCCGAAGGCGACATACGTTGCAGCTGGCCGAAGTGCTTGCACGATGGAAGGGGCCATACTGATCGGCTGCACATTCCCGGTCGAGTCCTTGGCTACAAACAGCGGATACGGCGTGTTGCCACGCTTATAGGCCGACAGCTTCTCCATGGTCCAATCGGCGCTGCCCCACGGGCGGAAGTCAAGCTTCCACATGTTGCCGTGCAGGTCGCCGCCATAGATGTCGACGACTTCGCGCTGCGTACCGGCTGTTGCTGTGAAGTTCAAGAATCCCGGCGCAACGCTCGCCGCCAACGCTTCGTCCACAGGCAGCGTCACCTTGAAGTAGTTCGTGCCCAGCGTCCAAGGCGTGCTCGAAGCCTTCGCAAGGTCGAGAATAAAGAGCGCCGGCTTGCCAGTGGTGCTGAACACGCCGTTGGCGTCTGTCACGTAGTTGTTGACGCCACTGGCAAACGCCGCGAACCACTTGTAGACGGGAGTGGCGCTCGCGCCGCTCACGCGCATCTTCAAGATCTGAGGCTTTCCAACGACGAATCCAAGGTCGGCGTCGTCCTGGTTGGTGAACTCCCACATCGCGCTCGAAGCTGAGAATGCCGTCGGGTCGGTGACATCCAGCGCAAAAACGCCGCGACCGCCCCCGCCCGTCCCCGAGACAAGCACGGTCTTCCAATCGTCCTTGGTTCCGGCGCTGCCAACCTTCGCCTCGCCCACGGTTGCGGTGGAATCAACGTAGCTCTTGTGGTTGCTTACGTAGTCCGTGGTAGTGAGAGATGAAAGCTGCGGGCCAAGCCAACTGGGTATATAGGCAAACAGTTCGGTGCCGTCCAGTGCGTTGAATGCATGGAGCATGCCGTCGTTAGCTCCAACGAACACCGCATGGGTCCTCGTAAGGTGGTCTGCGACGAAGCCGCCATAGGTGGGATCGACAATGGCGCTGGTTGGCGCCCCAGAGAATGCGACACCTGAGTTGACGATGTCTCCAAGGTACTTGTTGTTGCGCGGTCGAAATGTCGAGCCTTCGTCCGCCGAACTGCCGCGGATGTAGGCGAGCCGTTGTTCGCCGAGACCATCCTCGGCAGCGCCTACCGACGGCTTGTTGAGTGCGGCCTTCAGGTCGGCCGAAATCGATCCCCACACGAAGTCGGTCGCTGTGACGGCTGCCGTTGCGCCGGCGTTACCCACGACGATATTGCGTTCAGCGGTGCGTGCCGCGAGTTGGTCCGACGCGCTCCAGAGCTTCTCCGTAGCGACAGATAGATCCCCATCGGTTTCACTCAACGCAAAGGCTTGAAGGTCGCCCGACCAGTCGGCGGTATCGAATGAACCTTGAAAGATCCGGTTGTTGTCCGAGTACTTCTGCGAAGCAACCGCGCTGCCGGCGATGCTTCGGGCGGATGACGACGCACGGCTGAAAATGTCATTGAATGCATTGAGAACGCCGCGTGCGCTGCTTTGGAGGTAGTAGGTGCCCGCCTCTCCCGGATTGGAGTCGTTTTGCCAGACATTGTCATCTGCAGTTCCATCTTCTCGGCGAAACGGATTGCCCCAGGTGTTGTACGGGTGCGCGCCCATGTTCGACGGGTCGGCCTCGAAGCCGCCGTACTTGGCCGCAGTAAAGAATTGATTGTTGAAGCGACGCGTGTTGGCGTTGTTCTGATCGCCGTACTCGTTCACGTCGAAGATGAAGGTTTTGACGCGAAGACCAGGCCGTTGAGCGGCTACATTGTTTGTCCAGCCAGTGCCGCGAATGTCATGGGTATGCGCCCAATACGAATAGCCAATGATGGCGTCGCCACGCGGACTGCCGTTGATCGTGCTTGGGTTGCTAATCGTGCGGGAGTTGCCCGCGCCATCGATGTATGTCCCGGTCTGGCCCTTTTCAAACTTCTGGACTGTGCTGGTCCAAGTCGACAAGTTGGGAATATTGTTTGCGGCGTCAGCGGCTGGGAAGCGCGAGATGTCGTCATGCGTGTTTATGTCGCCGATAACGACGATGTTGTTCTTCAAACAGGCATATTGACCGGTGTTCGATCGCCCCTCTCCGAAAGGATCCGTCCAGTTGGTAAAGACCGGAAACCCGTCCTTCATCGCGTCCGTCATGTTCTGGATTGCCAACGGACTGGGCTGAAGACCTTGCAGATAGCGCAGCGACTGATAGTAGAGCTCGCTCACAGGGTCGTACTTCTTGTACATGCCGGCCGTGCCCGTGCGTCCGAACTTGTTGAGGTAGTTAACTACCCCGCTGATGCCCATAGCGTTGTTGTCGGGGTTGGTCTTGAAGACGCCGGTCGTGCCGTCCCATTCGGCGCCGCTATTGCCGTTGGCGGGCGTGTTCTCTTGGCCGCTAGTGTTGAAAGTCTTTGTACCCACATACTTCATCGGTGCGCGGAGCACCCCACCGAATCGGCCGCCTTCGTAGCTCGCTGTCTGGTCGAGGAGATAGCCGAATGCGGAAAGGCGCAACTGGTCGCTGTACTTCTGGATGACGCCCACAGGCTTGTAGTAGCCGCTGGGGTACTTGGTGCAAAGGTTGTAGTCACGCCGGTCGACTAGGTTTCCATCGGCGTCTTTCTGGCAGACCTGCACACGCGAGAAGAAGTACCCTTCGGAATTAAGTACGCTGTCCGAAGTTGGAGGCGTCCAGTCGCCGTTGTACGTCTTGTAGTAGCAGCGCTTCGCAGTTCCGGATATAGGATCGCCGAACACGGCGTTAGTGCAGGCTACGCCGTTTGAAGCCGGCGCCACGTTCCACTTGCCGTTGGCGCCGTACCAAACCTCCTTGATTCCGCTGAATGTGCAATAGCCACCCTCAGCACCGCAGTCTTGGATGTTGTTTGGGAGATTCCTCTCCTTGTATTGGATAGGCCCGACCCCGGTGCTCGCGACCGGTGCGCCAAGTTTGTATCCGGAGGTGCTGGTGCAACTCCCAGTCATGGATGTGCCGAAATAGATTCGATTCAGCGTATTCGCGACCCAGATGTCGCTGCTGCCGGCGGATTCCATCATGACTGCAGGCACAGCGCCCCAAAAGGCCTGACCACTTGTGCCCCCACCACGCGTGAGTTGCTTGGCAGGGAAGTTCGTGCTGTTCCACATGCAGATGGGATCGCCGTTTGGAAGGTATGCACGCTGCAGCAGCGTTAGCGATTCGGTGTCCACCGAGCGATCGCCGCCAGACAATGCCAAGCGCAGCATGTCGATGGCAGAACTGGTTGCCCAGTTTAGAAAATTCCCGCTGAAGGCGTTCGGATAGGTTGCAGAGCACATCCGATCGGTCGCGGCGCCGACACGATCGAAGCGCTTCAGGTCCGCGGCCGTTTGCCCGGACGGCGGGGTTTCCGTAGGAGCGTTGTTGTAGGTGTAGCAGGACTCGGCGTCGTAGTAGCCCAGGTACTCAGTCAGATTGCTGTAACTGGCGTCGGTGTTCTGCTTCGGCGCTGCCGTGTATTGCGCGCCTACTGTCGGGTACTCGACAGACAGCGCAAGGGTCAGGGTCGGCTTGTCGCCAGATGTGGAGGCATACAAAGGCTCACTCGATAGCCCAATCGAGCGAAAAGCCGGCGGAGCGCCGTCGCTGAACGCGAACGTGCCGGCGAAAACGGCAGGCAGCAGCACTGTGACGAGCGCAAGTAGACGCCTAGGTCTAGACCAAGCGCCACAGGTCGATGCCAAATACGTTGCTAGCGAACGGTACGGGGTGTTCATGGCATCAAGTCAGTTGCGATAGAGGATCTGCGAAACGGCTTGGATGTCATCTCGCGGACCAAAGCCCATGGCGGTGACACGGAAGATGTAAGCCGGAGGCGCGTTCACGCTTTTGTCGCGGTTCAATGGGTCTGGGATCGGCTCGATCACGTAACGAGGTGCTTTGGCTGGCTGCACGCCCACGCTTCCAGAGGCAAAGGTCCTTTCAGTGAACTTGCCGAACGGCACAGTTTTGGCCGTCGCATCGTTCTTGTCGAAGTCGACTGTCAGCCAGGCTGGCCTTGCCGACTCCACAAGCTCGCAGAGGCCGAGGCCGTTGCCTGTACCACCGCATCCGGTAACGAAGCTATTCGTGGACTGCATGTCCCCGAAAACAGTCTGTCGCTTGGAGATGCCGGGACCATGAATGTCGAACTCCGCATCCATCAAGGCAGCTTCGGCCGATTGCCAGGCCAACTGCATATCGCGTGAGTTGCGCGCGCTTCGCTCGCCCATCGAGGCCAGTTGCGCGGCACCAACCCCGAGCACCGAGGCGATGATGAGCAGAAGCATGACCACAATGAGCGACATGCCGGATTGCTTGCGTTTGCCGTTTGCGAGAGTGGTTTGTCTTTGCATTTCGGACGCCTACAGGCTCTGGTCGTTTCTCAGATGTATCGTGAACGACAGGGCCTGGCGAAGGCGGCCATCGGGTGTCGGTACAAAGGTTGTTCCGGGGTCGTTGGAATTCGCGAATGCGCTGCCGCGGTTGCCATTCGCGGAGGCCTTTGCATCGCCGAACGGAAAGTAGGTCTGGCTGTCGCTGTCTTGCGTTGCGCCTGGTGCGCTGCGCACCACCATGCCAATGCGAATTGAACGAACGCGACGCCAGTTGGCCCTTGTGGCCGGCGCGTTTCCTGCCACTACCATTTGATCCGCGCGGAGGTAGGCGTCCGGTACATCGGGTGCTTCTGTGGTTGCCGGAGCAGTGTTGGGAGTTACACCATCCACGCCATAAAGCACCTGGAAGTTCTCGACGCCCTGTATGACGGGGACGGTCGTCCATGGCGCCGCACCCGTGGCCGAATACGTACACATCAGCGCAGGCTCTCCCTGATTGATGGCCACATGGAAAATGCTGACGATGCGGTTCTCGAACGCCTTCGTGACTTCGCCGGCGTCCGTGTCATTCGGGTTTGGAACAGTTGCAATCGCATTGCCGGAGCAATCGATCATGCTCTCGTCGGAAACCTTGGCTTTTGTTGGGTCCGCCGCACCGGTGTAGAGCTGCGGTGCCTGGTAGCGCAGGGCGAGAACGTCGCTACCGTAACCCGGCACTGCAGCGTCCCGTTCCTCATAGGTGGTTAGCGGAGCGCTTTCGTCAATTAGCGCGTTGTCGAATCCGCCGACGTTGGGTTCGCGCGTGTCGTCGCTGGAGACCGCCCCAGCGGCAACGAAGACATCTCTATAGCCCGCTTGCGCGCCAACCCGCTGGACCAGGTCGGCAGCAAAGCGTGCGTTGTCGCGCAATTGTGAGGCGGCGTCGACCGTGCTGAAGCCGCGGCGCGCGATTGTCAAGGCTGCGACCGCTACCAGCACCACCACAAGCCCGACCACCATCGCGACGAGCAGTTCGATCAGTGTGAGGCCGCGTGAGTTGCGGCGCGAGCCAAGGAAGCTCATGCCGTGCTCCCCGCCGTGACTGGAAGAATCACAGAAGGTCTGGTCGCTTGGTCGAAGGCACTATCGCTGGCCGCGACTGCCTTTCGAGTCGTCGTGCGAGTCCAGCCGATTTTCACGACTATCGAGTCAGTCTCGGATGAACTGTTGCAGTCCCATTGCGGAAGACCGTTCGCATCGTACGGAGAGTTGTCTCGGCAAATGACCACATGTGCGCCTGGGAGTTGCGCATCTACCCGACTGAGCCAATCCGTCAACTCTGCCTTTGCGATGTCGCCTTCAGAAGCGCATGAGTTTCCGACCGCCAGGCAATAGGAGGGGGCTGCGGCTGTCAGAGGTGTTGTGAAGTCTCCGAGGTACGGATTGGCGGTGGACAGATTCGCCTGGTTCTTGTTCCCTCGAAGCATCTCCGCAAGTTCCTTTGCCAGGTCAATGCCGATCGCCTGCAAGCGCGCGTCGCGATTTGCCTGCAAGGACGCTGCCTGCAAACCAACCATGCCGAGGAGGCCAAACGCGAGAATGACCACTGACACCAATACTTCTACCAGGGTAAAACCTGCTTCGGCCGCTTTGGTGCGGCGGAGGACTGGATGAGGTCGGGTCATGTTGACTTTCGCAAGACAAACGTGTCTATATGTGACAAGTGATGCTAGACGGCGCGCGCCGCGGCGTCGTTGCCGTTCGTCACGCATATTTCCCCGCTCATCGGAGATAGTTCGTCGACAAAAGGCGTATGAGCACTTTTGCGCACACAGCCCCGCGGCGGCCTCTCGCGCATCGCCAAGGCGGCGCTCTCGCTAGCAGCCGCCGTCCGACGTCAGCCAACAATCCGCATCCACCGCCCGGCCCTTGAACAGCACCGTGCCGTGTCTGCCCTCGTGGTCGATCGTGAACACGTGCCCGGCCGCGCTGGACTCTGGGCGGCCCGTGGCGACGATCAGGTAGCCGTCCTGGCTGGCCTGCACGGCGCAGCGGTAGCTGAAGTTCTGGGCGTCCCGTGGAGCAAAGGCGTTCCAGCCGGCGGCGGACGGGTCGCCCGCGCAGGCGCTGTCGGCGCCGCTGCCGTAGCGCTGGTGGTCCTGGTAGAAATGTTCCATGCGCACGCGGAAATCGGCCAGGCCATTGAAGGCCTCCGGCAGGTACGCACGCCGCTGGTAGTCCGAATAGGCCGGCAAGGTCACCGTGGCCAGGATGGCCATCACGGCGACAGCCATCATCGCTTCGATCAGCGAAAAGCCGACAAAAGCGGCCATTGGGGCGCTATTTACTCTTGCTGCCTTGCGCGTGCGAAAGTTCTGCCGGGGTTTCAAGCTGTTTCTTGCGATGTCAACGGTCGCAGATTGTCAGCGAATCGTTGCTGCGCCGGTCGCTTGTGGAATGCGCAGTTATGACCCTTTCGTGCACGGTTGCACATCCGGGCCATAGAAAGCGGGCGGGTCGAGGTGGCCTATTCCCGATCCACGCTCCGCCACATCACCCGCGTCGGCTTGGTCGCGCTCGGGGCGGCCACGTCGTAGACCCGGGTGCCGCCGTCGGACGTGCGCACCAGGATCTTGGCGTTGCCGCTGGGCAGGCTGATCGGCTGGACCCGGCTGGCCAGCACGTTGCCCACGTAGCGGCTGACCAGGTCGCCCTGGGCGCCGCCGGTGCTGTAGTCGAGGAAGTACAGGTTCGAGCTGCCACCCGGGGCGCACGGGTCGCTCGACGGCGTGATGGTGGTGAACGACAGCACGCCCGCGAACAGCACCGGGTTGGTGGTGGACCGTTCGCCGCTGGGCGAGGGCGCCAGATCGAGCACCCAGCCGCGCTTGACGGCCAGGTTCACCGGGTTGCTGCTGAGGTTGATCTCGCCGTTGGGCGATGGCGTGGCGCTTTGCGCCACCAGCTGGCTGCGCAGCGGCGCGATGGTGGGCGTGGCCAGCCGGTCGTCGACCAGGCCGTAGAAGGACTGGCGCTGCGTCGCCTGGGCGTTCTCGGTGGGGCTGCCGGGGATGTCGCTGGCGCCAAGGTAGCGGCCGGTGCCGACGTAGACCATGCGCTTCTCGCTCACCACGCCCAGTTCGGGCGCCTCGGTCACGGGCTGCGGATTGCCTTGCGCATCCACCAGCGTGGCCAGCAGCGCCACCGACCAGTCGGCGCTGGTGTCGCCCGACAGGTCGAAGCGCCACACATTGCCCAGCAGGTCGCCGCCATAGATGAAGTCGGCCGTGTCGTCCGTGCCCGGGTTGGCCAGGAAGGCGCTGATGCGCGCCAGGCCGCTGGGCGTGGCCGCGCTGCCGGCGCCGGTGCGCAGGGTGCGGATCAGCTGGCCGGTCGCGGTGTCGATGACGAACAGCCGGCCGACGCCGTCGCCGCCGGTCGCGCTGCCGTTGTCGTAGCCCGAGGTCACCAGCGTTACCCAGCCGGCGGCCCGGGTCTTCACCGTCAGCGGCGAGCCGTAGCTGTAGCCGACGCTCGCGCGCGTGGCGCTGTCGGTGGCGGCGTTCGGAAATTCCCACATCAGCTTGGCGGCCACGTCGATGTCGGCCCCGGCCAGTGGGTCGGTCACGTTCAGGGCGTAGTAGCCGCGTCCGCCCTTGCCCAGCCCGCCCACCAGCACGGTGGCCCAGTCGGGGGCGGGCGGCACCGGCTGCCGGGTGGCGACGTTCGACAGGTCCACGTCGGTGGCGGTGGGCGTGGCGTCCACGTAATAGCGGTGGTGGAACAGCGCCTGCTGCGTCAGGCCGACCAGGGCGCTGGTGCCGGCTGCCGTGGTGGACAGCGGCGCGTCGATCAACGCGCCGGGCACGTAGGCCCACAGTTCCTCGCCGCTGGCAGCGTCGAAGGCGTGCAGCATGCCGTCGTTGGCGCCCTGGTAGACCACCGGCCTGCGGCTGGCTGCGCCCGATTTGTAGTCCGGATACCCGGCGTCGGTGTATGCGGCGCGTGGTGCCGACACGTACACCGCCTCGGCGTTGACCACGTCGCCCAGCACGTGCGCGCGGGTGCGGTAGGGCTGCAACGGGTTGGTGCCGTCGCCTTCGCCGCTGCGGTCGCCGCGCAGGTAGGCGATCACCGCCGCATGGTCGGCCGGGCCCGGCGGGCTGACCGGCGAGTCGAACCGGCTGGCCAGGCTGGCGAGCGCGTCCGCGGTGAAGGGCACGCCCTGACTGCCGTCGGAGGTCGCGATGCGGCGGGTGGCGAACGGTTTGGCGTCCAGCCTTGCCTGTGCCGACCAGGTTGCCGTGGCACCCAGCGCGCCGGTCTGCAGGTCGATCGGGTAGGCCTGCAGATCGCCGTACCAGCCGCCCGAGTTGAAGCTGGAGGTAAAGGCCAGGTTGTCGCCGGCCTGCACGTTGGGGTTGCTCACCGCCACCGCGGTGGACGAGCCGGTGCGGTTGACGATGTCGTTCAGAATCGCACTGAGCGAGCTGCGCAGCCGCGCCGGGTCGGAAGAATTGAAGTACTGCCCGTGGCCGTTGAGCGCGGCGTGCCACAGGTCGTCGATGGCCGTGGCCGTGCCGCCGTGCGGCGCCGGCCAGCCCGCGCCGCCGCTTGGCGGGGCGCTCAGGGTGCCGGTGGCGCCCAGGCCGATGGTGTAGGTCACCATGTGCTGCCAGGTGGCGGGGTCGGACGGATTGGGCTGCACCGTGCCGCCCGAGTTGCCGGCCAGGTCGCTGATCCAGTAGTGCATGGCCACGTCGGCCAGCGAGTTCGAGCTGCCGTTGCCGTCCTGGAAAGGCGCCGGGAAAGGCTCGCCGGGCACCAGTGGCGTGCCCGACACCGGGTCGTTGCGCACGACGCCGGTGGCCGGGTCGTTGTAGACGTTGGCGGGCAGGGCGGGGACGGTGCTGTCGGCATTGCCCACCGACACGTCGGACGACGTCCAGTAGCCGTCGGTCGACAGGATGGCGTAGTTGGGCGTGCAGGCCAGCGGCACGGTGTCGGTGCGCGTGCCGCCGCGCGCGCCTTCCATTCGTCCGCTCTGGAAATAGCGCCCGGCGCGGTCCAGCGCTTCCACCAGCGGGGTGCCGCCGGTCGGGTCGATGGCGTAGAGCTGGTTGTACCAGCGCGACTTCTGCGCGCTGTCGAAATCGCCCAGCGCCACGAAGTTGCTGGCGCGGGTGTTCTTGCTCCCGCGGTCGTCGTTGATGGTGGTGAAGCCCACGCGCGACTTGTCGTCCAGCGCCGAGAAGGCCAGCCCGAGCGTGGTCTTGGCGGTCAGGATGCGGGTGCGGTAGTAGCTGAACCAGTTGGCGAAGTTCTGGATTTCCTGCGCGTAGGTGCAGGCGCCCGGGTCGCAGTCGCTGCGTGTGGCGGCTTTCGGGTAGGTCGGCGTCTGCGGCAGGATCTCCACCCGGTCGTAATTGTCGTCGTTGTCCTGTCCGCTGCTGCCGTCCTCGGTGCCACTGCCTTTCCACACGTAGTAGAAGGCGTAGCGCGCATACGCGGTGGTCGACGAGAACGACGAATCGACGGCGCAGCTGCCGTTGGCGGTAAAGCGCCCGGCGTCGTAGCGCGGCAGGCCGGGCGGGGTGGTGTCGCTCCAGCAGGCCTGCGTCAGGTCGAACCGGTCGCCGCCGAGGTAGGGGTCGACCGGCGCGTCGCGCGGGTCGCTGGCGCTGCCCGGCCGCGTGAAGCCCTCGGCGGTCGCGTCATACGTGGCGGGCGGCAGATAGGTGACGGCCGGGTCGTAGTAGAGCCGGTTGTAGCTGGGCGAGTAGTAGGCCCGCATGTCCTTCTGGCCGCTGGTGCTCCAGCCGCGGGCGGTGTATTCGGCATCGGTGTCGGTGCCGGTGATGGAGCCCCAGCCCATGCTGCCGGAGTTGTCCAGGATGAACAGCACGTTGGGCTTGACGCCGGTCTGCACCGACAGAGGCACGTCGGCCAGGTCGGTGGCCGCAGCGCGGGCCGCCGGCGCGGCCCCGGCCAGCGCGACGGCCACGGCCAGCAGCCACGGCGGCGCCGCGGCGCGCCGGGCGCGCGTCTTGTCGGAGGTGGGCATGGCCATGGCGCCGCTCCTAGCCGAAGGGCAGTTCCACCACGGTCTGCACCATGCTGGTCGTGTTGCGCGGGCCTTGCACCCGCACCGTCACGCGGTAGTGCACGGTCGGCCGAGAAGGCGAGGCCGGCGTCAGCCCGCCGAAGACATGCGTGGTCTGCGCATGGCTACCGCGGTCGTTGCCCGTGGCACCGGCGGTCGAGAAGGGCTGCCCGGCGACGCACTTGACCGCCAGCACCGACACCGGGTCCGAGATCACCGGCTCGTCGGTGCACAGCCGGTCGATCACGTACTGCACCCGGTAGCTGGCATCGTCGCTGCACGACACCTGCTGCTGGCCGCCGGAAGGCGCCCAGCAGGGCACGTTGCTCCAGTCGATGGTGCTGGGCACGCCCCAGGCGTCCACCGCCTGCATGAAGCGGAAGTACTTGTTCGGCACGTCCACGTTGGCGGCGGCCAGCGCGGGCAGTTCGTCGAAGGCCCGCTCGGCCCCGGTGTCGGCGGCGCCCGTGGCTGCCTGCTTGAAGGCCAGGTTGCCGGCGATCACGCCGGCCGTGTCCGAGGTGCGCAGCAGCGCCATCGCCGCCAGCGAAAGGATCAGCAGCGCGATCAGCGCCACATACACGACGAAGCCGCCCTGCGCGCCCGCGGGGCGTGCCGACGTCGGGGGCGTGCGTCGCTTCATGCCAGGTTCGCCCACAACACGTTGCGCAGCGGCACCACCGTCTCGAAGCTGCGGTAGCGGTAGCAGCGCCAGTCCGGATCGTTGCTCAGGTCGATCGCCGGGCCGTCGGGCCAGCTCACCGGCGCGTCGCTGGTCACCGCGCACTGTCCGGTGGCCGCGTCGGGCCGCTCCTTGATGGCGCTGCGGATCACCACCGCAAGGCGGATCGCCTTCACCCGGCGCAGGTCGACCAGGCTCGGCGTTGCCCAGTTGCCCGCAGGGCCGAGCGTGGCACTGACCCACTGGTTGACGATCTGGCTGCCCGCATCGCTGATGCCGTACTGCGCCTTCAGCGCCACCACGTTGTTGGCCACCTGCACCTGCGTGCCGCTGCTGAAGTCGTCGCGCGCCATCAGGTTGCCGTTGTCCACCGAGTAGGTGCGCAGCACCAGGGCGCCGACGTCGTGGATGCGTGGGTTGGCGTCGAATGTCGACGGCCAGGCCAGCTCGCCCATGGCCTCGTCCGGCGGGTTGTAGTTGGCCAGGCCGGCACTGGCCGCCACCGGGTCGTGCGACAGGATGACCGTGTCGGGGCTCAGGGGGCTGGGTGCGCTGGCGGTGATGCGCACCAGGGCGCAATCGTTCTTGTCGTCGGTCAGCCAGACGAACCCGCCGACCGTCGACAGCGCCACCTTGCTTGCCGGCTGCAGCCGGGCCGCGGTGCCGTTGGGCACGGCGGTCACGTTCTGCAGCAGCCCGTCGGCCACGTTGGCGCGCACCGAGCTGCCCCACATCATGGTGATGCGGTCCGACGCGCCGGGCGCGCTGCCGCCGTCGACGATGCGCACTGGCGCCGCGCCCGGAAAGTCGGGCACCGGCCCGCGCGTGCTGCCGTCGTCGCGGTAGGTGAAGTAGCGCGCGCAGACCATGGTGTCGGCGGTCGGCAGGCCCCAGCCGGCGGCGCGCAGGTCGTGCGCGACGATGGCCAGGCTGAACATGCCGTTCTGCTGGGCGTCCGAGCCGGCCGACGTGCTGCGCCGCAGGCCCTCGTTGCCGGCCAGCACCTGGTAGATGACCAGCGACACCACCAGCCCCACCAGCAGACCCACCATCAGCTCCACCAGGCTCAGGCCGCGCGGGCGCGGGGTGGGTGGACGGATGCGGCGGCGCGGCATGCCTAGCCCCGGATCTGCGTGGTGAGGGTGAAGTTGTGCGGCGACTCGTCCTGCGGGGCCTGCCAGCACAGCGTCAGCGTCACCGTGTTGTCGGCGCTGACCAGCACCTTCTGCTGCAGTCCCGCCGCGCCGGGCAGGGCGCCCGGGTTGTCCAGGTCGGTGATTCCTTCAAGCCATTCGGCGATCGCCGGGTTGCCGCTCTGGTTGCCGCCGGCCGGGCAGGTCTGCGTCACGCCGGCATTGAGCGCGTAGGTGGGTACGTTGAAGCGGTCGGCCCACATGCGCCCCACCAACTGGTCGGCGAACAGGCTCGCCTTGGCGCGGTAGTCGGCGTCGCGCACCGCGCGGATGGCGGTGGCCTGCAGCCCGACGATGCCCAGGATGGCGAACGAGAAGATGGCGATCGCCACCAGCGCCTCGATCAGCATGATGCCGCGTTGCCGCGCGGGGGCCGGGCGCGGTCTCATGCGCACCCCTGCGGGTTGTCGGCCATCGTCAATGCCGGGTCGCACAGGCGCACGTCGCCGCCCGGCCCGAGCAGGATGCGCAAGGGCCTGGAGCCGCTCGGCCCGATGACGTCGATCTGCCGCGCCGTGGTCGCCAGGCTCAGGCGGCCGACCGAGGTGTACGCGATGGTGGCCGGCAGCCCGGCGCCGGCGGCGGCCGGCTCGGCGGACGGAGCGTCGGATACGCCCGCGCGGGCGATCGAGCGGGTCGAGTCGTCGCGCCGCACCTGCAGCACCTGGTCGGGCACCGTCGGTTCGTCCGGCGTGGCGGCCAGCAGCGTCCAGTCGGTGCCGCCCGCCACCGGCTCGCCGCGCAGCATGTTCTCGAGCTTGAGCGCCACCGTCACGTTGCGCCGGATCGCCTCGGCCCGCGCCAGCTGCAGGCCGCTCATCAGCGATTCGGCCGACGCGCGGATCTGCCCGTTCTGAATGAAGCCGGAAAAGCTCGGGTAGGCCACCACCGCCAGGATGCTGAGCACGATCACCGTGACCATCAGCTCCACCAGCGTGAAGCCCCGCACCGCGGCGCGGTCGCCGCCGGCGGGTGCGTGCCGGCTCAGGGCCGGCGCAACACCCAGAGACCGTCCACCGTCCCGAAGTTCCAGGCGCAGCCGCTGCAGCTGCTGCTGCGCTGGTTGACCTGGTTGATGCTGTACGAAAGGCCGCTGACCGTGCCGCCCGCGCCGGTGGCCGTGGCGGTATATGCCTGGCCCGCGTTCGAGGTCGTGCAGCTGTAGTCGAAGTATTCGCCCTGCGGCACCGCCACCCCGCACTCGCTGCCCTCCGCATAGCTGCGATGGTCCTGGTAGTACTGCTCCATCGTGGCGCGGTAGGCCATCAGCTGCGAGGGCGCCTCCTGCACATGGCTGCGGCGGATGTAGTCGGTGTAGCTCGGGTAGGCGACCGACGCCAGGATGGCGACGATCGCAATGGTGATCAGCACCTCGATCAGCGTGAAGCCGCGCGCGGCCCGGCGGCGTTGCGCGCCCGCGCGACTCACCGCCCATCGCTTCATCTTCGTGCATCCCTGATCGATGCCCGGAGCAGGCATCCTTGATCCAATAAAGATCATCAGAGTGTCACCATCGAAGGTCTCGAAAGCCGCCGTCCGGCTCGCCTCGGCGGCCGTCCATCGGGGCACTCGGGGCGGTGTTGTAAGTAACTTTGTCTTGCAGTATCCGGATGCTCAATCGGCAACAAAACTGCCCGATTTGCCACCATGTTTTTCAAGCAGGCGTACGCCGGTGATGGTCATGCCGCGGTCGACCGCCTTGCACATGTCGTAGACGGTCAGCAGCGCGACCTGCACCGCACACAGCGCCTCCATTTCCACGCCGGTGGGCCCGACGGTCTCGACCGTGGCGATGCAAAGCACTTGCGGCGGCTGCCCGGAATCGGGATCCGCCGGCTGGGTGGCGAACTCGACCGCCACGCGCGTGAGGGCCAGCGGGTGGCACAGCGGCACCAGTTCGCCGGTGCGCTTGGCCGCCTGGATGCCGGCGATGCGTGCCACGCCGAGCACGTCGCCCTTCTTGGCGCTGCCCGATTCGACCAGCGCCAGCGTGGCCGCCTGCATTTCTATGCGTCCGGTGGCGATGGCCACGCGGTGGGTGGAAGGTTTGTCGGCGACGTCGACCATGTGGGCCTGGCCGCGTGCATCAAAATGGGTGAGGGAACTCATGGGAAAGCCTGGACACGAAAGTCCATCATACGGGCACCCACAGTGTCCCTTGCCTGCCTCGGCCATCATCCGATCCATGCCACTGCATCTGCTTCCAATCCGGCTTGTCCTGCGCCGCGCGCTCGTCGCACTGCTCGTGCTGGCACAGCTGCTGATGTCGCCGCTCGCGCACGCCCAGTTCGGCGGAGGCGACGAAATGACCGCCGCGGCCGAGCGCCAGCTCGGCGACAGCATCGCGCGCGAGCTGTACCGCGACAACTCCTACATCGACGATCCGGTCCTGCAGGAATACGTGAACGTCATCTGGCAACGCCTGCTGGACGCGGCGCGCAAGCGCGGCGAGCTCACGCCGGAGCTGGACGAGCGCTATGCCTGGCAGATCGCACTGATGCGCGACCGCGAGATCAACGCCTTTGCGCTGCCCGGCGGCTACATGGGCATCAACCTCGGCCTGATCGGCGTGGTCGGCAGCCGCGACGAGCTGGCCACCGTGATGGGCCACGAGCTGTCGCACATCACCCAGCGCCACATCTCGCGCATGCTGGCGCGGCAATCGCGCCAGGCGCCGCTCATGCTCGCGGCGATGATTCTCGGCGCGATCGCCGCGGCCAAGAGCAACAGCGGCGACGCCGGGCAGGCCGTCATCGCCGGCACGCAGGCCTTCGCCATGAACTCCCAGCTGAGCTTCTCGCGCGACATGGAGCGCGAGGCCGACCGCGTCGGCTTCGGCGTCATGACGCAGGCCGGCTACGCCCCGCAGGGCGCAGCCTCGATGTTCGAGAAGCTGCAGTACGCCTCGCGCCTGAGCGACAACGGCTCCTATCCCTACCTGCGCAGCCACCCGCTGACCTCGGAGCGGATCGCCGACATGCAGACGCGCTTCCAGCTCTCGCATGGCCAGCTGGCCCCGCCGCCGCTGGTGATGGACCACGCGATGATCTCCGCCCGCGCACGCGTGCTGGCGCGCGCGGGTGTCGACCAGCTTCGCCTGTGGATCGACGGCGTGGGCAGTGGCGAATTCACGCGCGCCGCGCCGGCCGAGCAGGCCGGCATGCTGTACGCGGCCGCGCTGTCCGAGACGCAATTGCGCGACTTCGGGCAGGCACGGGCGCTGGCCGCCCGGCTCGTGACGCTGACCAGCGCCGACGCGTCGGCGGCCCGCCTGGCGCGGCTGCTGTCGGCCGAGATCGAGCTGGCCGCCGGCGCCCCCATGCGCGCCCAGCCCTTCGTCGACCCGGCTGCCAAGGGCCGGCCGGAGTTGTTCCTGCGGGCGCAGATCGCCACCTCGCTGCGCCAGAGCACGCAGCAGTCGCTGCCGGTGACGCAGGCGCTGCGCGACTGGGTGGCCACGCATCCGCGAGACGCCGGCGCGTGGCGCATGCTGGGCAGTGTCTATGGCGCCGGCAACGACACGCTGCGCGCCATCCGCGCCGAGGCCGAGGCGTTTGCCGCCGTGTATGACTACCCGGCCGCGCGCGACCGCTTCAAGGCCGCGCAGGACCTGATGCGCCAGCAGCCGGGGAATGTCGATTACTACGAAGGCTCGATCATCGATTCGCGCGCGCGCGAGATCGAGGCCCTGTGGCGCCAGCAGGCCCGCGACGATCGCGAGCAGCAGCGTTGAGGCGTTTCGGGGAAAAAGGGGCCGAGTTTGCGGCCCCGGCCTGCGTCAGCCGACGCGGACGCGCGGCGACAGGGCGGCGTCGATCAGCAGGCCCAGCGCCGAATAGATCAGCGAACCCAGCAGCGCCGCGCCGAACCCGTTCACGTGGAACCCGCCCAGCAGGCCGGAGGCGGACCAGAACATGAGGGCGTTGATGACGAACAGGAACAGCCCGAGCGTGACGATAGTGACCGGCAGCGTCAACACCACCAGCACCGGACGGACCACGGCATTGAGCAGGCCGATCACGGCCGCGGCGATCAGCGCCGCGCCGAAGTTGACCACCTGCACGCCGCTGAAGACGTAGCCCACCGCCAGCAGCGCGACCGCGCTGAGCAGCCATTTGAGGACGATTCTCATCGACGCAGGATAGCACCGGCCCGCGCTCGGTGGGCCGCGTGCGCGGGGGCTACTCGCCCAGTTCGGTCGCCAGCACCAGCAGCGCGCCGAGTCCGGCGGCCGCGCCTGGCAGGGCCCAGCGCGACTGGGGCGTGGGCGGATGCTCCGGTGCCACCGGCTCGAGTGCGACCCCGGCCTTGGGGCGCCGTGCATCGATCACCTGCGCTGCGGCGCCGTGGACCAGGCGCAGCTGGCGCGTGGTCTCGAGCAGCGGACGCGTAGCCAGCTGCGCCGTCACTTCGCTGCCGCCCTGGGCCAGCACGGGCTCGAGCTGTTCCATCGTCTTGGCGAACCACTTGGCGCGCCAGTTCTCGCGGGCGCTGTGGCTCACCCACTTGCTGATGCGATGCGTCATGCGCGGCGCGCAGGCGACCACGATCCAGTGCACCGGTGCCGGCGCCGCATCGGCCTGGCGCTCGGACAGCCATTGACACGCGTGGGCCGCGTCGTCAACGTACAGGATGGTGTTTTCCATGGGGCACTCCTTGTAGGGCTCGTCATTGCCGTGGACCGGCCTGCCGGCTTTCTCGTCGTGAATCATCTGTTGCTCAGGCCGCAGACGTGTTCTTCTCGACGGCCTTGCGCGCCTTGCTGCGCGTGGCCAGCCAGGCCAGGCCCAACACCAGCACGATACACACGGCCTCGAGGCCGTAGCGCAGCATTTCGGCAGGGTTTTCCTTGGTGCCGAAGATGTTCGACAGGACGGGCTCGCTCACGATCATCTTGGCGGCGGTGTAGGCCAGCACTGCAGCGCCGATGTACATGATGGCCGGGAAGCGGTCCACCATCTTGAGCACCAGGCGGCTGCCGAACACCACGATGGGCACGCTGATCAGCAGGCCGATCACCACCAGGTCGAACGAGCCGTGTGCGGCGCCGGCCACGCCCAGGACGTTGTCGATGCCCATCAGCGCGTCCGCCACGATGATGGTCTTCATCGCGCCCCAGAAGGTCGTGACGGCGACGCCGTGTTCGTCATGGTTCTCCTGGTTGGCCACCAGCTTGTAGGCGATCCACAGCAGGCCCAGGCCGCCGACCAGCAGCAGGCCCGGGATCTTGAGCAGCCAGACCACGCCGATCGTCATGACCGAACGCACCACGATCGCGCCCACCGTCCCCCAGACGATGGCTTTCTTTTGCAGATGCTTGGGCAGGCTGCGGGCAGCCAGTGCGATCACGATCGCGTTGTCGCCGGCCAGGACCAGGTCGATGAGAATGATGGCAGCCAGGGCCGACCACCAGGAGGTGCTGAGGAATTCCATTTGCAGGGCGCTCCGTTTGTTATGTCAGGATTTCGATGCATCCTGCAAACGATCCGGGCGGAGTGTGCTGCCCACCAGCCCCGGCAGGCGGGGCCGCGGGGCAATGGACAACGCTTCGACCGAACCGGACGCAGGTTCAGATCGAAGGTCTTGCTCGGCAAACGTTTGACGTACACCCGACGGGCCGGAAGCATTGCTTCGTATTGACGACCCGGTCGACATCCGGCGCGTGGGCGACGGACAGGAGCTACTCCCCTTCTGGCGCCGATTAGAGCATCGCTCGACCTTGGCGGCAACCGGGGCAATGACGCGCTTCAAAACAAAAGGCTCGCGAACCTGCGATGGTTGAAGGATTCTTTGCTATTGTTTTGGTAGCAAACATGTCCTTCAATTGCCAAGGGGCTTGGCGCGTCTATGATTCGCGCCCGTCCCGCATCCCCGTTTCCATGGCTGGCATTCACATCACCGACATCGAGGCAGCCATCAACTATTGGCGCGAACGCAGTCCTTCGCCCGACGGCGTCACGCTGGCGCCCGCAACGCGCGCGCTGGCCGAGGTGTATGCGCTCATGGTGTTCCACCACGAGGACGAGGTGGACGAGTTCGGCTTCCCGCCCAAGGCCTGGGAGGCCTGGGAGGCCTGGTACCACACCACCCCGGACACGCCCTGCATCGCCATCTGCTCCACCAGCCAGGGCGACGACACCTGCAAGGGCTGCGGCCGCAGCTTCGACGAGGTGCAGCACTGGCCCGCCATGTCGCCGGCCGAGAAGCGCGTCACCTGGCGCCGCATCACCATGGAAGACACGGCTTGGCGCTTCAACCGCTATGCCGAGCGGGCCCGCGAATCCGACCGGGTCGCGAACGAATCGGCGGGCGACGTCGCCGCGCCGGCGGACTGACGGCAACCAGGGCCAGGACATGCGCCGCCTCGCCCAAGCGCCCAACCTGGCCGTTGCCACGCTGTGGGCGCACGCACTGCGCGAGGACGGCATCGACGCGCTGGTGCAGCGCGAGTTTCTGGCCGCGGCCGCCGGCGAACTGCCGCCCGACCAGTGCCTGCCCGAGGTCTGGGTGGCCGATGACGGGCAGTGGGAACTTGCCGGCCGGCTTCTGGACGCATTGCGCGACCGCCCGCAGCGGCGCTGGCACTGCCAGGGCTGCGGCGAGCTGGTCGAAGGCGGCTTCGAGCAGTGCTGGCGCTGTGGCGCCATGATGGGCTAGGGCCGGGCGCCTGAGGGCCGCACCCGCGGGCCTATTTCCAGCGCTGCAGTTCGAGCTCGACGCTGCGCGCGCCGTCGCCGAACATCAGTTGGCCTTCCTGAACCGTCGCCTGCAACTGCATGCTGCGCTGGGCCAGCGCGGCCAGGGCCTGGGCGCCAGCGGCGGGGACCCGCCACACCTGCAGGTTCGACAGGCGCGAAACCCGCCCCTCGATGCCGCGCCACCAGACCTCGGCCGAGTGTCCGTAGGGGTAGATCAGCACTTCGTCGGCCTTGCCGCAGGCGCGCGCCAGCGCCTTGTCTTCCGATTGGCCGACTTCGACCCACAGGCGGGTCTGGCCGGTGAAGTCGCGCAGGTAGACGTCCGGATCGTCCGGCGCCGACAGTCCGGCGCCGAAGGCGAGGGTGCCGTCGCCGTTGCACACGGTCTGCAGCTTGTGGGCATTGAGAGCGAGCGCGGCCAGCCGGATCATCATGCGCTCGTCGGTCTCGCTCGGATGGCGCGCCAGGGTCAGTGCGTGGTCGGCGTAGTAGCCGTGGTCGATGTCGGCCACGGCCACGCTGGCCTTGTAGATGGTGGCCTTCAGCGCCATGAGGCACGCCTCCGCGGCGCGGCGCCCGCCGCGCGGTCGGCGCGCCTCACAGCCTGCGCGCCAGTTCGGCTGCCTTGCCGATGTAGCTGCCGGGAGTCATGGCCAGCAGCCGATCCTTTTCCTCCTGCGGCACCGGCAGGCCGTTGATCAGCGCATGCAGCGCCTCGGCCGACACGGTCTTGCCGCGTGTCGCTTCCTTGAGCTGCTCGTAGGCGCCCTGGACGCCGTAGCGGCGCATCACGGTCTGGATCGGCTCGGCCAGCACTTCCCAGGATGCATCCAGGTCGGCGGCGAGCCTTTCCTCGTTGAGCTCGAGCTTGGACAGCCCGGTGGCCAGGCTGGCGTAGGCCAGCGTGGCATAGCCGAAGGCCACGCCCAGGTTGCGCAGCACGGTGGAGTCGGTCAGGTCGCGCTGCCAGCGGCTGATCGGCAGCTTCTCGCTCAGGTGGCGCAGCAGGGCGTTCGACAGGCCCAGGTTGCCCTCGGCGTTCTCGAAGTCGATCGGGTTGACCTTGTGCGGCATCGTGCTCGAGCCGATCTCGCCTTTCTTCAGGCGCTGCTTGAAGTAGCCCAGGCTGATGTAGCCCCAGACGTCGCGCGCGAAGTCGACCAGGATGGTGTTGGCGCGCGCCAGCGCGTCGAACAGCTCGGCCATGTAGTCGTGGGGCTCGATCTGGGTGCTGTAGGGCTGGAAGGTCAGGCCCAGGCCCAGCGGTGTCGGCGTCTCGACCACCTTGGCGCTGAAGGCCTCCCAGTCGAAATCCGGCCAGGCCGACAAGTGCGCGTTGTAGTTGCCCACGGCGCCGTTCATCTTGCCGAGCAGTTGCACGCCGGCGATCTTCTCGCGCGCCTTCGACAGGCGAACCGCCACGTTGGCGATTTCCTTGCCCACCGTGGTCGGGCTGGCGGTCTGGCCGTGGGTGCGCGCCAGCATCGGTACGGCGGCGAAGTCGTGCGCCATGGTGCGCAGCGTGCCCAGCAGGCCGTCCAGCGCGGGCAGGATCACGTTCTCGCGCGCAGCCTTGATCTGCAGGGCGTGGCTGGTGTTGTTGATGTCTTCGCTGGTGCAGGCGAAATGCACGAACTCGGCGGCCGATTCCAGCTCGGGCCTGGCCTCGAACTTGGACTTGATCCAGTACTCCACGGCCTTGACGTCGTGGTTGGTGGTCTTCTCGATCTCCTTGATGGCGCGCGCGTCGGCCTCGGAGAAGTTGGCGACCAGGCCCATCAGGTACTTGCGGGCGCCGCCGGTCAGCGGCTTGAATTCGGCGAAGCCGGCGTCGGACAGGGCGATGAACCAGGCCACCTCCACCTGGACTCGACGATGCATATAGCCCTGTTCGCTCATCAGGGGACGCAGGGCTGCCAGCTTGCTGGCATAGCGCCCGTCCAGTGGGGACAGGGCGGAAACGGTGGACAGACTCATGCCACAATTTTAAGCGGCGCTTGAGAGTCGGTCGTTACCCCTAGAATCCGCAGGCCGCCGACCCCCCGTACCCCCAAGTCGAACCCACGAAAAGAATCCCTGCCCGCAAATGAAGTTGATCGGATCCACTGCCAGTCCTTACGTCCGCAAGGTCCGCGTCGTCATGGCCGAAAAGCGCCTGGACTATCAGTTCGTCCAGGAGAACGTCTGGGCTGACGACACCGCCATCGGCGAGTCCAATCCGCTGGGCAAGGTGCCATGCCTGGTCATGGAAGGCAGCGAGGCCATGTTCGACTCGCGCGTCATCGTCGAATACCTGGACACCCTGTCGCCGGTCGGCAAGCTCATCCCGGCGCCCGGCCGCGAGCGCGCCGAGGTCAAGACCTGGGAAGCCCTGGCGGACGGCGTGATGGACGCGGGCGTGCTCTGGCGCATGGAAGCCACCTGGCCCAAGCGCGCCGACGGCGAGCGCAGCCAGGCGTGGATGGACCGCCAGCGGGGCAAGGTCGTGGCCGGCATCGCGGCGATGGCCAAGGGCCTGGGCGACAAGCCGTACTGCAGCGGCATCCACCTGAGCCTGTCGGACATCGCGGTCGGCTGTGCGCTGGGTTGGGTCGGCTACCGGTTCCCGGAGGTCGACTGGCAAGGGGATCACCCCAATCTGGCGCGCCTCTACGACAAGCTGATGCAGCGGCCCAGCTTCGCGGACACGCAACCTGGCTGAGCCACCCGCTCGCCGGCAAGAAAAAAGCGCCCTGGAGGGCGCTTTTTCTTTGGCACCGCGCCGAGCGGCGCACCGGAAGAATAAAAACACTGCGAGGCGCCCAAAGGCGAAGGAGGGAGGGAGGGAGGAGGAGAAGAGTCGCCTCAGGATTTCAGCCGGGCGGAACCCGGAAGGCCTCGCAGTGGGAAAACACGGCACGACCGCTCTAGCGCATCGTGCATTGAGTATGAGGCTGCGATCTTTTGACGGTTCCGGATGCGGTGGTAAGCGTTTGCTACCAAAGTGTCTCAAAGCGCCGTACCCCCGCGCGGTGGCGAATTACCCGGCGGCAAGGCCGGCTCTCGAGCCGTGGTGCGGATCAACCCGGCTGCTGGGCGAGGAGCCGTTCGATGGTGGCCGTGAAGGCCTTGTCCTGCGGCTCGGTTCGGCTCGGGTAGGCGCCCACCAGCTTGCCTTCGCGGTCCACCAGGTATTTGTAGAAGTTCCACTCGGGCGCCTGGCCGCTTTGTGCCGCCAGATCCTTGAAAAGCGCGTTCGCCTGTGGTCCGCGGACCGACGACTTGGTGAACATCGGGAACTTTACGCCGAAGGTGTTCTCGCAGAACTCTGCCACTTCCTTGTTGCTGCCGGTTTCCTGGGAAAAGTCGTTCGACGGGAAACCCAGCACGACCAACCCGCGGCCCTTGTAGCGCGCGTAGAGGTCCTCCAGCCCCCGGTATTGCCTGGTAAAGCCGCAGAAGCTCGCGGTGTTGACCACCAGCACCACCTTGCCGGCGTACTGGCACAGAGGCTGTGGCTTTTCGTCCTGCAGGCGATCGAAGGTGTGCCGAAGCAAGGTGGGGCAGCCCGCCCCGGCAGGAGCAACGCCGGAGGCAGGCGCGGCCGGGACGCCCTGGGCACCGGCCATGCCGGACAATGCGCCGGCCAGGAGGGTCAGGAACGCGAGAAAACAAGTAGGCAGGAGTCGGGCATTCATGTTCGTCACCTGTGATGGCGGGTGCCGTAGTGGCGCGGTCTGCCATCATCGCGCGCCTGCGGAGGAGCCGCAAAGCACGCGGCAGATAAAATCTGGAAGGTCAACGAAAGACTGTCATGCTGTATCCCGAACTATTCCGACAACTCGAATCCGTCCGCTGGGACATGGATCGGGACATTCCGTGGCAGTCCTTCGACGCCTCCCGCCTGACCGAAGAGCAGGCCAAGACGATCAAGATGAACGCCATCACCGAGTGGGCGGCATTGCCGGCCACCGAGATGTTCCTGCGCGACAACCGCCACGACAGCGACTTCTCCGCGTTCATGTCCATCTGGTTCTTCGAGGAGCAGAAGCACTCGCTGGTGCTCATGGAATACCTCAAGCGCTTCAGCCCGCAGCATGCGCCCACGGAGCAGGAATTGCACGAAGTGCGGTTCGACTTCGACCCGGCGCCGCCGCTCGAGACGCTGATGCTGCACTTTTGCGGCGAGATCCGCCTGAATCATTGGTACCGCCGCGCCGCGGAATGGCACACCGAGCCGGTCATCAAGCACATCTACACCACGCTCAGCCAGGACGAGGCGCGCCACGGCGGCGCCTACCTGCGCTACATGCGCCGCGCGCTGGAGAAGTTCGGCGACGAGGCGCGCGCGGCGTTCGCCAAGGTCGGCGTGCTGATGGCCAGTGCCCGCCGCACGGCGCAGGCGCTGCATCCGACCAACCTGCACGTCAGCAAGGCGCTGTTCCCCAATGACACCGTGCAAAGCCGCATGCCCGACCCCGACTGGCTCGAGCACTGGCTGGACAAGCAGATCAACTTCGATGCCACCTGGGAGACCAAGGTCGGCACGCGCATCCTGCACAACCTGAGCCTGCTGCTCGACCGCAGCTTCAAGTCGGTGCAGGAACTCAACCGCTACCGCAAGGAAGTGGTGGCGACGCTCGGGCCCCAGCCGGGCTACCAGGGCGCCTGAGCGCCGCGCTCGGCCGGCGCTGCCGCCGGCCCGACTGCGCAACCGGTCAGCGTCGCTGCACGATGATCGGCGATCCACCCAACTGAAGACGCCACCGCGCCTGCGCCTGCACGGCGTCGGCGCGCGAGGTGTGCGGCCCGGACTGGAGCCGGAACAACCCGCCGTCCTCGTACACCTGCAACTGGCCGACCGGCCTGGCGGTGTCGCGCTCGATCCGCTCCTGCATGGCCACCGCGCCGTCGCGCGCGCGGAAAGCCCCCAACTGCACCCAGTAGCTCTCGGCAGTGCCCGGCGGCGTGGCGTTGTCCGCGGCAGGGGCTGCGGCTGCGCCAGGCGCCGCGTCGCCGACGGACGGGGTTGCCGGGGGCGTCATGGGCGTCATGGGCGGCAAGGGGCTGACGTCCAGGTGCCGTGCCGGTGCAGGCGGCGGCGTGATCGCAGGTGCGAGCGGAGAAGCTGGCGAGGGCGAGGGCGAGGGAGTGAGCGACGGCGCGGCGGGCGGCTCGGGCGCCGTCGAAGCGGCCGCGGGCGCAGGGACGGGCGCGGTCGGCCCGTTCGCCGCGGACAGGTCGCTGCCTGTTGCCGCCACGGGCACCGCCATGGCCGCCGGCACCACGACGGCGCGGCTGGCCGCTGTGCTGGGGGCATAGCCCGGCGAGGCGTCCGCGCTGGCCAGCTGAACGGCGTCGTCCCGCCGCCAGGCGCCGGTGCGGATGTCTTCGTTGGTGAGCCGCTCGATCTCGACCGGCGCCACGCCGGCCAGCAGGCCCAGCCGCGCGGCGGCGGCGTAGCTCAGGTCGATGATGCGGCCGTCGACGAAAGGGCCGCGATCGTTGACGCGCACGATCGCCTCGCGCCCGTTCGCCGGATTGCGCACGCGCACATAGCTCGGCAGCGGAAGCGTCTTGTGCGCGGCGGTCATGGAATACATGTCGTAGGACTCGCCACTGGCCGTCTGCCGGGCGTGAAAGCCGGTGCCGTACCAGGACGCCAGGCCGCGCTCCTGGAACGGGCGGTCGTCGGTCATGGGCACGTAGCGCCGGCCCAGGACGGTGTAGGGCTTGGCGGTGCCGCCGCTGCTCCGGATGGGCTCGACCTGCGGCTGTGCATCCGGCAACTGCGACAGGTTGGACGGCGGCGAGGCCGGGGCGCCATCGCTGCGCGGGCCGCTGGCGCAGCCGGCCAGCAATGCGCCGATGGTCAGTGCCGCCGCCCCCGCGAGGCGGGTGCCGGGCGAGCCGGGCAGCAGGGGTGACGCGCGCTCAGCCAAATACCGCCTTCCACAAGGCGAGCATCGCCTGCTGTTCGTTGGCCAGCGCGCTCATGGGCAGCTGGGTCGAGGCTTCGTCCAGGCGCAGCCGATGCTGCTCGCGACGCAGCGCGCGATAGGCGGCGGCGGCCCGCTCGCCCACGCCCGGCGGCAGCAGGCCGGCCTGCTCGGCGCGCTGGAGCAGCGCGATGTTGCCCACGTTGGGGATCAGCTCGGGATGCGCGGCCGATTGCGAAAGCACCAGGAACTGCACCGCGAACTCGCCGTCGACCATGCCGCCGGGGCTGTGCTTGACGTCGAAATGCCCGTCCTTGACCGGCCGCGCGGCGCGCACCTTCTCGCGCATGGCGACGATCTCGGCCTTGAGCGCGGCGACGTCGCGTGGCGCGGTGATGACGGCTTCGCGAACGCGGTCGAACCGCTCGGCCAGCGCCGGCCCGCCGAGCACGAAGCGTGCGCGCGTCATGGCCTGGTGTTCCCAGGTCCAGGCGGTATTGCTGCCGCGGCCGAGCTGGTATTTCTCGTAGGCCTCGAAGCTGGTGGTCAGCAGGCCCGAGTTGCCGTTGGGCCGCAAGGCGGTGTCGATCTCGAACAGGTCGCCCTCGCGCAGCTTCACCGTCAGCCAGTTGATGAGCTTGCGCACGTAGCTGGCGTAGACCTCCGGGGCGCGCTCGTCGTCGTCGTCGTAGACGAAGACGATGTCCAGGTCGCTGCCGTAGCCCAGCTCCTTTCCGCCCAGCTTGCCGTAACCGATGATGGCGAACTGCGGCCGCTCCCGGTGGCGGTTGCGCACATGGTCCCAGCACCAGTCGGAGGTGACCCGCAGCACGGCGTCGGCCAGTGCGCTGAGGTCGTCGGCCACCTGCTCGACCGTGATGCGGCCCTCGACGTCGCGCGCCAGCGTGCGGAACACCTCGGCGTGGTGCGCGCGGCGCAGGATGTTGAGCAGCGACTCCTCGTCGTCCTCACCCGTCCTGCGCAGCGCGGCGCGGCGCTGCCCCAGCTCGGCCTCGAATTCCTCGGCGTTGAAGCGCCCCGACAGCATCGCGTCGCTGGCCAGCTCGTCGATCACGCCGGGATGCAGCATCAGGTAGCGTGCCGGCCACTTGGCCGCGCCGAGGATGCGCAGCAGGCGCTCCTGCACCGCCGGGCGTTCCACCAGCAGCGCCAGGTAGCTCTCGCGCCGGAACAGCGGCTCGAGCCAGTCGGCCCAGCGCAGCGCGGCGTCCACGTGATTGCGTGTCTGTCCGTCGCCATCGCCGTCCGGCTCGCTGCCCAGCCACAGTCCGGTGCGACGCACCAGAAGCCGCAGCTGCGCTTGCGCCTGTTCCCGCATGGCGGTCACGCGCGGGTTGCCGCACCATTGGCGGACACGGTCGGAGAAGGCGCGCGGCAGGTCGGGAAGCAGTTCTTCCAGCTCCTGCGGCGTGGGCGCCGCGGGCTTTGCGCTGCAGCGGTTGCCGTTGCATTGGCCGTTGCGGGCTTCGGCGCCGCCGAGCAGGCGGTCGAATTCCTGGGCCACCAGTTCGCGGTGGGTGTCGAGCTGTCCGAGGAAGTCGCAGCAGTCGACGTAGCCCATGCTGGCGGCGATCCAGTGCTGGTCTTCGTCGCTGACCGGCAGCATGTGCGTCTGCTGGTCGTCCAGGTACTGGATGCGGTGCTCCACCCGACGCAGGAAGACGTAGGCCGCGGCGAGCGCCTCGGCCGTGGCTTGCGGCATCAGGCCGGCGGCGGCCAGGCTCTGCAGCGCGTCGAGCGTGGGGCGGGTGCGCAGTTCCGGGAACTGGCCGCCGCGCACCACCTGCAGCAGCTGCACGGTGAACTCGATCTCGCGGATGCCGCCGCGCGACAGCTTCACGTCGTTGGCACGTTCGGGCCGGCCGGCGCTGCGGCGCGTGGCCTGCTCGCGGATCTGGCGGTGCAGCGTCCGCAGCGACTCGAACACGCTGTAGTCGAGGTAGCGTCGGAACACGAAGGGCAGCACCACGGCGCGCAAGGCCTGCGCCGAGCCGTCCGCGATGACGCGGCGCGGCGCAACCACGCGGCTCTTTAGCCAGGCGAAGCGCTCCCATTCGCGGCCCTGGACCTGAAAGTATTCCTCGAGCGCGTCGAGCGACACCACGGGCGGCCCGGAGTTGCCGTTGGGCCGCAGCGCCAGGTCGACGCGGAAGACCAGGCCGTGCTCGGTCAGGTCGCCCACCAGCGCATAGACGCGCTTGACCATCGCGGCGAAGTACTCCTGGTTGGACACGCGGTTCATGCCATGGGCATTGCCCGCGGTCTCGCCCGGCAGGTCGTAGACGTAGATCAGGTCGATGTCGCTGGACACGTTGAGTTCGCGCGCGCCCAGCTTGCCCATGCCGATCACCCACAGCTGCGCGCGCCGGCCGTCTTCGCCGGTGGGTGCGCCGTGGATGTCGTCGAGCTCGCGTTCGGCCTCCAGGCAGGCGACGTCCAGCGCGAACTCGGCCAGCTGCGTCACGGCGCGGGTCACGACGGCGAGATCGGCCTGCCGGTCGCAGTCGAGCGTGACCAGCCGCTCCATGACGAGCTGGCGGACGATGCGCAGGCTATCGCCGACGCCGTGGCCCCGCTCGCGCAGCGCGGCATAGGCCTGGTCCATGTGCGGATGTTCCGGTTCGCCGGGCGGCAGCAGTGCCAGTTCGTCGGCGTAACGGCGGCGCAGGCGCTGGACGAATCGGGAATAGGACGACAGGGGCGGCGGCGCCCTGCGCGATCCGGATTCGGTGGAACCCGCGGGGGCGCTGCCAGTCATAATTCCTTGCACCGCGCCCTCTTCAATGAATGTCACAGCGTCTCCCCCTTCACGTTGGCTCAAGATCACCGCGGTAGTGGCGCGCTGGGCGCTGGGCCTCGTGGCGGCGGCATGGCTCTTGTTCGCAGCAGTGGTGGTTGTCCTACACGGCTGGATTGTGCCGCGAATCGGCGAATACCGTGGGGCACTGGAGGCACAAGCCACACGCTCCATCGGGGTGCCCGTGCGCATCGGCGCTGTCAGCGCCCATTCCGAGGGCTGGCGCGGCATCTTCCTGCCGACCATCGAACTGCGCGACGTCGTGCTGCACGACGCGCAACAGCGCGAAGCGCTGCGCCTGCCGCGCGTGTCGGCCACGGTGTCTGCGCGCTCGCTCTGGCGGCTGGGCTTCGAGCGCCTGTACATCGAGCGCCCCGCCATGGAAGTGCGCATGGACGCTCAATCTCGCCTGCACGTGGCCGGCCTGTCGGTGGACGGGGCGGGGGCGAGCGCCTCGGGCGGCTCGCGGGCGGCGGACTGGTTCTTCTCGCAGCGCGACCTGCTCATCGAAGGCGGCACCGTGCGCTGGATCGACGAGCGCCGCAATGCCCCGCCCCTGTTGCTGACCGACGTGCGCCTGGCCGCCCGCAACGGCGGGCGCGTCCACGAACTGGCGCTCGATGCCACGCCGCCTGAAGGCTGGGGCCGCCGGTTCACGTTGCGCGCGGACATGCGCCAGCCGCTGCTGTCCACGCACAGCGGCAAATGGCAGACCTGGGACGGACAGATCTTCGCCGATCTGCCGCAGATCGACGTCAGCCGCATCGGCCGCTATGTCGCGCTGGACGAGAAGGTCCGCGAGGCGCGCGGCGCGCTTCGCGGCTGGGGCGACGTGCGCGATGGGCGCCTGGTGGGCGCCACCGTCGACCTCGGACTGGAAGGCGTCGACGCCACGCTGGTGCCGGGGCTCGCGCCGCTGGTGCTCAAGTCGACCAGCGGGCGGGTGGCGTACAAGGACGTCGACGGCACCTTCGAGCTGTCCACCACCGGGCTGGCGTTCGAGACCGACGACGGCGTTCGCTGGCCGGGCGGCAACCTCTGGCTGCAGTTGGCGCAGCCGCGCGGACGCAGCGCGGCGCGCGGGGCGGTCCGCGCGGATCGGCTCGACCTGCGCATGCTCGGCCAGCTCGCCGACCGCCTGCCCCTGGGCGAGGCCGTGCACCGCGCGCTCGGCGCCCGTGCGCCGGCCGGCCTGGTCGAGCGGGTCGAGGGCGACTGGGACGGTCCGATCGAGGCGCCGCGGCGCTACCAGCTGCGCGGCCGCGTCAGCGGCATGGCGCTGGCGGCCGAGCCGGCGGCGCAGGCCGGCCACGCCGGGCGGCCCGGACTGGAAGGCGCGACGGTGGAATTCGAGGCGACGCAGGCCGGCGGCACGGCCAGCATCGCCATGCAGCAGGGCGCGCTGGAGTTTCCGGGCGTGTTCGACGAGGCGCGCATCCCGATCGACTCGCTGTCCGCGCGCACGCAATGGAAGGTCGACGGCGACAACATCCAGGTGCAGGTGAACAACCTTCGCTTTGCCAATGCCGATGCGCAGGGCGAAGCCCGCCTGAGCTGGCGCACCAGCGATCCCGCAACCTCGTCCGGCCACGACCGCTTCCCCGGCGTGCTGGACCTCGAAGGGCGCCTGGGCCGGGCCGACGGCACGCGCGTGTGGCGCTACCTGCCGCAGCACATTCCGCTGCATGCGCGCGAATACGTGCGCGACTCGGTGACCGCCGGACGCGCCAGCGAGGTCACCTTCCGGGTGCGCGGCGATCTGTGGGACATGCCCTTCACCGAACCGGCCAAGGGCGAGTTCCGCATTGCCGCCAAGGTCTCCGACGTGACCTTTGCCTATGTTCCGCCGACCGTCTCGCGCGACCCGGCCAACAGGGAGAGCGTCGCCGCACTGGCCTGGCCTGCGCTGACGGACGCCAGCGCCGAGCTGGTCTTCGAGCGTGCCGGCATGCGGGTGAACAACGTGCGCGGGCGCCTGGCCGGCGCCAACGGCATCGAACTGGCCCGGGGCGAGGCCGGCATTGCCGACATGTCGGTCGAAGCGCCCCTGCTGCACGTCGATGCGCAGGCCGCCGGCCCGCTGGCCGAGGCGCTGCGTGTGGCAGTGCCGCTGGCCGGGCCGGCGAAGGACTACGTGGCCAAGGTGCGCGCCACCGGCCGTGCCGAGTTCAAGCTGCAGCTGGACATGCCGCTCGAGGACATGGAGAAGACCAAGGTCCAGGCCAGCGTCGGCCTGGCCGACAACGAGCTGCAACTGGCGCCCGACCTGCCCACGCTGTCGCAGACGCGCGGCACCGTGCACTTCACCGAGGGCGGCTTCAACCTGGCCGGCCTGCGTGCCCGGCTGGCCGGCGGAGACATGCGGCTGGACGGCAAGGGCCGCTACGGCGCCAAGAACCAGGACATGGCCTTCAAGATGCAGGGCGATCTCGACGCCGACGGCCTGCGCGCACAACAGTCGGCCGCCTGGCTGGCCATCCTGGGGCGGCGCATGCGCGGCAGCACGCCGTACCAGGCCGATTTCAGCCTGCGCGACGGCCAGACCGAATTCTCGTTCTCGAGCAGCCTGCAGGGGCTGGAGCTGCAACTGCCCGCGCCGCTGTCCAAGCCGGCCGGGCAGGCCATGGCGCTGCGGGTGGAAAAGAAGCTGCTGCCGCGCGGGGCGGCCCAGGGCGGCGTGCTGCCGCCGCAGCAGGACCGCATCAGCATCAGCCTCGGCAGCACGGCGTCGGCGCATTGGCTGCGCGACCTCGGCAGCGGCCAGCCGAAGGTGGTCAACGGCGGCATCGTGCTGGGGCAGGGCGCGGCCGACGCCACGGTGGCGCCCGCGGCCGGCGTGCTGGCGCGGCTGCAACTCGAGAGCTTCGACATCAGCGCCTGGCAGGCACTGTTCCGCGCCCCGGCCAAGGCAGGAGGCGAGCCGGCAAGCGGGCCGGACGAGGACGCGCTGCCCTATCTGCCGAACGTCCTCGCCGTGCGCGCGCGCGAACTGCGCCTGGCCGGCCACAGCCTGCACAACGTGGTGCTGGGCGGCAGCCGCGAGGGAACGCTGTGGCGCACCAACATCGACGCCGACGAGCTCAGCGGCTATCTCGAATATGGGCATGCGCAGGCCGGGCGGGTGCTGGCGCGGCTGGCGCGCCTGCGCATTGCGCGTACGGAGGCAGGCGAGGTCGAGTCGTTGCTCGACGAGCGCACCCTCACGCTTCCGGCGCTGGACATCGTGGTGGACGACTTCGAGCTTTATGGCCGCAAGCTCGGCCGCGCCGAAGTCCAGGCGGTCAACATCGGCGGCGCGCGGCGCGAATGGCGGCTCGACCGCCTGCGCCTGACCGTGCCCGAGGGCGCCTTCAACGCCCAGGGCAGCTGGGCCACGCCGGAAGGCGGCTCGGCCGGCGACGATCGCCGCACGACCATGGATTTCCAGCTCGACATCAAGGACGCCGGCGCCCTGCTCGGGCGCCTGGGCATGAAGGACGTGCTGCGCCGCGGCGACGGCCGGCTCTCCGGCAAGGTGGGGTGGAGCGGCTCGCCCTTTTCCATCGACTACCCGAGCATGGACGGCAGGCTGCATGTCGACGTGCAGAAGGGCCAGTTCCTCAAGGCCGAGCCCGGCATCGCCAAGCTCCTGGGCGTGTTGAGCCTGCAGGCGCTGCCGCGCCGCCTGACGCTGGACTTCCGCGACATCTTCAGCCAGGGCTTCGCCTTCGACTTCATCCGTGGTGATGCCGACGTGTCGCAGGGCGTGGCCAGCACCAACAACCTTCAGATGAAGGGCGTCAATGCGGCGGTGGTGATGGACGGTTCGGCCGACATCAGCCGCGAGACCCAGGACCTGCGCGTGGTGGTCGTGCCGGAGATCACCGCCGGCACCGCCGCGCTGGTGGCCACCGCGATCAATCCCGCCATCGGCCTGGCCACCTTCCTGGCGCAACTGGCGCTGAGCAAGCCGCTGTCGATGGCCGCCACGCAGGAGTTCGACATCGAAGGCACCTGGGACGACCCGAAGATCACCAAGGTGCAGCGCGCGCCGCCGGTCAAGTCCGGCGGCGAGACACCGTCGCAGGACAGGCCCTGAAGGAGCAGACCGACCATGAAAGTAGCAGCCATCCAGATGGTCTCGGCCGTCGCCCGCGAAGCCAACCTGGCGCGCGCCCACCAATTGCTGCGGCAGGCCGCGGAAGCGGGCGCCGAACTCGCCGTGCTGCCCGAGTACTTCTGCACCATGGGCCTGCGCGACACCGACAAGCTGCGGCTGCGCGAGGCGCCGGACGGCGGCATGGTGCAGGGCTTCCTGGCCGATGCCGCGCGCGAGTTCGGCATGTGGATCGTGGGCGGCACCCTGCCGCTGGAGAGCCCGGAAGAAGACCACGTGCTCAACACCTCGCTGGCCTACGCGCCGACCGGCGAGTGCGTGGCCCGCTACGACAAGATCCACCTGTTCTACTTCGCCAGCGGCGACGAGCACTACGACGAGCGCCGGGTCATCACGCCGGGCAGCCGGCCTGTGGTGTTCGACCTGCCGTCCCGCGACGGCCACCGCTGGCGGGTCGGCATGAGCGTGTGCTACGACCTGCGCTTTCCCGAGCTGTATCGTGCGCTCAGCCGCGCCGGTGCCGAGCTGCTGCTGGTGCCCAGCGCGTTCACCCACACCACCGGCTCGGCGCACTGGGAGGTGCTGCTGCGCGCCCGCGCCATCGAGAACCTGGCCTGGGTGGTCGCGCCCGCACAGGGCGGCCAGCACGAGAACGGCCGCCGCACATGGGGCCAGTCGCTGGTGGCCGATCCGTGGGGCACCGTGCTGGACCAGCAGGCGACGGGCGAAGGCGTGGTGCTGTGCGAGCTGGACATCGGGCTGCTGGAACAGGCCCGCACGCGCCTGCCGGCGCTGACGCATCGCGTGCTGTAAGGCATTCGCCGCGCTGCTTCCCGCTGCCTCCATGTCCGCTGCGACCGCTCCCGACAACGTTCCGCCGACCGCCCTGTGGCAGCGCGCCGGCGCGGCCTATCGCCGGGTGCGCGCGGTCTGGCAGCGTTGGTTCCTGTGGGCCCTGCTGGCGCTGCTGGTGATGGTGCTGGTGACCACCGTGGTCTGGTTGGCCGGCCGGCACGAGGTGCAGCAGGTGCAGGAGGCGCTGGACCGCGACGCCGCCGATGCCGCCGTCGACCTGCGCAGCGGCCTGCAGCGCAATGCCCAGAGCCTGCGTGCGCTGCGGGTCGATGCCGATCCGATGCATTGGAACGACGACGCGCGCGAGTTGCTGCGCACCCACCGCGAATGGCTGCGCATCCAGTGGCTCGACGCCCGCATGGCCGTGCGCGAGAGCGCGTTCACGCCCTATCGCATGCCGGTGTTCGACAGCGACACCCGCGCGGCCGGTCGCGGAGACGTCAGCCAGGCCTGCGCCAACGCGCGCAAGGACGGAACGCCCACGTACGTGCCGAGCCGGTTCGTCATGATGGCCAACGGCGGCGGGCTGGAAGTCGTGCAGATCTGCCTGGCGCTCGACGGCGGCGGCTACATGCTGGCGGCCTACAGCCTGCGCGACACCCTGACCGAACTGGTGGCGCCCTCGTTGCGGCGCGGGCAGGAGGTGTCGCTGGTCGAGCCCGACGGCACCCGGCTGGCGGTGGTCGGCGCGCCGCGGCGCAGCGGCACGCGGGTCTTCACCGCCTTGCAGCCCATCGACCTGCAGGGCTTGCGCCTGGGCCTGCGCATCGACGGCTGGCGCGCCGCGCCCGACCTTTTCCCCAACCTGCTCACCGGGCTGGTGACGTTCATCTCGATCGCACTGGTGTCGGTGCTGATCCTGCTGGCGCGGGACACGCGCCGGCGGCTCAAGGCCGAGCGCGACCTGGCCGACTCCCTGGCCTTTCGCAAGGCCATGGAAGACTCGGTGGTGACCGGCCTGCGCGCACGCGACCTGCAGGGCCGCATCACCTACGTGAACCCGGCCTTCTGCGACATGGTCGGCTTCGACGCCGAGGAGTTGATCGGCCAGCATGGGCAGCTGCCCTATTGGCCCACGGAGCTGGCCGAGGAGTACGAGAAGCGCCAGGCCGTGCGCCTGGCCGGCGCGCCGCCGCCGCGCGAGGGCTTCGAGTCGGTGTTCATGCGCAAGGACGGCACGCGTTTTCCCGTGCTGATCTTCGAGGCGCCGCTGATCAGTGCGGACCGCGTTCAGACCGGCTGGATGAGCGCCTTCGTCGACCTCAGCGAACAGCGCCGCGTCGAAGAGCTGTCGCGCGCATCACAGGAGCGTCTGCAGGCCAGCGCCCGCCTGGCCACGGTCGGCGAGATGGCATCGCTGCTGAGCCACGAACTGACGCAACCGCTGGCTGCCATCTCCAGCTACGCCAACGGCTCGCTCAACCTGCTCGAGCCGGGCGCCGGCCCCGGTCAGGCCGCCGACGACCTGCGCCTGGCGCTGGCCCGCATTGCCGACCAGGCCACTCGCGCGGGCCGCGTGATCCGCAGCGTGCACGACTTCGTGCGCCGGCGCGAAGGGGCGCGCGAGGCCGTTGCGCCGTCGGATCTCATCGATGCCGTCCTGCCCCTGGTCCAGCTGCAGGCGCGCAAGCTGGGCGTGCGCATCGAACTGCGCGTGGCGCCCGGCCTGCCGCCAGTGCTGTGCGACCGGACGCTGGTCGAGCAGGTGCTTCTGAACCTGGCCCGCAACGGCATGCAGGCCATGGATGCGCCGGGCATCGTGCGGCGCGAGTTGAGCCTGCGCGCGGTGCTGCTCCAGGGCGGCCGGGCAGAGGGCCGGCGCTGGATCGAGTTTGCCGTGGCCGACATCGGCGCGGGCATCGACGACCAGGTCGCGCAGCGCCTGTTCACCCCCTTCTTCACCACCCGCGGCGACGGCATGGGCCTGGGCCTGAGCCTGTGCCGCACCGTCGTCGAGCAGCACGGCGGCGCGCTCATCCACGAGCCCAACAAGCCGCGTGGCACCGTCTTTCGATTCACTCTCGCGGCGGCGGGCATCTCGCCGCCGCCTTTCTGACCATGCAACCCCTGATCGATGGCCTGATCTTCATCGTCGATGACGACGCCAGCGTGCGCGAGGCGCTCGCCTGGCTGCTGCGCTCGCGTCGCCTGCACAGCGAGCACTTCTCCGGCGCCGAATCCTTCGAGGAGCGCCTGGCGGCCGAGGAAAACCCGGCCGCACCCCCGCAGCCCCGCTGCCTGCTGCTGGACGTACGCATGCCCGAAACCAGCGGGCTGGTGCTGTTCGAACGCCTGCGTGAGCGTGGGTGGCTCGACGCCATGCCGGTGATCTTCCTGACCGGCCACGCCGACGTGCCGACGGCCGTGGACATGGTCAAGCTGGGTGCGTTCGACTTCTGCGAGAAGCCTTTTTCCGACAACGCGCTGGTCGACCGGATCGAGCAGGCGCTGGGCGAATCGGCGCGTGCCATCGCCGCCCAGGCCGAGCGTCGCGTCATCGCGGCGCGGCTGGCCGAACTGACCGATCGCGAACGCCGGGTGGCGCAGCTGGTCATCGAGGGGCTGCCCAACAAGCTGATCGCCGACCAACTGTCGATCAGCGTGCGAACGGTCGAGGTGCACCGCGCGCGCGTATTCGAAAAGATGGAGGTCAAGTCGGCGGTGGAACTGGCCAACCTGTTGCGCGGGATGCCACGGGCAGCCTGACAGCTACCCGTGGTGGGAATGAGCGTGGCGCTCAGCCGCGGGCTGCCGGCGCGCGCTCGCCGGTGAAGATCTCGACGCGGCGGTTCTGTGCCCGGCCGGCCGCCGAGTTGTTGTCCGCCACCGGTTCGCGCGAGCCTCGCCCGTCGATGCGGATGGCCGCTGCCGGCACGCCGCGCGAGACGAGGTAGTCGCGCGTGCTGGCGGCGCGCTGGATCGACAGCGGGTCGTTGATCGCGTCGGTGCCGGTGTTGTCGGTGTGGCCGATGATGCGCACTTCGGCGTTCGGGTTGTTGCGCAGTCCCGTGGCGAACTGGTCGAGGATCGGCGCGAAGTTCGACTTGATGTTGGCCTTGCCGGTGTCGAACGACACGTCGCTCGGGATGTTCAGCTTGAGCTCGTTGTTGGCCGTTTGCGTGACCGCCACGCCGGTGCCTTGCGTGGCCTGCTCCATCTGTTGCTTCTGATTCTCCATGCGCTGGGACCACAGGTAGCCGCCGGCCGCGCCTGCCAGCGCACCGATGGCCGCGCCGGCGCCGATCGCGCCGCGGTCGCCGCCGGTCATCGAGCCGATGGCCGCTCCGGCCAATGCGCCGGCGCCGGCACCGATGCCGGTCGTCTTCTGGGTGTCGCTCATGTTGGCGCAGCCGCTGGCGAGGATGCCGGTGGCTGCGACGCAAAGAATCAGTCTCTTCATTGGATGCCCTTCCTGGGAATGAGGTTGGCGGCCATTATGCGAAGGTCGGGCACGCCGGGCGTGTCAGCCAAAGTCAACGCTTGGTGCCGGGCTCGTCGTCGGCATCGTCCGGCCCGTTGTCCTTGCGTCCCGAGAACATGGTCCACCAGACAATCAACACCAGCACCGCGAGGGCGGCCAGGGCTTCCAGCAAAATCAGACCCATGAAAAGTGGACTCCGTGCGCTCGTTGGGAGCGTGATCCTAGCAACCCTGGCTGCGTGCAGTACCGGGCCGCGCCGCTCGCTCGAGGGGCCGCCGACGCCGCCGGCGGCCCGCCCCGAAGCGCCGTTGCCCCCGCTGACCGGCTCGCTGGCCCATCCCAAGAGCCGATGGGTGCCCGCGCCCTGGAGCGAACTGCCGGGCTTTTCCGAGGATGCGCTGAACGAGGCCTGGGTCGCTCTCATCGCCAATTGCGCGCGCCCGAATGCCGCCATCGCGCCGCTGTGCGGCGAGATGCGCCAGCTCTCGCTGGCCGACGAGGCACAGCAGCGCGAATGGATGATGCAGCGGCTGCAGCCCTACCGTGTCGAATCGATGTCCGGGCAGGCCAGCGGCAAGCTCACCAGCTATTACGAGCCCATCTTCGACGGCGCGCGGCGTCCCGACGCGACGCACACCGTTCCGATCTACGCGCCGCCGGCCGGACTGGCGCAGGGCCGTCCCTGGTTCACGCGCCAGCAGATCGACACGGTGGCACAGGCGCAAGCGGCACTGCGCGGGCGCGAACTCGTCTGGCTGGCCGATCCGATCGATGCGCTGATGCTGCACATCCAGGGGTCCGGGCGCGTGCGGCTGACCGAGCCGAATGGCGTGCAGCGCGTGGTGCGCCTGGCCTTCGCTGGGTCGAACGAACAGCCGTATCGCAGCGTCAATCAATGGCTGCTCAGCCAGGGCGTCACGCGCATCACGCCGTGGCCCGACGCAACCAAGTCCTGGGCGGCGGCCAATCCCGATCGCCTGCAGCAACTGCTCTGGAGCAATCCGCGCTACATCTTCTTCCGCGAGGAGCCGATGAGCGAGGTGGATGCCGCCTTCGGGCCGCGCGGGGCGCAGGGCGTGCCGCTGACTGCCGGGCGGTCGATCGCGGTCGACCGCGACAGCATTCCCTACGGCACGCCGGTGTGGCTGGCCTCCAGCGGGCCTGCGGTCCAGCTGAACCGCCTGGTCGTGGCGCAGGACACCGGCAGCGCCATCGTCGGCGCGGTGCGGGCGGATTTCTTCGCCGGCACCGGGCCGGAAGCCGGACGGCTGGCGTCCGCGGTCGACCAGCCGTTGCGGCTGTGGGTGCTGTGGCCGCGCGCCGAGCGGCAAGCTTCGCAACCCTGAAGCCGTCACGCCGGGCGTGAAGCCCGGTGTCATCGATCCTTCACGGGGGTTGCACGGCGCTGTCATGTCGCGTTTCTATGGTCGTGGGCTGTCTTCTTCCCCACACCAAGAAACATGACCGAACCCACGAACGCCTTTCGTCCGTCGCGCCGCCTGGCACTGAAGTTTCTCTCCGCCCCGTTGCTGCCCCTGGGCGGCGCCGCATTCCTGACCGCCTGCGGCGGCGGCTCTGATTCGCCGGCACCGGCGCCGGCGCCGGCGCCGGCGCCCGCACCCGCCCCGGCGCCTGCCGCGGCCACGCCCAACTACGTGTCGGCCACGTTCGGCAGCATGCCCGCGCCCAGCCTGGCGGACCCGGCCGCCATGGCCACCACCAGCGTTGCCTCGGTCATGAAGGTGGCCTTCGACGACGGCAGCAGCAAGAGCTACCAGCTGGCCTACCGGCCCTTCTTCATCACCGGCGACCAGGTGCCGGACGGTAACGGCGGCATGGTGCTGGCCGGCGGCTACTTCGATGCGCGCAACCAGCCGATCATCGACGCCTCGGTGCCCGGCAAGGAGCGCCAGTTCTTCTCCGACTGCCCCGACGGCAGCTCGCTGCTGGCACTGGACAACGCCAGCGTGCCGGGCCTGCGCGGCAAGGCCGTGTTCGCGGTGGTCCAGTTCGAATATGCATCGCGCGACCAGGCCGGCAACGACACCTACGGCACCTTGCCTTCACCCATCGCCGTGCTCACGCTCGACCAGGATCCGGCCACCGGCAAGCTCGAGCTGGCCAAGTACCACAACGTCGATACGTCGGCCGCCCACGGACTGTGGATCACCTGCGGTGCCAGCCTGTCGCCGTGGAACACCCACCTGTCGAGCGAGGAATACGAACCCGACGCCTTCACCGCGGCCGGCTCCGCCTCGTTCAAGGCTTTCAGCCGGAACGTGTTCGGCGACGAGACGACGGCCCGGCCGTACCACTACGGCCACCTGCCGGAGGTGACGGTGAACCCGGACGGCACCGGCACCATCACCAAGCACTATTGCCTGGGTCGCATCTCGCACGAGCTGGTGCAGGTCATGCCGGACAAGCGCACCGTGCTCATGGGCGACGACGCCACCAACGGCGGCCTGTTCATGTTCGTGGCCGACCGCGAGGCCGACCTTTCCGCGGGCACGCTGTACGTGGCCAAGTACGCGCCGGGCCTGTCGATCGACCCGGCGGCGGCACCGGCCGCGATCAGCTGGATCAACCTGGGGCATGCCACCAGCGCCGAGATCGAGGCCCTGGCCGACACCCTGGCTGCCACCGACATCATGGACCTGAAGACGGTCGACCCGGCCGACGCCAGCTACACCAAGATCTTCTACAACGGCGCGGCGCAGTGGGTGAAGCTCAAGCCCGGCATGGAAAAGGCTGCGGCCTTCCTGGAAACGCACCGCTACGCCGCGCTGGCCGGTGCCAGCATGGCCTTCACGAAGATGGAAGGCACGACGGTCAATGCGGCCGACAAGGTGGCCTACTCGGCCCTGGCCAACATCCAGGACTCGATGATCAGCGGCGGCAAGGGCTGGAGCGCCGACACCAACATCGCGCTGGCCAAGACGCTCAAGGCCGGCGGCATCGCTGCACATCAACTGGGCGCAGGCCAGGGCGATACCGGCGGCGCGGCCATTGCCAGCGAATGGGTGCCGACCTCGACCCGCATGCTGCTGGTCGGCGAGGACATCAGTGCCGATGCGCTGGGCAACACCGCGAATCCGGACCGGATCGCCAGCCCCGACAACCTCAAGTTCTCGGAGAAGATGCGCACGCTGTTCATCGGCGAGGACAGTGGCAACCACGTCAACAACTTCCTGTGGGCCTACAACGTCGACACGAAGGACCTGTCGCGCATCCTGTCGACGCCGGCCGGCGCCGAGTCGACCGGCCTGCATGCGGTGGACGAGATCCACGGCTGGACCTACATCATGAGCAACTTCCAGCACCCGGGCGACTGGAGCGGCCTGCACGCGAAGGTGCAAGCCACGCTCGATCCCCTGATCCGCGCGAACTACAAGGATCGCTATGGCGCGGCGGTGGGCTACCTGACGGCCGATCCGCTGCAGCCCTCGCTCCAGGCCAGCGCGGCCTGAAGGCGTGGCGGCCGCGGCGCGAGGCCCGCGGCCCGCGGCCGCTTACTTGGCCGGCGGCGCCGGGACCGGCGTCACTGTCTCGCGCAGCACGCCGCCGCCCATCACGCTGCCGCTCGTGCTGGCGCCGCCCCCGGCGCCGCGCACGCGCGCCTGGCAGTCCGCCTGGTCGGACGCCGGAAGGCGCTTGCAGCGGTCCAGCGCGTTGGCCTCTTCGGAGGTCGCGTTCTCGTGCGTCAGTGCACCTTGACCCGCAGCCTGCCGGGCGGCGCCTGCCTCGCGCAGGCAGGCCTGCCGGTCCTGCTGTACGCCGTCGCAGTTGGGTGGGGCGGTGCCGGGGGTGCCCTGTGCCCAACTGGCGCCGGCCAGGCAAAGTGCGCCCAGGGCAAGCGCCGTACGTGGCATGTGAATACGCATGGGGTTCCTCGATGTCGTGGCTTCGGGGCCCAGTATGAACGCTCGGGCGCCGAGGCGCACCGCGCCTGTCAATGTCGCGCCGGATCGATATTGCGCGCCGTGCCCAGCAAGGTGGCGCACAACGTTTCTTCGCCGCCTTCGACTGCGTAGACCTCGGCCGCGCAGATCGTCAGCAGGCGGCCTGCGTCGACCACCCGCCCGCGCGCGCGCAAGTGCGTGCCGTGGGCCGGCGCCATCAGCTTGAGCGTGCCGTCGATGGTGGCGTTGATCCAGCCGTTCGGCAGCACGGTGCCGGCCGCCGACACCGCGGCGAAGTCGGCGATGGCGAACACGGCGGTCGCCTGCAACTGGCCAGGACGGAAGCAGAACGCATCGAGCACCGGCATGCGGATCTCGGAGCGGCCAGCCTCCAGATGGTCGAACTGCAGCTGCAGCGTGCGGGCCATCGGCATCGCCAGCACTGCTTCGCGGACCTGTTGCGCATTGCTCATGCAAGGCTCCTGGTGGACGGGCCTCGAGCGTCGCGCGCCTGCCCCGCGCGACGCAATCACCTGCGCGACGGTTTGTCGCAGAATCGACGGCTTGCACGTCGTTCCTGTCACTCATGCGTCATGCCCATGAATACTCACGAGTCCGGCCGATCAGGCCATGACAAGGGCCCGCCCTATCGTGGCGGCTGCCTGTGCGGCGCGGTGCGCTACGAGGTCGGCACCGTGATCGACCGGGCCTCGCATTGCCACTGCAGCATGTGCCGCAAGGCGCACGGGGCCGCGTTCGCCACCTACGCCACCGTACCGGCGGAGCACTTCCGGATCACCCAGGGCGCGGATTCGCTGCGCAGCTATGTCTCCTCGCCGGGCAACACGCGCACCTTCTGCATGCACTGCGGGTCGCCGATCACCTGGGTGAGCGAACATGCGCCGGACCAGGGCAGCGTCGACGTGACCCTGGGCACGCTGGAGACGGCCGTCCAGGTGCCGCAGCAGTGGCACATCTTCGTGGCGTCCAAGGCGCCGTGGTACGTCATCGACGATGGCTTGCCGCAATGGCCGCAGCGACGGCCGCGCGGCACCGCCCGGCCCGGCACGGGCGAGCCGTCGTGAGCCAATGCCGCTGCGGCCGCGCGGACAGGGCCTTTACAGTCGCGCAATGACCGAGAACGAGACCAGGGAAGAAATCGTCCGCGTTGGCCGCAGCCTGTTCGAGCGCGGGCTGGTGCATGCCACGGCCGGCAACATCAGCGTGCGCCTGGACGATGGCGGCTTTCTCATCACCCCCACCGACGCCTGCCTGGGCTTTCTGGATCCGGCGCGGCTGGCGCGGCTCGACGCCAGCCTGCAGCAGGTGGCCGGCGACCGTGCCAGCAAGACCATCGCGCTGCATGCGCGCATCTATGGCAGCGCACGGCGCTTCGACGCCGGCACCGCCTGCGTCATCCATACCCATTCCACGCACTGCGTGGCGCTCACGCTCGATGCCGACGGCGGAGCCGAGCTGCTACCCGCCCTCACGCCGTACTTCGTGATGAAGGTCGGCCACGTGCCGCGCATTGCCTACCGCCGACCCGGCGCCGCCGAGGCGGCCGAGGCGGTGGCGCAGGCCATCGAGCGCTATGGCGCGCGCGGCACGCCGATCCGCGCGGTGATGCTCGAGCGCCTCGGCCCGAATGTCTGGCACGACACGCCGGCCGCCGCCATGGCAACGCTCGAAGAGCTGGAAGAGACGGCGCGCCTGTGGTGGCTGGCCGGCAGCCGCGGCGGCGAGCACCGTCCGGCGCCGCTGGACGAGACACGCATCGACGAACTGCGCCGCCAGTTCGGCGCCCGCTGGTGATCGGCGCCGGCACAACGAAAGACCCATCCGAGAAAAGCACATGCCACGATTCGCAGCCAACCTGTCGATGCTCTACACCGAGCTCGATTTCCTCGACCGATTCGACGCCGCCGCGCGCGATGGCTTCGGCGCCGTCGAATACCTCTTCCCCTATGACTACGACGCACGCGAGTTGCGCGCACGGCTGGACGCCAACGGGCTGCAGCAGGTGCTGTTCAATGCACCGCCGGGCGACTGGGGCGCCGGCGAACGCGGCCTGGCCTGCCTGCCCGGGCGCGAGGCGGAGTTCCGCGAAGCGATGCTGCGCGCGCTCGACTATGCGCATGCGCTCGACTGCCCACGCATCCACGTCATGGCCGGCCTGGTGCCGGACGGCATGGCCCGCGAGGCGCTGGCCGGCGGCTACGTCGACAACCTGCAATGGGCCGCGCAGCAGGCGGCCCAGGCCGGTCGCGACGTGCTGATCGAGCCGATCAACACGCGCGACATCCCGCGCTTCTTCCTGAACCGGCAGGACCATGCGCACGAGATCGTGCAGGCGGTCGGCGCGCCCAATCTCAAGGTGCAGATGGACCTGTACCACTGCCAGATCGTCGAGGGCGACCTCGCCATGAAGATCCGCAAGCACCTGCCGAGCGGCCGCGTCGGGCATTTCCAGATCGCCGGCGCACCGCAGCGGCACGAGCCCGACGTGGGCGAGATCAACCACGACTACATCTTCGAGGTGATCGACGAAGTCGCGGCCGCCTGCGGCTGGCAGGGCTGGGTGGGCTGCGAATACCGGCCCGCGCGCGGCGCGGTGCCCGGCGGCACGTCCGACGGCCTGGGCTGGCTGCGCCGGCGGGTGGCGGCCGGAGCCGCCACGCCGTGAAGCTCGAGGCCCTGCACATTCCGCGCGTGCTGCGCGGCTTCGAAAGCGCAGCCGCCGAAGTGTTCGACGTACGCATCGAGGGCGCCCACGTGGCGGACATCGTCGCCTCGCCCGTCCAGCGGGCGCGCGGCATGCTGATCAGCGCCCCGGTCGACGCCCACGTGCACATCGACAAGGCCTTCTCCGTGCGCGAGGTCGGCGCCGCCAACGGCGACCTGTTCACGGCGATCGACCGAACCGCGCGGCATCGGGCGCAATGGCGCGCCGAGGAAATCGAGCAGCGCATGGAACGCGCGGTGCGCGAAGCCTGGCGGTGCGGCACCCGCGCAATGCGCACGCACCTCGACTGGCCCGACGCGGAGCCGCCGGTGGCGCTGCAGTGCTTCGAGCGTGTGCGCGAGCGCTGGCATGGGCGCGTGACGCTGCAGTTCGTGGCGCTGACGCCGCTGGATGTCTTCGCCGACGCGCGGGCGGCGCGGCGCATTGCCGCGGCGGTGCGCCAGGCCGGCGGGGTGCTGGGCGCCTTCGTCTATCGGAACGAAGGCATCGTGCACAAGCTCGGCCACGTCTTCGACCTGGCGCAGGAGTTCGGGCTGGCGCTCGATTTCCACGTCGACGAGGGCCTGGATGCCGACGCCACCGGGTTGCGCGCCATCGCGCAGCTGGCACTCGCGCGCGGGCTGGCGCGGCCAATCACCTGCGGCCACGCTTGCTCGCTGTCGGTGCAGGACGCGGTGCAGGCGCGCGACACGCTGCGCCTGTGCGCCGAGGCCGGCATCGCGCTGGTCGCCCTGCCGACCACCAACCTCTACCTGCAGGGCGCGTGGGACGAGACACCGCTGCCGCGCGGCATCACTCGCATCCGCGAGGCTGCCGCGGCAGGCCTGCGCGCCTGCCTGGCGACCGACAACGTGCAGGACGCCTTCTACCCATATGGCAGCCACGACCTGCTGCAGGTCTTCGGCCTGGGCGTCCAGATGGCGCACCTGGCGCCGGCGACGGACTGGCTCGATGCGATCACCGTCAGCCCGGCGCGGGCCCTGGAGCTGGACTGGAGCGGGCACATCGCGCCGGGCTGCCCGGCGGACCTGGTGCGGCTGGCCGCCGCCGACGAGCATGACCTGCTGCACGCCGGGGGCCTGCAGCGCACCGTGATCCGCGACGGCCGCCCGTTGCGGCAGGATGAGCAGCAGGTCGAACAGTACGAGGAAACCGCAACATGACCATGGGCAAACCGATGGCCCGCTACGCTGCCGCCCGGCGCGTGGGCGATTTCGTCTTCATGAGCGGGGTGGTGGCGGTCGACCCGTCCACGCGCCGCGCCGTCGCCAGCTACGAGGAGCTTCCCGAGACGGCGCGCACCGCGCTGCAGGCACTGGGCTACGCCACCGGCCAGATGTCGGTGGACGTGTTCGAGGCGCCCATCGTGGCGCAAAGCTGGTTCGTCCTCGACCGCATCCGCGCGCTGGCGGCCGAGCACGGCGGCACCATGGAAGACGTGGTCAAGCTGGTCCAGTACTTCCGGCGGCTGGACCACTACCCGGCCTACAGCCGCGTGCGCGGCCTGTTCTATCCCGGCGATCCACCGGTCAGCACGGTGGTGGAAGTGTCGAACTTCCTGCCGGGCGACAACGTGTGGATCGAGGTCGAGGCGACCGTGTACCTTCCCCGCGCCTGAAGGCGGGCGCGGTGCCGCCGGCGGCTCACCCCCGCCGGACCGAGGGGCGCGACTGTTCGGTGATGGCCTTGATCAGCGCATGCGCCTGCAGCGGCTTGGCCACGTGGTTGTCGAAGCCCGCCTCGAGCGCGCGCTTGCGATCCTGGGCGCGCGCGAAGGCCGTCAGCGCCACCGCATACAGTCGGGGTTGTTGTTGCGCCTGCCCGATCCTGCGCACTTCGCGCACCAGCTGGTAGCCGTCGTTGCCCGGCAGCCCGATGTCGCTCACCAGGATATCCGGCCACTTCTTTTCGAGCGTCTGCAGTGCCGAGCCGAAATCCGTCGCCAGCATGACCACGGCGCCGGCGTCCTGCAGCACCACCTGCACCAGTTCCGCCGCGTCCTGGTTGTCCTCGACCACCAGCACCGTCTTGCCGGCCAGTGGCGCGTCGCTTGTCGCCTCGCGTGTCTGGTCCGTGTCGATCGCCGGGAGGCCTGCCGGCGGCCGCCCAACCGCGGGCAGCAGCACCTCCAGCGTGGCGCCCTGGTCCGGCCCCGGACTGCTTGCGCTGACCGACCCGCCGTGCAGCTCCGTCAGGTGCCGCACGATCGACAGGCCCAGCCCCAGGCCGCCATGCACACGGTTGCCCGGCGCATCGCTTTGCGCGAATCGATCGAACAGGTGCGCCATGAAATCGGCTGAAATGCCCTTCCCGTGGTCCTGCACCGTCAGCCGGAGCTGGTCGCCGCTGCGGTGCAGGCCCACCTTCACTTCGCCACCGGCGTGCGAGAACTTGACGGCATTGGTCAGCAGGTTCCACACGATCTGCTGGAAGCGCGTCGGATCGAGCCAGACGTTGCCCACCGAGTCGCCTTCGCTTTCGATCCGCAGCACGATCCCTTTGGCGCGGATCGGCTCCTCGAGCGCCTCGACCGCCGATTCGACCAGCGCCTTCGGGTCGATCGACTCCGGATACAGGCGCAGCTTTCCGGCGTTGACGCGCGAGACGTCGAGGATGTCGCTGATGATCTGGGTCTGGGCCTTGACGCTGCGGTCGATGGCGGCCAGTGCCTTGGTCACGTGTTGGGGGCTGGCGCCGTGCTTTTGCAGCAGGTGCACCCAGCCCGCGATCGCGTTGAGCGGCGTGCGCAACTCGTGCGACAGCACGGCGACGAAATCGTCCTTGGTCCGGCTCTGGCGTTCGGCCGTCGCGCGCGCAGCCTGCTCGCGCTCGAGGACTTCCTGGCGTCGCAGTTCCAGTTCGCGCCGCTCCGAGACATCCACCGCCACGCCGACGCGCAGCCCGGGCTCGACATGGTTGGACATGCTCCATTCCAGGTGCCGCTGCGTGCCGTCGGCGCCATTCAACGGAAACGCCGCTTCCCAGGACGGTTCGTCATCGTGCGTCGAGCGCATCTTGTCGGCAACGATGTCGGCCCACGCGGGCGGGGCGAAGTCGGCCACCGCCCGGCCGACCAGTTCGGCAGCCGGACGGCCGAGCATGCGCTCGAGCGCCGGGTTGACGTCGGCGAACCGCCCTTGCGCGTCCACCAGCGCCATGCCGCTGGGCGCCTGGTTGTAGATTGCGCGAAAGCGAAGTTCGCTGCGGCGAAGCAGGTCTTCGGCCATGCGGGCGCGCACCAGCGCCTGCAATGTGGCGACGAGCATCGCGGGCTCCGCCGGGTGCACCAGGTACGCATCGGCGCCGGCATTCAGGCCCGTGACCTTGTCGGCGTCCTGGACGTAGGCCGCAGACAGGTGGATCACCGGCAGCCGGGCCGTGGCCGGCTGCATGCGCAGGCGATGGCAGACCTCGAAGCCGTCGATGTCCGGCAGATGCACATCCAGCACGATCGCCGAAACATTGCCCTCGCTCGCCAGGGCCAGTGCCTGTTCCCCGGTGGATGCTTCCTCCGTCCGGAAGTCCGCCGCGCGCAGCACCCGGGCGGTGGAATAGCGGGTGGCCGGGTCGTCGTCCACCACCAGGACGGTGTGGCGGGATCGATCGATGGTCGTGTTGATGACGCGAGCGGGCTGCATGCTTCAACTCGCAGTGGCCGCCGGCGGTGCGTCGGGCAGCTGGACGGGAATCACGACCGAAAAGCGCGATCCTTCGCCGAGTTCGCTTTCGACCATGACCTTGCCGCCCAGCAGCGTGGCGAGCTGGCGGCTGAGCGACAGGCCCAGACCGGTGCCGCGCAGGCGCTTCTGCACGGGCGAATCGACCTGGGCGAAGTCGTCGAACACCGCAGCGTGATGCTGGGGCGCGATGCCGATGCCGGTATCCGCCACGGTAAAGCGCACATGGTCGTCGGGCTCGGCCCTGGCGCAGATGCGCACTTCGCCGTGCGTCGTGAACTTGAGTGCGTTCGAGATGAAGTTGCGAAGAATCTGCGACAGCTTGCGGTCGTCGGTATAGAGCCGGGGCAGGCCGACGGGTTCCTCGAACACCAGCGTCAGGTCCGGGTTGGTCAGCATCGGGCGGAACATGCCGCGCAACGCGGAAAACAGGTCGACCATCTCGAACCAGGCCGGCGAGATCTCGACCCTGCCGGCTTCGATCTTTGCCAGATCGAGCAGGTCGTCGATCATTTCGGCGAATTCGGCGGCAGTGGTCTGGATGAACTGCACCTGTCGTTCCTGCTCGCTGGTCAGCGGGCCGTCGACACGGTCCTGCAGCAGCCGCGCGATGCTCCGGATGGCACTCACGGGCGCCCGGAACTCGTGGCTCATGTACGAAAGGAAGCGGCTCTTGAGCTCGGTCGCGTTGCGCAACTGTTCTGCCTGGGCGTCGAGTTCGGCATACAGCGCCACCACGCCACGGTTGGTTTCCTCCAGTTCGGCGCGCAGCGCTGCCAGTTCTCGGTTCGATGCCGCGAGGGCCTCGGCTTGACCGGCGACGGCCGGGTCTGGTTCGTTAGCCTGGTTCATTCGTCTCTCCGTCGCAGCACGACCACCGTCGCATCGTCTCGGTGGCGGCTGTGCTGGCGCACGAGCAGCGCCGCCACCAGCGTAGGGTCGCGGCCGAGCAATGGCAACAGTTTCGCGCCGTCCCATCGTGTCTCGATGCCATCGCTGTGCAGCACGATCAGGCCGTGCTGGGCCCACTCGGCCGTGGTTTCCTCCGGACGCCGGATCTGCAGGCCGGCGGTCCCGTGCTGCGTCAGCAGCGACTTGTCGCAGATGCCGGAAAGCATGCGTCCGACGATGTTGCCGGCGCCGGTGTATCGGAGCGAATCGGCCTGGCCGTCGAGCTCGGCCAGGCAGACGGCGGCACCGCGCGTGGTCTTGAGTTCAGCGTGGATCAGGGCCATCTGGTTGGCCAGCGGCTCCCAGGGCGAGGATTCGAACGTGGCGCAGGCCGCGCCAGAGGCCTTGGCCGCTTCGGGGCCGTGGCCCAGTCCGTCGGCAACCAGCACGCGTGCGCGCTCGCCCTGCATGACCAGCGACCAGCCGTCGCCGCATTCGGTCTCGCCCGGCGCTGGCAGGCACACCGCGCCGAACTGCAGTTCACCGGGTCGCGACCGCGTGCCCGGCTGCGCCGGATCCGGCCCGACGCGTACGACGCAGACGGTGCCGTCCGGGCACGACGAGTGAATGTCGAATTCGTTGGCCAGCCGGCGTACCGCGCCCAGGCCGGTGCCCGGGGTGCCGCCGGTCGAGAACCCGTCGCGCAGCGACTGGGCCAGGTCGGCGATGCCTGGCCCCTCGTCGATGCTGACGATCTCGACGCTGCGGTCGTGCGGCCGGGCCGCGACCAGCAGGCGCCCCTGTCGGGCATGCCGGGCCAGGTTTGCGCCGAGCTCGGTTGCGACGATGGCCAGTCGCCCGGCCTGAACGTCGTCCCAGCCGAAGGCCCGCGCCAGCTCGGCGCAATGACGGCGCGCCTGTCCGGTCCCGCTCGCCTCCTCGCAGGCGAACGCCCGGTGGGTCCAGCCGCGGATCACTTCCATTTGGTGATGCTGACCCGCGTGCCGCGGCCGGGGGCAGACTCGATGTCGAATTCATTGACCAGCCGCTTGCTGCCCGGCAGGCCCAGGCCCATGCCGTTGCCGCTGGTCCAGCCGTCCGACAAGGCCAGCCGCAGGTCGGCGATGCCCGGGCCCTCGTCCTCGAAATGCAGCTGCAGGCCGCGCCGCGCACCGTCTTCGCGGACGCACCAGCGCATGTGACCGCCGTGGCCGTGCACGAGGGTGTTGCGTGACAGCTCGCTGGCGGCGGTCACCATCTTCGTCTGCTCGACCAGCGAGAACTTGAGCGCCTGGCACAGCAGCCGCACGCGCTGGCGCGCGGCCACGATGTCCTGTTCGGAAGTGATCGGGCAACTTCCGGCAAGGTCAGGGTTCAAGTGCGTTCTCCTGGCGGATCCGGTCGAGCAGCTGCATGCCGCGCTCGACGTTGAGCGCCGTGCGTACGCCGGTCAGCGAAAGGCCCAGCTCGACCAGCGTGATCGCCACCGCCGGCTGCATGCCGACGACAACCGTGTCGGCCGACAGGATGCGTGCGATGCCGGAGATGCTGCTGAGCATGCGTCCGACGAACGAATCGACGATCTCCAGGGCGGAGATGTCGATCATCACGCCGTTGGCGCCGGTGTCCGCGATCTTGGCCGCCAGGTCCTCCTGCAGCGTCATGGCGGTCTGGTCCTGCATGTCCACCTGTATGGTGACCAGCAGCGTCGGGCCCATGCGCAGGATGGGAATGCGTTCCATGCGGGCCCCTCAGGCCGCGCGCGAGACGCGCCAGCCGGTGCGCTGCAGCGCCACCGCGAGCGCGTCGGCCAGCGACGCCTTGGTGGTGATGCCCTGCAGGTCGATGCCCAGGTGCACGATGGTCTGGGCGATCTGCGGGCGGATGCCGCTGATGATGCAGTCGGCGCCCATCAGGCGGATCGCCGTCACGGTCTTGAGCAGGTGCTGCGCCACGAGCGTGTCGACCGTCGGCACGCCGGTGATGTCGATGATGGCCAGGCCCGAACCGGTCTCGACGATGCTCTGCAGCAGGCTTTCCATGACCAGCTGGGTCCGGCTGCTGTCCAGCACGCCGATCATCGGCACGGCCAGCACGCCTTCCCACAGCTTGACGACAGGGGTGGACAGCTCCAGCAGTTCCTCCTGCTGGCGCCGGATGATTTCCTCGCGCGATTGCTGGAAGGTCGTCACGGTGTGCTGCGCCACCCTGTCGATCAGCGTAGTCACCGACCACAGGCCGCCGGCCAGGGCAGCGGGGTCGCTGCCAAAGCGCGCCTGCAGGGCGTCGAACAGGGGTTTTTTCAGTGCGAGGACGAACAGGCTGGTTTCGCCGGCTGTCTCGCCCTTGGCGGCACGGGAGCGCGAAAAGCCGGCCAGGCCCTCGCGCAGGCTGCTCCAGGCGGGCGCGTCCAGGGCATCCGGCGCTCCGCCGGCGCGCAGCCCGTCGCGCAGGCCTTCGAGCAATTGCCGGGCCTCGGCCCGGCTCGACTGACTGGCGATCTGGGCGCCGGCGGGCAAGGCGCCTTGCCATCCTTCGATGAGTTGAGATTCGTCCGCGCTCAAGGCGTCCAGGATGGCCTGGTTTGCTTCTTTCATCCGCCGCTCCGGTATTGTGGGAGCGAAGAGTGTCCTAAAAAAGCTCGGGCGTTTGCAGCCTGCGCCGCGCGACGGCGTGTCCGCCTACAAGAAACCGTGGCGTGGCCGCCTACAGAGGGGCCGCCCGGCTAGCGGGGCTGCACGTACCGCGTGACCGTCGGCGCCCCGTCGCCCACGTGGAAGGCCAGCCGGCGCTCGCGCAGGGCGATGTCGGCGGCGGTGGCGCGGTGGAAGCGCCGCAGGTGCTCGGTCCAGGACTCGTCGACGATGTGCTCGACGAAGTGGCCGGGGTCCTGGATGTCGTGCCACAGCGCCCACTCGATGGCGCCCTGGCTCAGCCGCACGCGGCGGGTCTCTTCCATCACGCGGCGGAAGGCATCCGCGCGTGCCGCGTCGATCCGGTAGTCGATCTGGATGACCACGCGGCCGTTCTCGTCGGGCTTGCGCCCTGGCGGATGGGTGGCCCAGCCTTCCCGCGCCGGGCTGACGTCGTCTTCCTCGGGGCGGTCGCGCACCGCGCGCACCGCCACCAGCATCGAGGCCACGCCGCTGGACGCCGCGATGAGCAGCGCCGTGCGCAGGTCGGTCACGGTGGCGATCTGGCCCCACAGTGCGGCGCCGATCGCGCTGGCACCCATGATCGCCATCTGGTAGGTGGCCATGCCGCGCGCGCGCACCCAGTCGGGCAAGGCCAGCTGGGCCGAGACCGACAGCGAGTTGGCGGTGGTGATCCACGCCATGCCACCGATGAACATGGCCGGCACGGCGATCCAGGCGTTGGGCGCCACCGCCATCACGGCCGTGGCGCCGGCCTGCGCCACCGCGCCCCAGGTCACCAGCTGGTCGCGCGCCAAGCCCTGGCGCAGGCGCGGCAGCAGCAGCACGGCGAAGATGGCACCGCTGCCCATGGCCGCCAGCAGCAGGGTGAAGGTGCCGGCGTCGCCGCCCTCGAGCCCGCGTGCGAGCAGTGGCAGCAGGGCCAGCAGGGCGGTGGAGTGGAAGAAGAACAGCGAGATGCGCAGCAGCACCGCCCGCATGCGCGGCGACTGGCGCACGAACTGGACGCCCACGCGCATGGCGCTGACGAGCCGCTCGCGGCCCAGCGGGTTGGGCCGGTGCTCGCGCCGCCAGCGCATCACCACGAAGCCGGACACCACCGACAGCACGGCGTTGAGCGCGAACACCCAGACGCTGCCGGCGCTGGCAATGAGAAAGCCGGCCAGCAGCGGCCCGACGATGCGCGACGCGTTCATCGCGATCCCGTTCAGGCCCAGTGCCGCCGGCAGGTGCGTGCGCGGCACCAGTTCCGGCACGATCGCCGAGAAAACCGGCCAGCGCAGCGCAAGCCCGATGCCGTTGGCGAAGGTCAGCGCCAGCAGCAGCGGCGCGTTGATCAGGCCCAGGGCGATCACCGCGCACAGAACGACAGCGGTGCCGGCCAGCCAGAACTGCGTGGCCATCAGCCAGCGCCGGCGGTCGAGCATGTCGGCCAGGGCGCCGCTGGGCAGCCCCAGCAGGAACACCGGCAGGGTGGAAGCCGACTGCACCAGCGCCACCCACAGCGGCGAGGGGTCGAGCGTGGTCATCAGCCAGGCGGCCGCCACGTCGTTCATCCACATGCAGACGTTGGCCATCAGCCAGGTCGTCCACAACATCCGGAACACCGGCAGGCGCAGCGGTTCGAGCGCGCCCACGCGGGGCGCCGGCTTGCGTGCGGGAGGGGCGGCCTGGCCGGTGCTGGCGTCTTCGGCGGTAATGGGCGGCATCAGGCCGTCGATTGTGCGTTGCTTCTCAGCGCCGCTCCGGCCGGCGCTCGGCGACCGGGCGCAGGTGGCCCAGGGGCAGCGCCCGGCTCGACTTGACCTCGCCCAGCGAGAAACTGGTGTGCAGGTCCTTGACGTTGGCCAGGTTCATGAGGTGGTGCTGGGCGAAGCGCGAGAAGCTGTCCAGGTCGGGTGCGACCACCTGCAGCTCGAAGGTGCCGGTGCCGCTGATGTAGTGGCAGGCCACCACTTCGGGCAGTTGCCGGATGGCCTCTTCCAGCCGGCGCGTGGCCTCCAGGTTGACCCGCTCGGCGTCCACCCGCACGAAGGCCAGCACGCCCAGCCCGATCTTCTGGCGGTCGATCTCGGCGTGGTAGCCCTTGATGAAACCCTGCGACTCCAGCGCCCTCACGCGGCGCCAGCACGGTGCCGCGGACAGGCCCACGCGCTGCGCCAGCTCGGCATTGGTCAGGCGCGCGTCGGCCTGAAGTTCTTGCAGGATGGCCAAGTCGAACTTGTCAAGGCTTTCCAAGATGTGGCATTTCGAGAAAGAATCTTTCTCAATGATCGCCTTTCTCGACAGAGAACGCAAACACCTATCTTCGGTGCAGGCATACACTTTGCGTAGAACATGGCAAACGTTTCCGACCAGGAAACGTTCAACGAACACCCTGCCCACGAGGCAAGCCAATGGAGACCGCACGATGAATGCACCCCTGCCCGAGCACATCCGCAAGGCGCTGGAAACCGTCACGCTCGACGACAAATACTCCCTGGACTACGGCCGGGCCTTCATGAGCGGGGTGCAGGCGCTGGTCAAGCTGCCCATGCTTCAGCGGGCGCGCGACGGCCTGGCCGGCAAGAATACGGCCGGCTTCATCAGCGGATACCGCGGCTCGCCGCTCGGCGGCTACGACCAGGCGCTGTGGAAGGCGTCCAAGTTCCTCAAGGGCCAGAACATCGTGTTCCAGCCCGGCGTGAACGAGGAACTGGCGGCCACCGCGCTGTGGGGCACGCAGATGATGGGCTTCGCGCCGGCGGGCTCGAACAGGTTCGACGGCGTGTTCGGCATCTGGTATGGCAAGGGGCCGGGCGTGGACCGCTGCTCGGACGTCTTCAAGCACGCCAACATGGCCGGCACCACCCCCTGGGGCGGCGTGATCGCGGTGGCCGGCGACGACCATATTTCCAAGAGTTCGACGGCTGCTCACCAGAGCGACCACATCTTCAAGGCGTGCGGCACCCCGGTGTTCTTCCCCGCCAACGTGCAGGAAATACTCGACCTGGGCATCCATGCCTTCGCCATGAGCCGTTTCTCCGGCCTCTGGTCGGGCATGAAGACGATCCAGGAGATCGTCGAGTCGAGCGCCACCGCGATGATCGACCCCGAGCGCGTGGAGATCGTCCTGCCGACCGACTTCCAGATGCCCGAGGGCGGGCTGCATATCCGCTGGCCCGACCACGCGCTGGAGCAGGAGGCGCGGCTGATGCACTACAAGTGGTACGCGGCGCTGGCCTATGTGCGTGCCAACCGCCTCAACCACAACGTGATCGAGGGCCCGAACGACCGGCTGGGCCTGATGGCCAGCGGCAAGGCCTACAACGACACCCGCCAGGCGCTGCTGGACCTGGGCCTGGACGACGCCGCCTGCCGCCAGCTGGGCATCCGGGTGCACAAGGTGGCGGTGGTGTGGCCGCTGGAGGCGCAGCTCACCCGCGACTTCGCCACCGGCCTGCAGGAAATCCTGGTCATCGAGGAAAAGCGCCAGGTCATCGAATACCAGCTCAAGGAAGAGCTCTACAACTGGCGCGCCGACGTGCGCCCGAACGTGCTGGGCAAGTTCAACGAGGTCGAGGGCGACTTCTCCGGCGGCGAATGGTCGATGCCGAACCCGACGGCCAACACCCTGCTGCGCGCCAATGCCGACCTGAACCCGGCCCTGATCGCACGCGCGATCGTGCAGCGCCTGAAGAAGACCGGCATCCTGGCGGCGGCCGGCAGCGACATGGCGGCGCGGGTGGAGTCGCAGATGGCCATCCTGGACGCCAAGGAGCGGTCCATGCAGACGCTGCAGCTCGGCGGCGTGAGCGAGGGGCGCCAGCCCTGGTTCTGCTCCGGCTGCCCGCACAACACCAGCACCGTGGTGCCCGAGGGATCGCGCGCCATGGCCGGCATCGGCTGCCACTTCATGGCGACCTGGATGGACCGCGCCACCATCGGCTTCACGCAGATGGGCGGGGAGGGCGTGCCATGGGTCGGCCAGCAGCCGTTCTCGAACGAGAAGCACGTGTTCGCCAACCTGGGCGACGGCACCTACTTCCACAGCGGCCTGCTGGCGATCCGCCAGTCGATCGCCGCGGGGGTGAACATCACCTACAAGATCCTGTACAACGACGCGGTCGCCATGACCGGCGGCCAGCCGGTGGGCGAGCGGCCCGAAGGCCATTCGGTGATCCAGATCGCCGAGAGCCTGCATGCCGAGGGCGCGAAGAAGGTCGTCGTGGTGACCGACGAGCCGGAGAAATACGCCGGCGTACGGATCCCCGGGGACAACGTGGCCGTGCGCCACCGCGACGAACTGGACGCCGTGCAGCGCGAGTTCCGCGAGATTGCCGGCACCACCGCCATCATCTACGACCAGACCTGCGCCACCGAGAAGCGCCGCCGCCGCAAGCGCGGCACCATGGTCGACCCGGCGCTGCGGGTGATCATCAACGAGGCGGTGTGCGAGGGCTGCGGCGACTGCAGCGTGCAGAGCAATTGCCTGAGCGTGGAGCCGCTCGAAACCGAATTCGGCCGCAAGCGCACCATCAACCAGAGCAGCTGCAACAAGGACACCAGTTGCCTCAAGGGCTTCTGCCCCAGCTTCGTCACCGTCGAAGGCGGCCAGCTCAAGAAGAAGGCCAAGGCCAAGGTGGCGGCGCCGGCCGACCTGGCGCCGCTACCCGAGCCGACGCTCCCGGCGCTGGCGGCCCAGCAGGTCTGGGGCATCGTGGTGGCCGGCGTCGGCGGCACCGGCGTCATCACCATCGGCCAGCTGCTGGGCATGGCCGCCCACATCGAGGGCAAGGGCATCGTCACCCAGGACGCGGCCGGGCTGGCGCAAAAGGGCGGCGCCACCTGGAGCCACGTGCTGATCGGCAACCAGCAGGACGACATCCGCACCACGCGCGTCGGCACCGCCGCGGCCGACCTGCTGCTGGCCTGCGACCCCCTGGTTTCGGTCAATGCCGAGACCCTGGCCCGCCTGCGCGAGGGACGCAGCCACGTGGCGCTGAACGTCCACGGCGCGCCGACGGCGGCCTTCGTGCGCAACGCCAACTGGAGCAATCCGCAGGAGCAGTGCGCGAGCGAGCTGGCGCACGCGGTCGGCGAATCGGCGCTGGGCCATTTCGACGCCGACCATCTCGCCACCGCGCTGATGGGCGACGCCATCTACGTCAACCCGATGATCCTGGGCTATGCCTGGCAGAAGGGATGGGTGCCGCTGGCGCACGAGTCGCTCATGCGCGCCATCGAGCTCAACGCGGTGGCGGTGGACAACAACAAGGCCGCCTTCGAATGGGGCCGCCGCGCGGCGCACGACCTGGCCTCGCTGGAGCGGCTGGTGTCGCCCGGGCAGGTGATCGAGTTCCGCAAGCGCGAGACGCTCAAGACCCTGGTGGACCGGCGCGTGGACTTCCTCACCGGCTACCAGAACGCGGCCTATGCCGGGCAGTACCGGGACTTCGTCGAGCGGGTGCGCCAGGCCGAGCAGGCCGCCACCGGCAAGACCAGCCTGGCCGAGGCGGTGGCGCGCTACCTGTTCAAGCTCATGGCCTACAAGGACGAATACGAGGTGGCCCGCCTGCATGCCGACCCGGCCTTCCTGGCCCGGGTGGCGGACATGTTCGAAGGCGAGATGGGCAAGGACTTCAAGCTCAACTACCACCTGGCGCCGCCGCTGACGGCCAAGCGCAACGCCAGGGGCGAACTGGTCAAGCGCAAGTACGGCCCCGGCATGCTGACCGGTTTCAGGTGGCTGGCGCTGCTCAAGGGCCTGCGCGGCGGGCTGCTGGACGTGTTCGGCCGCAACGAGGAGCGTCGCACCGAGCGCGCACTCATCCAGGAATACCGCGCCAGCATCGAGGAGTTGCTGCGCGGTCTGGACGCCGGCAACCATGCGCTGGCGGTCGAGATCGCCAGCCTGCCCGAGCAGATCCGCGGCTACGGGCACGTCAAGGACCGGAACCTGGCGGCCGCGCGCACCCGCTGGCAGTCGCTCATGCAGAAGTGGCGCGAGCCGCAGTCGCTGCGGGCGGCTTGAGGTGCGGCCGGTGGCGGGGCGGATGACCTGGATTTCCCTGCGTGGGCCAGGGCGGGCGCGGGGGATCGGGCGGGGCGCAATACAATGGTCGGTTGCGTGGGGCGCGCTTGTTGCCCTGCATTCGCCATCTTTTCCGACCGACGCTGGAGCCTGCCTTGTTCATTTCCACCGCCTTCGCACAGACCGCTGCCCCCTCCGGCGGCGGCGACATGATGTCTTCGCTGGGCAGCATGCTGCCGCTGCTGCTGATGTTCGTGGTGCTGTACTTCATCATGATCCGTCCGCAGATGAAGCGACAGAAGGAAACGCGCAACATGCTCGCCGCGCTCGCCAAGGGCGACGAGGTGGCGACCGCCGGCGGTGTGCTCGGCAAGATCGCTGAAATGGGCGACCAATACCTGACGCTGGAAATCGCCAGCGGCGTGCAGGTGACGGTGCAGCGCAGCGCCGTCATCCAGGTGCTGCCCAAGGGCACCGTCAAGTAACTCCCGATACGGCGCAGGCCGCGGCCTGCCCGTATCTTCGCCAGGCGGCCCGTCCGCAAATCGAGCGCGATCATGAATCGATACCCGGTCTGGAAGTACACGATCATCGTGATCGTGCTGCTCCTGGGGCTTATCTATGCCCTGCCCAACTTCTTCGGCGAAGCCCCTGCGGTGCAGGTCTCGAGCGCCAAGTCGACCGTCAAGGTCGACGAATCCACGCGCCAGCGGGTGGAAGCCGCGCTCAAGGGCGCAGCCCTCCAGCCCGACCTGCTCACGCTCGACGGCAACTCGGTGCGCGCCCGCTTCGCCACCACCGACGACCAGCTCAAGGCGCGCGACGCATTGCAGCGCGCGCTGGTGCCGGACCCGGCCGACGCCTCCTACACGGTGGCGCTCAATCTGGTGTCGCGCTCGCCGTCCTGGCTGACCGCTCTGCACGCCTATCCCATGTACCTGGGCCTCGACCTGCGCGGCGGCGTCCATTTCATGCTGCAGGTGGACATGAAGGGCGCCATCGAGAAGAAGGCCGAGACCTTCGCCGGCGACCTGCGCCAGGCGCTTCGCGACAAGAGCATCCGCGGCAGCTCGGTCAATCGCGACGGCCAGGCCATCGACATGCGCTTCCGCGACGCGCAGGGGCTGGAGGCGGCGCAGCGCATCGTGCAGGACCAGTTCACCGACCTGGCGACGACGACGTCCCAGGAAGGCGGCGAATACAAGCTCACCGCCCGCTTCAAGCCAGAGGCCGAGCGCCAGCTGCAGGACAAGGCGCTCAAGCAGAACATCACCACGCTGCACAACCGCATCAACGAGCTGGGCGTGGCCGAGCCGGTGATCCAGCAGCAGGGCCTGGACCGCATCGTCGTCCAGCTGCCGGGCGTGCAGGACACGGCCAAGGCCAAGGACATCCTGGGCCGCACCGCCACGCTCGAGATGCGCCTGGTCGACGACAGCGCCGAGGCGCGCGCGGCCACCCAGGGCACCGGCCCGGTGCCGTTCGGCGGCGAGAAGTTCCTCGACCGCTCGGGCCGACCGGTCATCGCCAAGAAGCAGGTGCTGGCCACCGGCGAGAACCTCACCGACGCGCAGGCCGGCTTCGACCAGCAGCACCAGGAGCCCAACGTCTCGCTCACGCTCGACGCCAAGGGCGGCCGCGTGCTGCGCGACGTCAGTCGCGAGAACATCGGCAAGCCGATGGCCATCATCCTGTTCGAGAAGGGCAAGGGCGAGGCCATCTCGGTGGCCACCATCCGCGGCGAACTCGGCACCCGCTTCCAGATCTCGGGCGCCATGGGCATCCAGGAAGCCAACGACCTGGCGCTGCTGCTGCGCGCCGGCTCGCTGGCCGCGCCGATGGAGATCATCGAGGAAAGCACCATCGGCCCCAGCCTGGGCGCCGACAACATTTCCAAGGGCTTCAAGAGCGTCGCCTACGGCTTCGCGGCGATCATGGTCTTCATGTGCGTGTACTACGCGCTGTTCGGCCTGTTCTCGTCGATCGCGCTGGCAGTGAACCTGCTGCTGCTGGTGGCCATCCTCTCGCTGCTGCAGGCCACCCTCACGCTGCCGGGCATCGCCGCCATGGCGCTGGCGATCGGCGTGGCCATCGACTCCAACGTGCTGATCAACGAGCGCGTGCGCGAGGAGCTGCGCGGCGGCGCCTCGCCGCAGGCGGCGATCCACGCCGGCTATGACCGCGCCTGGGGCACCATCCTCGACTCCAACGTCACCACCCTCATCGCCGGCATTGCGTTGCTGGCCTTCGGCTCGGGCCCGGTGCGCGGCTTCGCGGTGGTGCACTGCATCGGCATCGTTACCTCCATGTTCTCGGCCGTGTTCTTCTCGCGCGGCCTGGTGAACTTCTGGTACGGGCGCAAGAAGAAACTCAAGAGCGTGTCGATCGGTACCGTGTGGCGCCCCGACACCAGCGCGACGACTGCGGTCGCCTCGGGCAAATAGGACGGAGCCGCAGCCATGGAATTCTTCCGCATCCACCGCACGATCCCGTTCATGCGCCACGCGCTGGTGCTGAACATCGTGTCCGTCGTCACCTTCCTGCTGGCGGTGTTCTTCCTGTTCTCGCGCGGGCTCCACCTGTCGGTGGAGTTCACGGGCGGCACCGTGATGGAGGTCGCCTACGAGCAGCCGGCCGACCTGGGCCAGGTGCGCGACGCCATCGGCAAGCTCGGCTTCGCCGACGTGCAGGTGCAGAACTTCGGCACCTCGCGCGACGTGCTGATCCGCCTGCCGGCGCAAAAGGGCGTGAGCAGCGCCGAGCAGAGCGCCAAGGTGGTCGACGCCCTCAAGACGGTCGACCCGTCGGTGCAGCTGCGTCGCAACGAGTTCGTCGGCCCGCAGGTGGGCGACGAGCTCACCACCAACGGCCTGAAGGCGCTGGCCATGGTGGTGGTGGGCATCATGATCTACCTGGCGTTCCGCTTCGAATGGAAGTTCGCCCTGGCCACCGTGCTGGCGAACCTGCATGACGTGGTGATCATCCTGGGCTTCTTCGCCTTCTTCCAGTGGGAGTTCTCGCTGGCGGTGCTGGCGGCGGTGCTGGCGGTGCTGGGCTATTCGGTCAACGAATCGGTCGTCATCTTCGACCGGATCCGCGAGAACTTCCGGCGCTACCGGAAGTTGAGCACGGTCGAGATCATCGACAACGCTATCACGTCGACCATCAGCCGCACGATCATCACGCACGGATCCACGCAGCTGGTGGTGCTGTCGATGTTCTTCTTCGGCGGCCCGACCCTGCACTACTTCTCGCTGGCGCTGACCATCGGCATCTGCTTCGGCATCTATTCCTCCGCCTTCGTCGCCGCTGCCATCGCCATGTGGCTTGGCGTCAAGCGTGAAGACCTGATCAAGCATTCCGCAAAGCGGGACGGTGACCCGGACGATCCCAACGCCGGCGCGGTCGTCTGAGGTCAACCCGCGTGGACGGCGCGCGACGCTCCAAGGGCACTAATATGTATCAGGACTTGTCGGCAGGCCGTGCGCAGGGCAAGCTAGGGCCTGCCGGTATCTAGCGCCCCCAATCCCTACATGAGCAGCCAAGAGCGTTCCCAGGAGACCGCACGACAGATTGCGCGCGAGGCGCGAGAACGCTTCGTTGCCGCGACCGAGGGCGTGATCGCGCCCACCGCACAGGCCATCCGGAGCCGGCTGGACGTGCTGGCCAGCCAGACCGGCAACGTGCGCGAGATGCATCAGAACCGGGACGACCTGGTCGCCTTCGCCGAACACCAGTCGCGCTGGGTCGGACTGGCAGCGGCCGGATGGCGCAAGGCGCTGGCGAGCGCCTCGACCGCCGGCACGCAGACTTCCGCAAGCCTCGGGCTCGAACTCATCGGCGACGAGGTGGTCGAGAACAACATCCTGTCGTCGCGCCTGGCGCTGGTCATCCAGGACAAGGCCAGCTTCGAGCTGAACGACCTGCGCCTGCGCATCCAGCACCTCGAGGGGACGAGCGAACTCGGCCAGAAGGACGTGTTGCGGCCCGAGGTCCTGGCCAAGAACCTGGTCGACCAGTGGCTGGCCGCCGGCTTGTCGCGCCCGATGTGGACCAAGGTGCAGGACGTCGTGCAGGCCCAGATCCTGGACGTGGTGCAGCAGGCCTACAAGGAGGCCAACGCCTTCCTGGTGGCGCGCGGCGTCATGCCGGAGATCGATCTCAAGGGATTCGTGAAGCGTGCGCACGGTGCGCCCTCTTCGGCTGCGATGGGCATGGGCGTGGCTGGAGGCGGTGGCGGTGGCAGCAACAGCCGGGCCGCCGGCCTGGCGGGCGATGCGGGCATGCCCGGCGGCTTTGCACCGGCCGCGATCGGCGTCAATCCCGGCGGCGCGCAGGCCGCCTGGAGCGGTGCCGCGCATGGCGCCATGGCCGGCAACGGTGCGGGCACGGCGTCCGCGGCTGGGGGCGGCTCGCCGTTCGTCGCGGCGCGCCAGCGCGCACAAGGCGTTCTCTCGGGCCTCAAGCGTTTTGTCAGCGCCCGACTGGGCAGCGACTTCGTCGGCGGCAGCGCCGCCCAGGGCGTCGCGGCCGGCGGCGGGGGCGGCATGGCGCCGGGTGCCGGCTCGCCGGTCTTCGTCCAGGCCATCATGGATGCCGAGGTGGCCTACCGCGCCGCCGCATCGCGCTACGTGGTGGGCGACGAGGCCACCGCCATCCAGCAGAGCGTGGTCGACATGCGCCGGCGCACCGCCGAGCTCAAGAAGAAGGCGCCGACCACCGCCGACAAGGCCACCGTGGAGATCGTGGCGCTGATGTTCCAGGCCATCCTGGCCGAGGAGCGCATTCCGTTCTCCGCGCGTGTCTGGTTCGCGCGGCTGCAGATGCCGGTGCTGCGCGTGGCGATCGCCGAGCCGGAGTTCTTCGGCACTCTGCAGCACCCGGCGCGCATGCTGATCGACCGCATGGGCTCGTGTGTCATGGGTTTCGACGCGGCCGCCATTTCGGGCAGTGCGCTCGAGGGCTAGATCCGCCGCGTGGTGCAGGTCATCGAGCAGTATCCCGAGACCGGCCAGCGCGTGTTCAAGCTGGTGTACGACGAGTTCGTCGCCTTCCTGTCCAAGTACCTCACGCAGAGCGACGCCACCCAGCGCCTGATGAGCGTGGCGCAGCAGGTCGAGCAGAAGGAGACGATGGCGATCCAGTACACCATCGAGCTGCGCAAGATGCTCAACGACATTCCGGTGCGCGACGAGATCCGGGAGTTCCTGTTCAAGATCTGGGCCGAGGTGCTGGCCATGGCGGCACTGCGCTACGGTCCGCAGGACCAGCAGACCGTCACGCTCAAGCGCGCCGCCGCCGACCTGGTCTGGGCCGCCAGCGCCAAGCCGAGCCGCACCGATCGCGCGCGCGTCATCCAGGACCTGCCCAACCTGCTGCAGCGGCTGCGGCAGGGCATGGCCCTGATGGGCATCGAGGGCGAGCCGCAGGAGCAGCAGATCCGGGTCATCGGCGAGACGCTGTCGGACGCCTTCATGTCCAAGACCGACGCGATCCCGGCCGCGCAGATCGACGCCATGTCCAAGCGGCTGGCCAACCTCGAGGATTTCTTCAGCGACGAGGGCGCGGCCCAGCTGCCGCTGGACGCCGCCAGCATCGAACTGCTGCTGGGCGTGGACGCCTCCACCATCGAGGTCGTGCCGGACACCGGCACCAAGGTGAGCGACGAAATGCTGGCCTGGGCGCACGACCTGCAGGTGGGCAACTGGTTCATGCTGGACCACAACAACCGCGTCACCCAGGTGCAGTTCGTCTGGCGCAGCGACCGCAAGCAGCTGCACCTGTTCGCCGCCACCGGCGGCCGCAGCTTCCTCATCCAGGCCGGCCGCCTGGCCTCCTACCTGCAAGCCGGCCTGCTGGTCCCCGCCGAAGAGGAAACCCTCACCGTCCGCGCCACCCGCGAAGCCCTGGCCAAGCTCGACGCCAACCCCGAGCGCCTGCTGGACTGACGCACCCGCGAGCAACAGCTCGCGCAGCCCGTCGCCCAAGCCACGCCCTCGCGCAAAGCCACCCCGCAACCATCACAGAAACGCAAGAGAGCTGGGTGTGGAACGCCGCGGAACTGGCTCCGCCAGGCCGCAGGTTTTGCCCCCGGCAGGGGGTTGGCGGAGCGACACGAAATGTCGCGCAGCCTGGGGGCGAGCAAAAAGCTAATGCGCGACCCGGTCCTGCGCGTCGTCGCAGAGCTCGTCGAGCACCAGCGCATCCGGCTCGATGCCGGTGCTCCAGTAGACCATCAGCACGATGATCTTGAGTTCGTCCAGCGACACCGGCGCATCCGGGGCCGCCATGGCCCGCTCGATGATGACCTCGCGCATGCCGGGGGCCAGCACCTGCGAGTCCTCGAGGAAACGCAGGAATCCCAGGCATTCGGCGCCGAGCTGTTCCTGCTCGGCCACGGAGTACACGCGCATGGCGTTCGCCGACTGGGCCAGCGTGATCGCGGCCGGGCCCGCCGGCGCCTCGCCCAGCCGAACCGGCGGCACCTGGGCTGCACCGGCGGCAGGCTGGAGTTCCTGCGTGGCCAGGCGCAGGCCGTCGAGCCATTGCAACGCGGTGGCGATGTCCGCGGCTTCGAAGCCCTTGGCGCTGAGCTTGAGGCTCAACTGCTCGGATTCGGGGCAGGCGTCGCCTTGCCAGAAATTCTCATAAACGAAAACGAGCACGTCGTACATGCAGCCAATATAGCCGAGTGACGCGCCCGCGCGCGGGAAAATCAGGCCTGCCCGATGCGCTGGAACAGCCCGCCCGGCAGGCGCGCCACGTGGCCGTCGATTTCCAGTTCGAGCAGGCGTGCCTGCAGCTGCGCGGCCGGCCAGCCGGTGCGTGCCACCAGCGCGTCCAGGCCGACCGGGTCGTGGCCGATGGCCGCCAGCATGGGGTCGTCGGCTTCCTGGGGTTCTGTTTCGGCTCCGCTTTGGCGATCGGAAGGCGCCGCCGGTGGCACCTGCGCGCCCAGGTCTTCCAGGATGTCCTGCACCTTCTCGACCAGCTTGGCGCCCTGGCGGATCAGCGCATGGCAGCCCCGTGCCTGCGGCGAATGGATCGAGCCGGGGATGGCGAACACGTCCTTGCCCTGCTCGGCGGCCAGGCGGGCGGTGATCAGCGAGCCCGACTGGAGCGCCGCTTCGACCACCAGCGTGCCGCGTGCCAGCCCGGCGATGAGCCGGTTGCGGCGCGGAAAGTTCTGCGTCAGCGGCGGCGTGCCGAGCGGAAACTCGCTGACCAGCAGGCCCTGCCTGGCGATGTGCTGGGCCAGCGGCCGGTGCCGGGCCGGGTAGACGCGGTCCAGCCCGGTGCCCACCACGGCGACCGTGGCCAGTTGCCGGGGATCGTTGCCGGCTGCTTCCAGCGCGCCTTCGTGGGCGGCGCCGTCCACCCCCAGCGCCAGGCCGGAGATGACCGTCCAGCCGGCCTCCCCGAGCGCGCGCCCGAACGCCTTGGCGTGGCCAAGCCCCTGCGGCGTGGGATTGCGGCTGCCGACCACTGCGATGGCCTGGCGCAACTGCGTCAGGTCGAACTGCGGCGGCCCCAGCACGTGGAGCAGCAGCGGCGGATCGGCGATTTCCAGCAGCGATTGGGGATACGCCGGGTCTCCCAGCGTCACGACCCGCCGCACGCCGGGGTCGGCCTGCAGCCACTGCCAGGTGTCGGCCACCAGGGCGGGGAGCGCCTCGGGCAGTTGGCCGAGCGCCTGCGCCTGCTCCGGCGTCGCCACCTGAAGCAGGGCCGTGCGCGGCTGCGCGAAGATGGCGCCGGGAAGGCCGAAGGCGGCCAGCAGCCGGCGTGCGGTGCCCGGCCCGACCCCCGGGGTCAGTGCCAGTCGAAGCCAGTCGGAAAGTTCGTCGCGCGTCAGACCCAAGGAATGTCGAGTGAATGTGCCCTACGGATTGACCAGCAGGTCACCGGCTTGCGGCACGTCGCTGATCTCGAGGACCAGAGCGTACGACACTCTTTCGAACGGGCGGAAAACCATCAGCAGGCCGATGCGCTCGTTGGGCAGCTTGAGCGTTTCCTTCTCGCCGTTGGTGCGGTCGGTGATGACCGCGCCGTTCTTCAGGATGGCCATGACGTGGCCGCTCTCGATGCCGTCGCGCAGTCCCTTGTTGATCGCGACCACCTGGTTCTGCGAGGCGTACTTCACCGCGTTGCCATAGACCGAGATGATGCGGCCGCCTTCGACCGGCGCCGACGGCGCGCGCGGCACGTAGCTCACCAGCTGGCGCGGCGGCTCGGGCACCAGGCGGTCGCCGGCGCGCACTTCCTCGCGCGCGGCCACCACGTCCAGCGTGGCCGGCACGTTGCTGGTGACCATCTTGCCGTTGTCCATCTGGGTCTCGGTGGTCTGGCTGCGCTCCAGGCGTGCCCGGCCGAGGTACTGCGCCTCGTAGCCCAGGATTTCGCCGGTGGCCGGATCGACCATCGGTGTTGCATCGCGGAAGATGCGGAACTGCTGGATCGGGCCGGGCTTCTCGATCAGTTGCGCCGGGCCGTCTCCGGCGGCATAGAGGCGGTCGCCGCGCGACAGGAGCACCCGGTCGTCGCGGCCGGCGACGATGCGCGGCGCATTGGCCAGCGTGTCCTTGTCGACCACGATCGGCTCGGTCAGGAAGGCCTCGATCAGCGCCGGGTTGAGCGTGGGCAGCGCCAGGTCAGATACCGAGTCATAGCGCGTGCGCGGCGTCAGCTTGATGGTGCCGCCGCCCGCGCCGGCGCGGGTGGTCAGGCGCGCCCGGCCGTTGCTGCGTTCCAGGTAGAGCACCTGCCCCGGATAGATCAGGTGCGGATTCTTGATGTCGTTCAGGTTCATGCCCCACAGCTCGGGCCAGCGCCACGGGCTGCGCAGGAACATGCGCGAGATGTCCCACAGCGTGTCGCCCCGCTTGACGGTGTATTCGTCAGGCGCGTTGGGGCTCAGCTCGCTGACCGGGATGCCGCTCTGGGCCGTGGCTTGCGCGACGGCGCGCTGCTGGGGCGTGACGGGGTACTGCTGCGCATCGGCCGACGTGGCGCCGCCGCCGAGCACTGCGAGCGCCGCCAGGCTGGCAAGCAGGGTCTGGCGCCCGGGGCGCGGGGTCGATGGCAGAGTATTCATGGTCGAATGATGTGCATGCCGCGGACGCGGCGGCGCCCGACGAACAAATCCTCACAATTTGCAACGAATTCTGCGCTTGAAGCCCCGGAGGGGGCAACGTTTATCCGGCCGCCGCGCCGCCGTCCCGGGCGGAAGTGGCGAAAATAGCCACATCCGGGCGAGATTCCATGGCAAAACGAAACATTCTGAGTTACCCCGACCCACGTCTGCACACGGTGGCCAAGCCGGTGCAGCAGGTCGACGCGCGCATCCGCACCCTCGTGGCGGACATGCTCGAGACCATGTACGCGGCCAACGGCATCGGCCTGGCCGCCACGCAGGTCGACGTGCACGAGCGCGTGGTGGTGATCGACGTCTCGGAGGAGCGCGACCAGCCCATGGTGCTGATCAACCCGGAAATCACCTGGGCCAGCGACGAGAAGGTGCTCAACGAAGAAGGCTGCCTGTCGGTGCCGGGCATCTACGACGGCGTCGAGCGGTCCACAGCGGTGAAGGTCCAGGCGCTCGACGAGCATGGCGAGTTGCGCCGCTACGAAGCCGAGGGCATCCTGGCGGTCTGCGTCCAGCACGAGTTGGACCATCTGCTGGGCAAGGTGTTCGTCGAATACCTGTCGCCGCTCAAGCGCAACCGCATCAAGGGCAAGCTGCTCAAGCAGATGCGCGAGGACCAGCGCGAAGCGCAACGCACCCGGAGGGCATGAGCCATGCGCCTTGACATGCTGTTTCGCGCCGGCGCCTCGCTGGCGGCAGTGGCCGTGCTGGCGGCCTGCGCCAGCGATCCGGCGCGGCTCCCGCCAGGGGCGACCAAGGCCGAGGCGCTGCAGCGCCTGGGACCGCCGACCGCCTCCTACCCGCTGCCCGCCGGCGAACGCCTGCAGTACTCGCGCCTGCCGATGGGCTTCGAGGTGACCAACGTCGACCTCGATGCCAATGGCCGCGTGGTCTCGGTCATCCAGGAGCTCGATGAGCGCTATTTCGACAAGGTGATCCAGGTCGGCCAGTGGACGCAGCAGGACGTGATGCGCACCTACGGCCGGCCGTACGAGATCACCGAGGTGACGTCGTTCAACGGCAAGGTCTGGTCCTGGCGCTACCGGCAGATCAACAACCCGCGCATCCTGTACATCTATATCGATCCGCAGGGCGTGGTGAGGCGCTATCACACGGGTGACGACCTGACCGTGGACGATCGGTTCCGCTGGTGAGAGTCGTCTTCGCGGGCACGCCGGAATTCGCCCGTTCCGCGCTGCAGGCCATCGCCGATGCGGGCTTCGACATTCCCCTGGTGCTGACCCAGCCGGACCGCCCGGCCGGGCGCGGCATGAAGCTGCAGGCATCGCCGGTCAAGCAGTGCGCACTGGCGCACGGCTGGCCGGTGGCGCAGCCGCGCAGCCTGCGGCTCGACGGAAAGTACCCCGAGGACGCGGCCGCCGCGCGCGAGGCGCTGCTGGCTGCCCGTCCGGACGTGATGGTGGTCGCCGCCTACGGGCTGATCCTGCCGCAATGGGTGCTGGACCTGCCGCGCCTGGGCTGCCTGAACATCCATGCCTCGCTGTTGCCGCGCTGGCGCGGCGCCGCGCCGATCCAGCGCGCCATCGAGGCCGGCGACAGCCATACCGGCGTAACCATCATGCAGATGGACGCCGGCCTGGACACCGGCGACATGCTGCTGGCCGAGTCGCTGGCCATCGGCCAGGACACCAGCGCGCAGCTGCACGACCGCCTGGCAGCGCAGGGCGCGCGGCTGGTGGTCGAGGCGCTGCGCGCCGCCGAAGCCGGCACGCTCGAGCCGGTGCCCCAGCCGGCCGACGGCGTGAACTACGCGCACAAGATCGAGAAGGCCGAGGCGCGCATCGACTGGACGCAGCCGGCCGAGCAGATCGCGCGGCGCATCCGCGCCTTCGACCCTTTCCCCGGCGCGGCAGGGCAGATCGGCCCCGAAACCGTCAAGCTGTGGCGCGCCAGCGCACTGACGCCATCCGCCGCCGAGGCTGCACCCGGCACGGTGCTGGCGGCCGGGACCGAGGGCGTGCGCGTGGCCACCGGACAAGGCGACCTGCTCGTGACCGAACTGCAGCGCGCCGGCGGCAAGCGCCTGCCCGCCAGCGACTTCCTGCGCGGCTTCGAACTGAAGGCCGGACAGGCCTTCGACCGCCAGTAAGTGTTCTTCGTCGCCTCCATCCGCCGGCATCCGGCGTTCCGCGAAGGCCTGCGCGACATGGCGCCGGTGGCGCTCGGCATTGGCGCCTGGGGCCTGATGACCGGCGTGGCCATGGTCAAGTCCGGCATGAGCGTGCTCGAGTCGGTGGCCATGACGTTGCTGGTCTATGCCGGCAGCTCGCAGCTGGCGGCCATCCCGCTGGTCGTGGCAGGCGCGCCGTTGTGGGTCGTGCTGGCCACGGGTTTCTGCGTCAACCTGCGTTTCGTCGTCTTCAGCCTGCACCTGCGCCCGTACCTGATGCACATGCCGCGCTGGCGGCGCATGACGCACGGCTACCTGACCGCCGACATGAGCTATGCCCTGTTCACCGGCCGCTTCCCCGAACCGGCCAGCACCGCCGACCAGCGCGCCCACCAGGAGGCGTACCTGACCGGCGGCTACTTCGTCACCTGGCTGTCCTGGATGGGGCTGAGTCTCGTCGGCGTCGGCCTGGGCAACCTGGTGCCGCAGACCTGGGGCCTGGGGTTCGCGGGGGTGCTGAGCCTGGTCGGCATCCTGTGCTCGATGGCCACGTCGCGCCTGCGGGTGCTGGCCGCGCTGATCGCCGGCGCCACCGCGGTGGCGGCCTATGCGCTGCCGCTCAAGCTCAACATCGTGGTGGCGATCGGCGTGGCGGTGCTGCTGTGCTTCTGGATCGAGAAGGGCTTCGTGCCCAACCCGGCCGCGGAGGACGACCGGTGACCGAGGGCATCGACTGGTGGACCATGGGCGTCATCGTCGGCCTGGCCTGCGTGACCGTGGTCACGCGCTGCTTCTTCTTCATTCTCGACCGGCCCTGGGGCTTGCCCGGCTGGGCGCATCGGGCGCTGCACTACGCGCCCATCGCCGCGCTCGCCGCGGTCGTGCTGCCGGAAATCGTCATGACCGCCGGCGTGTTCGCCCACACCTGGCGCGATGCGCGCATCTACGCGGCGATCGTGGGCTGCGCCTACTACTTCTGGCGGCGCGGCGTGCTCGGCACCATGGTGGCCGGCATGGCGGTCTACCTGCCGCTGCACCTCGGCCTGGGCTGGTAGGCGCGCCGCGCGCGGCCCCGGTTCAATCGAGCCGCACGCCCGCCGTCTCGATGATGCGGCCCCAGCGAGCGCTTTCCTCGCGCGAGAGCCGGTAGAAATCCTGCGGCGTTCCGGGCAGGGGCTCGAAGCCGAACTCGGCGAACAGCTTCTGCACCTTGGGTGCCTGCATCGCCTTGTGCAGTTCCCCGTTCAGGCGGGCCACCACGTCCGGCGGCATGCCTGCCGGACCGATCAGGCCATGGAAGGCGAAGGCATTGACGTCGGCGTAGCCGAGCTCCTTGAACGTCGGCACGTCGGGCAGCATGGCGCTGCGCTCGGGAAGGGCGATCGCCAGCACCCGCACCTTGCCGGCGCGGATGATCGACAGGCCCGACGCCAGGTCCAGCATCATGGCCGGCACCTGCCCGCCCATCACGTCGGTCATGGCCGGCGCGGCGCCCTTGTAGGGCACGTGCTGGATCGACAGCCCGGCCTTCTGCTTGAACAGCTCCATTGCCATGTGGTGCGGCGAGCCGTTGCCCGGCGAGGCGTAGTTGACCGAGTCCGGGTGGGCCTTCACGTAGGCCACGAACTCCTTCACGTCACGCGCCGGAAAGGCCGGGTTGACCACCAGCGCCACGGGAAAGCGGCCGATCGTGCCGATGTACGTGAAGTCCTTCGCCGGCTTGTAGGGCAGCTTGGCGAACATGTGCTCGTTGAAGAGCAGGGCCGCGTTCTCCGCCTGCATGATGGTGTAGCCGTCCGGCTTGGCCTGCAGCATCACCTGCACGCCGATGTTGGTCGAGGCGCCCGGGCGGTTGTCGATCACGATCGGCTGGCCGAGCGACGGCTGCATCGCCTCGGCCAGCGCGCGCGCCAGGTTGTCGGTACCGCCGCCGGCCACGTAGGGCACGATCCACTTGACCGGTTGGCTGGGATAGGTGCCCTGCGCGAAAGCCTGACCGGCCGCAGCCAGCATCAGTCCCGCGCCCAGCAGGCGAAGCAGTCTTCTCATCATTTGTCTCCAGTGTTGAAATGAAAGTGGTCACCGGCGCAGGACGCCAGGACCGAGGCAGCCTGGCCTCTCGGCGCGGCTGCGGTTTGCAGCGCGGGCAGTCGTTCGCGGCTCAACCGCGCAGCTGGTCCCACAGCTCCCGGTCGCGTTCGGCGGTCCAGACGCGCGGGTGTTCGATGCCCGACAACTCGTCGAAGGCGCGCGAGACGTCGAACGGCAGCACGTGCTGGAACACCGGCCAGTCGCCGAAGCGCGGCTTCATCGCGCTTTCGGCGCGCTGGAAGCAGCCGTGCAGCGAGTCCCCGGCGGCCATGCCCGCGCGCACGCTGGACAACAGCGTCGACAGGAATTCCTGGGTCAGCGCCACCGCTTCGGCGCAGGCGGCTTCGCCTTGCAGCACGGCGCCGCGGCCGGGCACCAGCACGCGCGGGCGCAGGGCGGCCACGGCGTCGAGCGTGCCGGCCCAGTCCTGGATGTAGGCATCCCCGGCGTAGACGCCGCAGCGGTTCTCGACCACGTCGCCGGAGAACAGCACGCCGCAGTCGGGCAGCCAGGCCACGGTGTCGCCGCCCGAATGGCCGCGCCCCAGGCACTTGAGCTGCACCTCGCGACGGCCCAGCCACAGGCTCATCGACCGTTCGAAGGACACCGTGGGCCGTGTCAGGCCGGGCACCTCCTCGACGCCGGCGAACAGGCGCGGAAAGCGCCCCACCTCGGAGTCGAAGTCGGCCTGGCCGCGCTCGCGGATCCAGTCGAGCGTGCCCTGGCTGGCGATGATCTGCTCGACCTCGGCGAACGCGCTCGCGCCCATCACCCGCACTGCGTGATAGTGCGTGAGCACGATGGTGCGGATCGGCTTGTCGGTCACGCGCCGGATGTCGGCCAGGAAGTCGCGTGCCATGCGCGGTGTGGGCCGCGTGTCGATCAGCACGACCTGGTCGTCGCCGACGATGAACCCGCAGTTGGGGTCGAAGTCGCTGATGTAGCCCCAGACGCCGGGACCGAGTTCGCGCAACTGGGGCTTCTGCTCGCGCGTGTCGGAGGCTGACGCGAAGGAGACCTTGGCTTGCGTGGAGGAGGCGGCGCTCATGCGGCACTCCCGGCGCTGGCGGCCGAGCCGCTTTCGGCGGCCGCGGCGATGCACTGCATCAGCACCGCCTGGTCGCCCACCTGGTTGGCCAGCAGCAGGACCAGGCGCGCGTTCAGGTCGGCGCTGGCGGATTCGGTCAGGCCTTCGTGGGCGGCGAGCCAGCCGGCATAGAAGCCGTCGGGGTCGGTCATGTGAGGCGTGGTGATCATCGTGTTCGTTCTCATGGTTTCAGTTCAGCGCGAGGGCGCAGCGAAGCAATGCAGCCAAGGCATCCGGCGTGGCGGCGACATGGCCGGCCAGGCGGTAGGCGTCCGGCCGCACCAGCACCAGGCGGCCGCCGGGCGGCTCGCCCAGCTGGCGGGCGAGTGCCGGGTCCGGCGCGAGCGTCGGCAGCGGGCCCTCACCGCCGACGGCGAGCAGGCGCACCGGCAGTTCGTCGCCCAGGCCGGCTTGCAGCGCCTGGGCCTGCGCGCGGGTCGGCGCGATGGCCAGCGCCAGGGCGTGCGTGCCGCCGTCCAGCAGGCGTGACATGGTCGTGGGCACGCCGTCGAGCATCAGCGGCAGGTTCTGCACCGACTGCGCGCCTTCGGGCAGCAACGGCGCCGCAGGGTAGGCATTGGGCACCGACATGCGGCCGGTATTGACCATCGCCCGCGCGAAGGGATGGCGCGCCGCCAGCGCGATGACCGCGCGCCGCAACCGGTGCTCGACCGGCGAGCGCGGCGCCAGGAAGCGGGCCGAGCGGCTGGTGACCTGCAGGTTCTCCTGCGCCGCGGGGCGACGCTCGGCGTCATAGCTGTCGAGCAGGGCATCGGCCGCGCGGCCCTGCACCACCAGTGCCAGCTTCCAGGCCAGGTTGGCCGCATCCTGGATGCCCGTGTTGCCGCCGCGGGCGCCGAAGGGGCTCACCACGTGCGCCGCGTCGCCGATGAAAAGGATGCGGCCGTGGCGGAAGCAATCGAGCAGATGGTCGCGGTAGCCGTAGGGGCCGATCCACACGAACTCGAACTCGATGTCCGGCCCCAGCTGCTCGCGCAGCCGCGCACCGGCGACCTCGGGCCGGCTGATCTCGGCGGTGTCGCAGTCCTCGGGCATCTGGTAGTCCATGCGCCAGACGCCGTCGCCCATCAGGTGCTGCCAGACGCCGCGGCCCTCGTTGAAGGGCGCATCCACCCAGGTCCAGCGTTCCGCCGGCAGCGGCTTGGCGAAGCGCACGTCGCTGATGCACCAGCGGTCGGTGCTGCGCGAGGCGCGGCACTCGATGCCCAGCTGGGTGCGGATCGGGCTGTTGGCCCCGGTCGCGTCGATCAGGTGGTCCGCCTCGATCGCGTAGTTGCCGGCCGGTGTCTCGACGTGGATGCGCACGCCGTCCGGCAGCGGCTCGACCCGTGTCACGCGGCTTTTCCAGCGCACGTCGGTCAGACCCAGCGCCAGGATGCGGTCGACGAGATACCACTCGAGGTAGAACTGCTGCAGGTTGACGAAGGGCGGCTGCTGCGAACAGCTGTCGGTCTGCAGGTTGAAGCTGTAGACCTCGTCGGCGCCGGAGAAGGTTCGCCCGAGCGACCAGGTGATGCCCTTGCCCGCGATGCGCTCGTACAGGCCCAGGCGGGCGAAGATCTCCAGGCTCTTCTGGGCATAGCAGATGCCGCGCGAGGACGCGCCGCGTACGCCGACCGTGTCGTCCTCGTCCAGCAGCACGGATTGCACGCCGCGGCTGGCCAGGTCGCAGGCGAGGGTCAGGCCGGCCGGGCCGGCGCCGACGATCACGATCGGATGGCGGGTGATCTCTGCGGAAGGTTGCGCCAGCTCCGGCGGCGGCTGGAACGGCCACTGCGGCAGTTCGTACGGCTCGGCGAATCGGAATTCTTCTGTCGTGGGGGGCATGGATGGCTCTTGTCTCTCGGATGGCACGCCGCTACTTGCAGAAGGCGCGTTCAGCGCAGGGCGTGCGCCCATTCGGCGATGGCGTCGGCGGCCTGTGGCACCAGGTGCGGCTGGCCGGCCAGGTAGTGGTTGCCGCCGACGATGTCGACGTTGCGGATGCGCGCGCCGCCGGCCGCCAGCCACGTGTCGCGCGTGCTCGGAAAGGTGGACTGGTCGGCCGTATAGGTCAGCAGCAGGGCCGGCGACGTGGTGCGCGCCAGGTTGTCCGGGCCGTCGGCCTGCGAGCGCGACGACCATTGCGACAGGAAAGCGGTGAGCGAGGTCGTGCGGCCCATGGCGTTGCAGGAGTAGTTCACCTGCCGCGCGTCGCCCCACACGCTGCCGGGGGCGCGGTCGTTCGGGTCGAGCGTCAGGTCGAGGCAGCGCGGGTCGGCGTGCGTGCGGTAGACCACGAAGGCCTGGTCGCGCGGCGCGCCCGGCGTGGCGCGCAGCAGTGCCAGCCGGTCGAGCGCCCACTGCTCGATGCGCGCCAGGCGCGCGGCCTGGGCGGCCGAGAAGCGGGCCAGGAAATCGCGGTCGTAGGGCAGCGCGTGCCGCGGGTCGTACATGTCCAGCGCGCTGTCGCACGAGAGCACGTCATGCTCGTCTGTAACGGCAGGGTCGATCCAGTCGCGCAGCAGGCGCGAGCGGCCCAGGTGCGCGGCGCACAGGGCGATGCCGTCCACCGGTGGCAGGTCGTCCGGATGCAGGTGGGTCGGGTCGCCGTCGGGGAAATGGTGGGCGGTGAGCTTTTCCGCCTGTGCCTGGTAGAAGCTCGCCAGCGCGGCGCCGCCCGAATTGCCGATCAGCACCACCTTGTCGTAGCCGGCGGCGCGCAGGTGCTTGACGCCGGCGCCCAGGTCCTGGATCGCCCGCTCCATCAGCAGCACCGTGTCGTTGCCCATGTAGCGCGAGTTCAGGCCCATGCAGGTGACGCCGCGCGCGGCCAGTGGCGCGATCAGGTAGTGCCCCATGAAGTTGCTGGTGGGGTGCATCACGATCGCGGCCACCCGCTTGCTGCCGTCGGCCGGCGACATGGACGCGCCATAGATGCGTGGGCGCAGCATCTGCAGCCCCGACTGGCTCTCCATCGCCGCGCCGGGCTTGACGTCGATCACGGCCAGCTGGAGGGTCGGATCAGCCATGCTGGCCTCCTTCGCGCTGGCGCTGCGCCTTGAGCGTGGTCCACGCCGCCAGCTCGGCATGCGCCGCTCTGGCGTGGGCGTCCATCACCTCCGGCGGCACGCTGGGCGTGGTCAGTTCGAGCCGGATGCCGTTCGGGTCGAAGAAGTAGATCGACTCGATGATGTGGTGGTCGGTCACGCCCAGCACTTCCACGCCGGCCGCCTCGAGGCGCGCCTTGGCCGCCAGCAGCGCCTCTTTCGAGGCCACTCGCAATGCCAGGTGGTTGACCCAGGCGGGCGTGTTCGGCGACGGCAGCGCGGCGGTGTCGTCGCCCAGGTCGAAGAAGGCGATGTAGGCGCCGTCGGCCATCTGGAAGAAGATGTGCACGTACGGGCAGTACTCGCCGGTGCTGGGCACGTGGTCGCTCTTGATGACGTGCGTCAGCGGCAGGCCCAGCAGGTCTTCGTAGAAGCGGCGGGTTTCCTCGGCGTCGCGGCAGCGCCATGCGAAGTGATGCAGGCCGTGCACGGGGACCGCGGCGTCGGCGGGCGCGGCGGCAGGGGCGGGGACGTGGGCACTCATGGCCGCCATTGAACGGCGCACGCGTCCATGAATCAATCGAAATAAATTGATGAATTCATTAATGGGTTTTATGAAATGGCGGGCTGGCGGTGGCCGGCCTGCGCGAGGGCCGCTCGGGCGCCGCGCCCTGCCCCTTCCTAGAATGGGCGCTTTCGCCTTTTTCCATCAACCCGGCCGGGCTCCGCGCCCCGCCGCATGCTTCGCATCACCATGAACGTCATCCGCTTCTCCGATCTGTGCGCCCAGGGCAAGGTCTCCGGGCAACGCGTGTTCATCCGCGCCGATCTCAACGTGCCGCAGGACGACGCCGGCCGCATCACCGAGGACACCCGCGTGCGCGCCTCCGTGCCGTGCATCAGGATGGCGCTCGATGCCGGCGCGGCCGTCATGGTCACGTCGCACCTGGGCCGCCCGACCGAAGGCGAGTTCAAGCCCGAGGATTCGCTGGCGCCGGTCGCGGCCCGTCTGGGCGAGCTGCTGGGCCGCGAGGTGCCGCTCGTTTCCGACTGGGTCGACGGCGGCGTCGACGTCCAGCCCGGCAATGTCGTGCTGCTGGAGAACTGCCGCCTGAACAAGGGCGAGAAGAAGAACAACCCCGAGCTGGCGAAGAAGATGGCGGCCCTGTGCGATATCTTCGTGCACGACGCCTTCGGCACGGCGCATCGCGCCGAGGCCTCGACCTACGGCATCGCCGAATACGCCAAGGTGGCATGCGCCGGCCCGCTGCTGGCGGCCGAGATCGACGCCATCAGCCGCGCCCTGAGCAATCCCAAGCGCCCGTTGGCGGCCATCGTCGCCGGCTCCAAGGTGAGCACCAAGCTCACCATCCTGGAAAGCCTGGCGAGCAAGGTGGACCAGCTCATCGTCGGCGGCGGCATTGCCAACACCTTCATGCTGGCTGCCGGCCTGCCGATCGGCAAGTCGCTGGCCGAGCCGGACCTGGTTGGCCAGGCCAAGGCGGTGATCGAGGCCATGCGCGCGCGTGGCGCAGCCGTGCCGATCCCGGTGGACGTGGTGGTCGCCAAGACCTTCGCCGCCGACGCGCCGGCCACCGTGAAGGCAGCCGCCGACGTGGCCGAGGACGACCTGATCCTCGACATCGGTCCCGAGACGGCCGCGCAGCTGGCGCAACAGCTTCGCCAGGCCGGCACCATCGTCTGGAACGGCCCGGTGGGCGTGTTCGAGTTCGACGCCTTCGCCAAGGGCACCGAGACCATCGCGCGGGCGATTGCCGACAGCAGCGCGTTCTCCATCGCCGGCGGCGGCGACACGCTCGCGGCCATCGCCAAGTACGGCATCGAGAAGCAGGTGGACTACATCTCCACCGGCGGCGGGGCCTTCCTCGAAGTGCTCGAAGGCAAGACGCTGCCGGCCTTCGAGATCCTCACCCGCCGGGCTGCCGGCGCCTGAGGACGGCGTGGCAGGGCGAGCTGCCGGTGCATGGATGCGACAACGGCCGGCCGTTCGTCGGAATGCCCGGCGTCAGTCACATTTCTCACATGGTGCAATGATATATTTCGATGTGAGATAGCCACAAGTCAAACAGGAGACGCCGCCCATGGCCACACCACGCCTTCCCCGTCACGCCACCAAGATCGTCGCCACCCTCGGCCCTGCCACCAGCACGCTCGAGATGATCGAGCAGATGATCCGCAACAAGGTCAGCGTGATGCGCCTGAACTTCAGCCACGGCACGGCGCAGGACCATATCGACCGGGCGGCCATGGTGCGCGAGGCTTCGCGCCGCGCCGGGCGCGAGATCGGCCTCATGGCCGACCTGCAGGGCCCGAAGATCCGCGTGGGCAAGTTCGCGCAGGGCAAGGTGCAGCTCGAGCCCGGCGCGAAGTTCGTTCTCGACGGCGCGCGCACGGAGCTGGGCGACGAGGAAGCTGTCGGCCTCGACTACAAGGACCTTCCGCGTGACGTGAAGCCCGGCGACGTGCTGCTGCTCAACGACGGCCTGATCGTGCTGACCGTCGACGCGGTGCGCGGCGAGGCGGTGCACACCACCGTGCGCCTGGGCGGCGTCCTGTCGAACAACAAGGGCATCAACAAGCAAGGTGGCGGCCTGACCGCGCCGGCGCTCACGGCCAAGGACATGGAGGACATCAAGACCGCCATGAGCTTCCAGGCCGACTACGTCGCGGTGAGCTTTCCCAAGAACCGCACCGACATGGAGATGGCACGCCAGCTGTGCAACGTGGCGGCAGCCGAATTCGGACACAAGCCGGGCCTGATCGCCAAGATCGAACGGGCCGAGGCCATTCCGAAGCTCGAGGAGATCCTTTCCGCCAGCGACGGCATCATGGTCGCGCGCGGCGACCTGGCGGTGGAGGTGGGCAATGCCGCCGTGCCCGCGCTGCAGAAGAAGATGATCCTCATGGCCCGCAACATGGACAAGGTGGTGATCACCGCCACCCAGATGATGGAGTCCATGATCAACAACCCGGTGCCCACCCGCGCAGAGGTGAGCGACGTCGCCAACGCCGTGCTGGACGGCACCGACGCGGTCATGACTTCGGCCGAGACGGCTTCTGGCAAGTACCCGCTCGAGACGGTGCAGGAAATGAGCCGCATCTGCGAGGCCGCCGAGCAGGCCGAGGACCTCAAGCGCGACACCGATTTCAGCGGCCAGGCCTACACGCGCATCGACCAGTCGATCGCCATGGGCGCGCTGTTCACCGCCCACCACCTGGGCGCCAAGGCCATCGTGGCGCTGACCGAGTCCGGCTCCACCGCGCTGTGGATGAGCCGCCACGCCGCGCACATCCCGGTCTATGCGATGACCTCGCGCCTGGCGACCCAGCGGCGCATGGCGCTGTACCGCAACGTGCGCCCGCTGCTGATGGAGTCCGAGAACGACCGCGACGCCGCGCTGGCCCAGGCCGAGGCGCACCTCAAGCGGCGCGGCATCGTGCAGAAGGGCGACATCTACGCCATCACCTGCGGCGAGCCGATGGGCGCGCCCGGTGGGACCAACATGCTGAAGATCTGCACCGTGGGCTGAGCGCGCGGGCGGTGCCGGGCATTCCCCACGTGGCGTGGGTGCGCTGCGCTCGCGCGGCCCGTGCCCTGCTATCTTCGCCCGCATGAGGACATTGACCCGTCGCCAGGCCGCCCTGGCCTGCATCAGCCTGCCCCTGGTCGCCGGCGAGTGGGTGCTTGCCCAGGGCAGCAAGACCAGCAGCCCGCTCGAACTGGCCCGCCAGGCCGAGGCGCTCAAGCCGGGCGAATGGGTCTGGGCGCCGGACATCGCGCCCGCAGGGCCGATCACCGTCTACGTGGACCTGTCGCGTCAGCTTGCCTATGTCTACCGCAACGGCGTGCGCATCGCCGCCAGCAGCATCTCGTCGGGCAAGCCCGGGCACGAGACGCCCACAGGTGTCTTCACGATCCTGCAGAAGGACAAGAACCACCGCTCGAACAAGTACAACAGCGCGCCCATGCCCTACCAGGAGCGCCTGACCTGGGACGGCGTCGCGCTGCATGCGGGCGGCCTGCCCGGCTACCCGGAAAGCCACGGCTGCGTGCACTTGCCGTACGAATTCGCGCGGCTGCTGTTCGGCATCACCGAGATGGGTGGCACGGTGGTGGTGGCCGGCAAGGCCGGCGGCGCCGGCATGCCGGCGGGCGTGCTGCAGCCAGTGCCTGGGCAGGGGGCGCTGGCGCAGCACCTGGCGCTGGCCGATGACGCGTCGGCCGTCTGGCTGCCGGAACTGTCGCCGCAGGGGCCGGTGTCCGTCGTCCTGTCGCGTCCCGACCGGCAGGTGCTGGTGATGCGCAATGGCGTGGAGATCGGCCGCGCCCGCGTCGAGCTGCCGCCGGACGACTATGCCGACCACCTGCTCACGCTCACCCGCGGCGCAGACGGCCGCATGGTCTGGACGGTGGCGCCCACGCCCGGCCGCGAGGCCGAGGCGGGCCGCCCGGTCGACCAGGCGCTGATCGAGCAGGTGCGCCTGCCGGCCGGCTTCATGAAGTCGGTGCAGCCGCTGATGCAGCCTGGACTGACGGTGCTGGTGACCAACGAGCCATTGGCGCCGCACACCACGGGCCCGCAACTGGCGGTGCTCGACAGCCAGGCACGTCCGGGCGACGGGCCCGACGGGCCGGCCATGTCTCCCGCGCGCCGCCCGGTCAGCGGCTGATCGGCGGGTCGGGGTCAGGCGCCGAAGCGGCCCGCGAGCAGCAGCCGGTCGGGGCCGAGGGCTTCCATCACCAGGTCGGCCTCGTCCTCGGCAAACACGAAGCAGCCCTCGCTGCGGCCGAGCTTGCCCAGGCGCCCGAGGATGCCGTGGCTCACGTACCAGGCCTTGTGGATGACGATCGCGCGCGGCTCGGCGTTGTCGTTGGTCTCGTCCAGGCCAGCCAGGCGCATCGAACGGCCATGCTTGCCGACATAGAGGTCGCCGGTGCGATAGGCCCCCTCGGAACTGGCGTAGGAGCCGAAGTCGTTGGAAAAGCGTTGCACCCGCCCGCTGTGATCCGGGTCGGAGCCGCGGCCGTGCGCCACCAGGTAGCTGCTGGCGGTGGCCGCGGCCACGTCGAGCAGGTAGAACCTGGGCTGGTCCGATGGCAGGCTGTAGTCGGCCACGCCGACGCGGTCATGCAGCGGGATGGCCGGGCCGAGCCGGTCGAGTTCGCGCTGAACCAGCGGCCAGAGCCGGTCGAACGCGGGGTCGCGGCCGGGCGCGGCGCCGGTTCCGGGGGCCGCCGCAAGCGGGTGATCCGCCGGCGTGGCCGCGGCGGCTGAATACGGCAGGACGGCGAGTGCCGCGATTCCTGCGGCGCCGGCCGCGCGGGCGAGGAAGTCGCGGCGCGAAGCCGGCGTGACGGAGCGTGAGCGGGACATGACCTGCAAACAGACCGGCAACGCAAGGCGCGGGTTCCCGGGCGTTACAAACATTGCAATCGGCTGCCATTGGGGGGCAGAGCGCGGCACCGCCGGCAGCATCGGTCTTGGCTGACAGGGGCAGCCGGGGCCCGCCGATAGAATCACGGGCAAGTTTTCATATTTCTATCATTCCCCGGAATCCCGCGAGAGGTAACACCATGGCACTCGTTTCGATGCGCGAACTGCTGGACCACGCCGCCGCCAATGGCTACGGCATCCCGGCCTTCAACGTGAACAACCTGGAGCAGGTCCAGGCCGTCATGGAGGCTGCGAAGGAAACCGGTGCGCCGGTGATCCTGCAGGCCAGCGCCGGCGCCCGCAAGTACGCCGGCGAGCCGTTCATCAAGCACCTGATCGAGGCGGCCGTCGAGATGTACCCGAACATCCCGCTGGTGATGCACCAGGACCATGGCCAGAGCCCCGACGTCTGCCAGGGCGCCATCAACCTGGGCTTCTCCTCGGTGATGATGGATGGCTCGCTCGAGTCCGACGGCAAGACCATCGCCAGCTACGACTACAACGTCGACGTGACCAAGAAGGTGTCCGACCTCGCGCACAAGGTCGGCGTGACGGTCGAGGGCGAACTCGGCTGCCTCGGCTCGCTCGAGACCATGAAGGGCGACAAGGAAGACGGGCACGGCACCGACGCCACCATGACGCGCGACCAGCTCCTGACCGATCCGGAGCAGGCGGCCGACTTCGTCAAGCGAACCCAGATCGACGCGCTGGCCATTGCCATCGGCACCAGCCACGGCGCCTACAAGTTCACGCGCAAGCCCACCGGCGACATCCTGGCGATCGATCGCATCAAGGAAATCCACCGTCGCATTCCCAACACCCACCTGGTGATGCACGGCTCGTCGTCGGTGCCGCAGGAACTGCTGGCCATCATCCGACAGTACGGCGGCAACATGAAGGAAACCTACGGCGTGCCGGTCGAGGAGATCCAGGAAGCCATCAAGCACGGTGTGCGCAAGATCAACATCGACACCGACATCCGCCTGGCCATGACCGGCGCCGTGCGCAAGTTCCTGGCCGAGAACCCCGAGAAGTTCGACGCGCGCGAGTGGCTCAAGCCGGCGCGCGAGGCCGCCAAGCAGATCTGCAAGCAGCGCTACATCGAGTTCGGCTGCGAAGGCCAGGGCGCCAAGATCAAGGGCGAGACGCTGCAGGTCGTGGCCGCCAAGTACGCCAAGGGCGAACTGGCGCAGGAAGTGGTCTGAGCCGCGCCCGGCGCCGCGCCCCACAAAGTACCAAGCCACCTTCGCGGTGGCTTTTTTCCGCGCGCACAATGCGCGCATGAGCGATCCATCGAGCGAAGACTGCTGTCACACGAGCCCCACATGACCACCGTCCACACCTCTTCCATCCAGAGCCTGCCCCTGCTCGCGCGCGGCAAGGTGCGCGACAACTACGCCGTCGGCGAGGACCGCATCCTCATGGTGGCGAGCGACCGCCTCTCGGCCTTCGACGTCATCATGGGCGAACCCATTCCGGGCAAGGGCGAGATCCTGACAAAGATGGCACTGTGGTGGTTCGACCGGCTCGGCCACATCTGCCCGAACCACTTGACCGGCGAGGCGCCCGAGAGCGTCGTGACGCCGGCCGAGGTGCCGCAGGTGCAGGGGCGGTCGATGCTGGTGCAGCGCCTCAAGCCGGTGCCGGTCGAGGCCGTCGTGCGCGGCTACCTGGCCGGCAGCGGCTGGAAGGAATACCAGCACGACCGCACCGTCTGCGGCGTGCCGCTGCCGGAGGGCCTGACCAATGCCGCGCGGCTGGCGCGGCCGATCTTCACGCCCGCGGCCAAGGCGCAGGCCGGCGAGCACGACGAAAACATTCCCTACGAGCGGGTGGTCGAGATCGTCGGGCCGACGATGGCCAGCCAGATTCGCGACGTGAGCATCGCGCTGTACGAGGCGGCTGCCACCATCGCCCTGGGCAAGGGGATGATCATCGCCGACACCAAGTTCGAGTTCGGTCTCGATCCCGAAGGCCGGCTGGTGCTGATGGACGAGGTGCTCACGCCCGACAGCTCGCGCTACTGGCCGGTGGAGGGCTACGAGCAGGCCCTGGCCAGCGGCGACAACCCGCCGAGCTTCGACAAGCAGTTCGTGCGCGACTGGCTCGAGGCGGTGCGCCTGCACGGCAAGCCATGGGACAAGACGCCCCCGGCGCCGCGCCTGCCGGCCGAGGTGATCGAGAAAACCGCGGCCAAGTACCGCGAGGCCTACGAGCGCCTGACCGGCTGACGCGCATTCCGGCGGGGCGCCGGAATGTGAATGCATCACAAAACTGGCGGCAATAGTCACCGCCCGTAAAGATCGCAAATTTCCATACTTTCCTCATACAGATGGATGAGGAGCAGGTGATGGAAATGACAAGCGAAATCGAGCTTGCCGCGCGGCCGGCGGCGGTTGCGGCACAGCCGCCCGAGGGTCTGCAGGCCGTGATGCTGGCACGGGTGCTGGACGAGATCGACCATGGGCTGATCCTGGTCGACCTGGGCGGACGCATCCTTCACACCAACCAGCCGGCGCGCAGCGAACTGGCGACGGCCCAGGCCCTGTGCGAGCGAGACGGCGTGCTCCAGGGCAGCAATGACAGCCGCCAGCGCAAGATCCGGCAGGCCCTGCGGGACGCCGCCGGCGACGTGCGCGCCATCGTGGACATCGACGACCACGACGGCCAGCCGCTGTCGCTGGCCTTCATCCCGATGGCGACCCGGCCGGACGGGCGCATCGACGCGGTGCTGGTCATGTGCAGCAAGCGGCAGAACTGCGCCTCGCTGACCATGCAGATGTTCGCCCGCGCCAACCGCCTCACGCGTGCCGAGCAGCAGGTGCTGCGCCAGCTGTGCGACGGCCACCGTGCCGAGGAGATCGCCGGTCTGCAGGGCATCCGCGTATCGACAGTGCGCACCCACATCAAGAGCGTGCGCGAGAAGACCGGCAGCAACAGCGTGCGCGAGATCGTGCACCGCCTGGCACGCATGCCGCAGGTCGTGTCCGGCCACGGCGTACCCGCCGCCCTGCACGACTGAGCGTTGCCGGTCTGCCCCCGCCGGCGACGCGCCGGCGACAGCGCGCGCGCGGCCGACGGCCCGGCGCGGCTAATATCCGGCGCATGCCGCCAAACGCCTTGCGCCGCGTCGCGCCGGACGCGACCGCGCACCTCACCCTCCTGACGCCCCCGGTCGACCGCCTGGCCGCCCTGGGTGTGCAGCGCCGCTATCGCAAGCACACGATGCTGATCCAGGAGGGCGACACCGGCGACGCCATCTACATCGTGCTGTCCGGCAAGCTGCGTGCGTACGTCTCCGACTCGCGCGGGCGCGAGGTGACGATGGCGCTGCACGGGCCGGGCGAATACGTGGGGGAGATGTCGCTCGACGGCGGCCGGCGCTCGGCCAGCGTGCAGGCGGTGGAGGCCACGGTGTGCGCCGTCGTCACCCGCGAAACCGTGCTGCAGCACATTGCCACCGATCCGGAATTCGCCCTGGCGCTGATCCAGCGCCTGATCCGGCGCGCCCGCCTGGCTACGGAGAGTGCACGCTCGATGGCGTTGCTCGATGTCTACAGCCGGCTGCGCGCCCTGCTCGAGCAACGCGCCCGGCCGGCGGCGGACGGCACCCGCGTGGTGGCCGAGCGCCTGACCCACCAGGCGATTGCCAGCGAGATCGGCTGTTCGCGCGAAATGGTCAGCCGCCTGCTCAAGGACCTCGAGTCCGGCGGCTACCTGCAGGTCGTGCAGCGGCAGCTGGTGCTCATGCGCGAACTGCCGGCGCGCTGGTAGGCGCCCCGCGCCGCCCTGGCCTTGTGGGGGCGTCTAGGGCGCGGCGCTGCCGAGCCGGGCCAGCGTCTGGCCGCGCCCGTCGATGAGCACCAGTTCGCCGCCCACCACGCTGTAGCGGGCGGTCGCTTCCAATGCTGCCAGGAAGCGGGCTTCGATCTGGCTGCGTGCCTGATCGGTACAGGCCATGCGCGTCGAGGCCAGCGGACCGATCTTGAGTTGCGCGCCATTGCGCTGGTAGCTGCCGCTCAGGCGGTTGCAGCCGCCCGAGCCGGCCACGCGGCCATTGCCGTCGAACTGCAGCTGCGCGTTCTGCCGTGGGTCACCGGCGGGCTGGACCGGCTGGCCGTCGATGCTGGTCAGGCGCCAGTTGCGCGACTCGATCGGCTCGTCCAGGCTCACGCTGGCGCACCCGGCGAGAAGCGCCGCCACGAGCAGGGACAGGGCGGCCCGGCAGGCGGCGGGGCGGGCGGACGACAGGCGCATGGCGGTTCCTGATTCAATGGGTTGGACGCCGGCATGGTAGCCGCTGGTGTCGCCGCCGTTCAACTCAGAACGATGCTGCTCAGGCGCCGGCGGTAGGTGGCGACGGTCGGGTCATCGGGCGGGATCTGCCCTTCGGCCACCTTGGGCTTGGGCGGCTCGATGACTTCCAGGATCGCCACGTAGGTCTTGCGCGCGAGCTCCTCGCTCCAGGCCTTGTCGCGCATGAGGATCTCCAGCAGCTCGTCCATGGCGTCCGTCCAGCGCTGCTCGGCCATGAGCAGGCGGGCCCGGTCGAAGCGGGCCTGGAAGTCCCGCCTGTTGGCGGCGATGCGCGCGTCCAGGTCGGCCAGCGCGGGCGCGGCGCCGGCCGGCGGGGCGGCGAAGTCGATGGCATCCATCCAGCGCTGCAGCGCGTCGAAGCGGCGCACCAGCGCGGCCCGGTCGATCACCGGCGCGAAGGCCACCTTGGCATCGTCCGTGCGGCCCTCGAGCAGCAGCAGCTTGATGTAGTCGAACCGGGCGTCGTCGTTGGACGGGTCGGTCGCGACCGCGTGCTGGAGCTTCTCCAGCGCGCCGAGGGTGTCGCCCTCGGCCAGGGCGGCATTGGCCTCGTCCTCCTGCTGCTGCGCCTCGAATTCCTGGGCGCCGGGCACGTGCTTGTCCAGGAACTGGCGGATCTGGTCGGCCGGCAGGGCGCCGACGAAGCCGTCCACCGGCTGGCCGCCGGAGAACATGACGCAGAACGGGATGCTGCGCACGCCGAACATCTGCGACAACTGCTGCGAGATCTGCGGCACCTTGTCGGCGTCGAGCTTGGCCAGGGTGAAGCGTCCGCCGTACTCGACCTCGAGCTGCTCCAGCACCGGACCGAGCTGCTTGCAGGGGCCGCACCATTCGGCCCAGATGTCCAGCAGGATCGGCTGGTTCAGGGAGGCTTCGATCAGGTCGTTCTGGAAATTGTCGAGGGTGATGTCAATCATCAGTCAATCCATTTGGCCCGCAGGGCTGGCTGTGCGGCCCGTCCCGCCCTTGGGCGAGCCCGGAAAAGCGGCAAGGCCATATTTTCCCGTGCGGGGTGAAACGTAGAATTCCGATCATGAACCAAGCGATTCAGGTCGGCGTCGTGATGGGCTCGAACTCCGATTGGGAGACGATGCAGCACGCGGTCGAGATTCTCCGGCAATTCGGCATCGCCCACGAGGCGCGGGTGGTGTCGGCGCACCGCATGCCGGACGACATGTTCGCCTATGCCGAAGCGGCCGCCGGCCGCGGGCTGGCCGCCATCATCGCAGGTGCCGGCGGCGCCGCGCATCTGCCGGGCATGCTGGCCGCCAAGACCACGGTGCCGGTGCTGGGCGTGCCGGTGGCCAGCCGTCACCTCCAAGGGGTGGACTCGCTGCACAGCATCGTCCAGATGCCCAAGGGCGTGCCGGTCGCGACCTTCGCCATCGGCAACGCCGGCGCGGCCAATGCCGCGCTGTTCGCAGTGGCCATGCTGGCGGTGGGCAATCCGGCGCTGCGTGCGCAGCTCGACACGTTCCGCGCGTGCCAGACCGAGGCCGCGCGCGCCATGGCACTGCCGCCGCCGGACCAGGCCGCGGTGTCTCCCTTCACGCCCCGCGGCGGAGGTGCACTGTGAAGCCTGCCCATCAACCGCTGCTGCCGGGTGCCACGCTGGGGGTGATGGGCGGCGGCCAGCTCGGCCGCATGTTCGTGCACGCGGCGCAGCAGGCCGGCTATTTCACGGCCGTGCTCGATCCGGATGCCGACAGCCCGGCCGGCCGCGTCAGCCACCATCACGTGCACAGCGACTACCTCGACGGCGACGGCCTGGCGCGGCTGTCGCGGCTGGCGGACGCCATCACCACCGAGTTCGAGAACGTCCCGTCGCGCGCGCTGGCCTCGCTGGCCGGCGACGTGCCGGTGTCGCCGTCGGCCGACGCGGTGGCCATCGCCCAGGACCGCATCCGCGAGAAGGCCCATTTCGTCAAGTGCGGCGTGGCCTGCGCGCCTTACGCGGTGATCGAGACGGCCGACCACCTTGCGGCCGTGGCCGACGACCTGCTGCCCGGCATCCTCAAGACCGCGACCCTGGGCTACGACGGCAAGGGCCAGCAGCGGGTGGCCACGCGCGGCGAACTGGGCGCCGGCTGGGTGGACGCGGGTCAGGTGCCCTGCGTGCTGGAAAAGCGCCTGGCGCTCGACTACGAATGCTCGGTCATCGTCGCCCGCGGGCACGACGGCCAGGCGGTCAACTACGGCCCGCAGCGCAACCTGCACCGCGACGGCATCCTGGCAGTGACGGAGGCGCACGGCGAAGCGCTGCCGCCCGAGATCGCCCGACGCGCCGTCGATGCCGCCCTGGCCATCGCCCATGGCCTGAACTACGTGGGCGTGCTGTGCGTCGAATTCTTCGTGCTGGCCGGCGGCGAACTGGTCGTCAACGAAATGGCGCCGCGCCCGCACAACAGCGGCCACTACACCATCGACGCCTGCGACCTGTCGCAGTTCGACCTGCAGGTCCGCACGCTGGCCGGGCTGCCGCTGGTCGCGCCGCGCCAGCACAGCCCGGCCATCATGCTGAACCTGCTGGGTGAGCTTTGGCTGGCCAAGGGCAGCAAGCCGAGCGACCCGCCGTGGGCGCAGGTGCTGGCGCTGCCGGGCGCGCAATTGCACCTGTACGGCAAGCTCGAGCCGCGCCCGGGGCGCAAGATGGGCCACCTGAACATCACCGGCGCCAGCGTGGCCGAGGTGCGCGCCACCGCGGCGCGCGCAGCGGCGCTGCTCGGCCTGCCCTCGCCGCTGGCGGCCGCATGATCCTGGACGGGCGATCGGCCGAGGCCATCGAGCAGGCGGCGCGCACGCTGCGTGCTGCGGGCCTCGTCGCCTTTCCCACGGAAACCGTCTATGGGCTGGGCGCCGATGCCGCCAACGACGCCGCCGTGGCGGGCATCTTCACTGCCAAGGGGCGCCCGAGCGACCATCCGCTGATCGTGCACGTGAGCGCCGGCGCCGGCCAGGCGCAGGCCATCGAACACTTCGCGCAGCCGCTGCCGGATTTCGCACGGCGCCTGGTCGAGGCGTTCTGGCCCGGCCCGCTGACGCTCATCGTGACGCGCCAGCACGGCGTGGCCCGGGCGGCGGCCGGCGGCCAGGACACGATCGGCCTGCGCTGTCCCGCACATCCGGTGGCGCAGGCGCTGCTGGTCGCCTGCGCCGCGCAGGGCGTGGCCGGGCTGGCAGGCCCCAGCGCCAACCGCTTCGGACGCGTCAGTCCCACCACGGCGCAGCACGTACAAGGCGAGTTCGGCGACGACCTGCTCATCCTCGACGGCGGGCCCTGCGCGGTGGGCATCGAGTCGACCATCATCGACTGCAGCCGCGGCGTGCCGGTGCTGCTGCGGCCGGGCCTGATCACCCGCGCCCGGATCGAGGCCGCCTGCGGCGAGCGCCTTCGCACACGCCAGGACGTCGGGGCCCCGGACCCGCGCGCCTCGGGCACGCTGGAGGCGCACTACGCCCCCAGCGCCAAGGTGCGCCTGATGGACGCCGCGGCGATCCGGACCGCGCTCGACCTTCTCGGGGCCGACGCCCGCCACATCGCGGTGTGGTCGCGCGCCGAACTCAAGAGCCGATCGAGCCACCTGCTGCAACGGCGCATGCCGGACGACGCGGCGGCGGCGGCCCGGCTGCTGTTTGCCGTGCTGCGCGAGTTCGACGCCCAGGGCGTCAAGCTGATCTGGGTCGAAACGCCGCCGGACGAGCCGGCATGGGAAGGCGTGCGCGACCGGCTGCAGCGCGCGGCCGCAGCGGGCTGACCGCTCGCGGCGGCCACGCGGGCTGTCCGGCCGAAGTCAGCGCACGCTGTTGAACAGCGCCCGCGCCTGCACGTGGCACAGCGGCGGCTCGTAGGTGCCGTGGTAGCTGCCGTAGTAAGTGGCGAAGGCCGGCGAGGCCGGGTCCGTCGGCGCCACGCCCCCGGGAGCGAACAGCGCCTGCACCTGGGCATCGACGTCGACCGTGCGCACGGTGGTCACGCCGCGCGCATCGAAATCGGCCTTGAGCGGGATCATGTGGACTGCCGGCGGCACGGTCGGATCGCCGGCGCCGCCGCACAGCAGCGTGGTCGCGCGCGGGGTCCAGCCGAACAGGTCGTTCTTCTTTGCGTCCAGCATCAGCGCATTGGCGGGGTTGGCGCGCACGTCCGTCAGGAAGGCGCTCTGGAATAGCGCGTCGCGCGCCTCGTTGGGCGTGCCGCCCGGCAGGGCGCCGCTGGTCACCAGCGTCGTGTAGTTGAGCGTCGGGCTGGGCAGCAGGTCCTCGATGCCGGCGGCGTACGGTGCCTTGAAGACCATGTTGACGTCGGTGTAGACGTCGCCATAGACCTTCTGCCATGCGGTGACCATGAAGGGCACGAAGAACTGGTAGCCCGCGATCGCATTGGTCAGCTTGAACGACCCGGACAGGTTGTAGGGGCCGGCCAGGTGGGCGCCGGCCGTCACGTTGAAGGCGTTGCCGCGCTCGGCGGCGCGCTGCGCGGCCATCGACGAATGGCCGCCCTGCGAGTACCCGGTGAGCATCAGCTTGTCGGACAGTTGCCCGCCCGCGATCGGCGCAGCCAGCCGGGCGGCGCGGACCGAGTCGAGCACCGAGCGCGCTTCCGAGTCGGCATGCAGGTACGGGTGGTACGGAAAGGTCGACTTGGCGTAGCCGAGGTAGTCGGTTGCCACCACCGCGTAGCCCTGCGCGGCATACATCGCCACCAGCATCAGGGTTTCCGGGTCCTGCGGGTTGGCCAGGGTGCGCGGCTTCTGCACGTCCGTGCCCTTGGCGTAGGCCACCAGCGGGACGGGGCTGTTGCAGTTGCCGGGCCCGCTGGGCAGCAACAGGACGCCGGACGCATTGGTGTCCTCGTTCTTCGGCCCCAGCGTGTGGTAGTCGAGCGCGACCACCTTCACGTCGCATTGGGCCACTCCGCTCAGGGCGAGCAGGCCGCTGGCGCGGGCGGCGGCGTCGATCTGCGCCTGCGTCAGGGTCGTCACGGTCGAGGGCGCTTCCTTGAGCGTGCCGGCGACGTCGCGGGGAAGATCGTCGTCGTCGCTGCCGCCACAGGCGGCCAGGACAAGTGCGGCGCCAAGGGCGGCCAGGCCGTGCACGTGAGTCATCGGTTCGCTCCATTTCGTACGGGGTGGAAGGCGCCGACGATTGTGTGCTTGCCATCGGCCATGGGGAAGGGCCGCGGGTTTCCAGTTGTCCGCCGCCGTCCGGCTTCACGGCCGGGCAGGCGGCGGCGATCGAGCATCACGTGGGCTTCTTTCCGTCCCATTGGCCATCCGACGAGTCTTCCCTCATGACGGCGCCGGTCGGCACGCCGGCGACGCGCGTGGTTTCGAGGGGCTTGTCGGCCGCAGAACCGTCGAAGTCGAACTGCATCGACCTGCCGTTCTTCGAGACGACGACGTTGTCCGTGACCGGCAATCCCGCGGTGCCCTTTTCCGGGCGGATGGTGACGTGCGCACCGTCCTCGGTCCGCAGGGTCAGGTCATTCTTGAAATCGAACTTCTGCCCGTTCGCCTCGAAGTGGGGATCGCCCCACACCTTCGTCTCGTTGCCTGTGGCCTTGTCACGAAGGATGCTCTCTTTCTTCGGCCCGTTGAGTTCAAGGATGTCGCCGCCCAGATCGATGATGGCCTTGCCCTTGGCGTTCGACAGCACCTTGAAGTCCTGGGCGCCCTCGGCCGCCTTCGGCATCGGCCGTCCGACACCCCTGGTCCAGCCATCGGGCGAGGGCATGGGACGGCGGCCTTCATTGCCGCGCCAAGGTGTCGTCGACGGCCACGACGTTGGCGTTGTCGCCCCCTGGTGCGGCCAGGAAGGGCGCGAGGCGTCGGTATCGCGCCGCGAGCAGTGGTCGCCGGCCGGGTTCGAGCCGGTCGACTGCGGCGGCGGGGACGACGGGGGCGACGGATATGACGGTCGAGACGGATATTGGGGATGCGACGGGGCGCGGCCGCGTGCGCAGTGGTCTCCTGCCCAGTCGGCCCGGTCGGGCCGGCCCCCCCGGTCCGGATGCGAGAACACGCCCGGGTAAGGCGCGCCACTGGCGCCGGGGTAGTGGGGCGCAGCCGGCATCGCAGCGGGCGACTGCATTGAAGGCGTGGGATAGGCGGTACCGCCGTTGCCCGGATGGGCCGCCGGCATTGCCATGGCCGGTTGCGACCAGCCCGTGGGGTAGGCTGGCGCCGCGCCGCCCGCTTGCGGGTAGGCCGCAGGCGTCGCAGTGGCCGGTTGGGGCATGGGATACGACGCAGCGCCGACGCCCGGGTTGGCGTATGCCGTTTGCATCGGGGTCGCCAGTTGCGGCTGCATGCCTGCTCCCGGGTAGTTCTGCGGGCCTTGCGCCATGACCGGGGCGGCGGGCGATGCATAGGCGGGTGCCGATGGGTAGGCGGGCGCCGGTGGGTAGGCGGGCGCCGAGGTCTGCGGTGTCGGCGATTGCACGGACCTGGTCAGGAAGTTGGCGAACTCGCCGCGCGAAAGAAAGTTGTCGCCGTTCGAATCCATGGCCCTGAACAGCGAGTCGGCAGTTCCGCCCGCCTGCTGGGTTACCGGCGTTGCGAGGGCGGGGGTTGCGACTTGCGCGTTTGCCATGATGCTGCCTCGCAGTTCGTTTCTCAACGATTGCAGTCCCTCCGCAAGGCTCTGCAATCCCCCCTCGATGCCGGTGGTCGCGCGCTGCACGAATGACTGCGCACCCACAGCCGTCGGAACGGCTGGAATCGTCGGGAGGACAGGAATGGCCGGAAGATTTGCTGTGTACATGGTTGGCTCCTTGATTTGGATGGACGGCTCGCCAGCAGCGACCCGTTGAAAAGTCTGGGTTCGCTGCCTTTCATCTGCATTTCGTCGATTCGATGGGAAGCGATGGGCGTGTCGCGCGTGCGCCCGCCTGACTCCGCACAACCGTTGACCGCCTTTGCAAGGTCGTGAAAGGCGCTCGAAATACCTCCAGCGCACGATTGCAGGCCGGCGACCAGCTCACGGATGAGCGCGCCCATGCCATTCAAGGAGGAGACATGTCATCTGTATCAAGAAGGTCGAAACCCCAGAGTCAACCCCGCAGGGCCAGCAGCCCGGCTTCGAAGCCAAGGTCTGGCGGCAACTCGTCACCGATGCGGCTGACGGACGGCAACAAGAGCAAGGCCCCTTCGGTCAGCGCTTCGTATTCGTCGGTCAGGCAATTCGGTGCGGGGCGCTCGACGACCAGCGCGTCGAACAACGCGCAATCGTCGGCGGCGGCGAGTCAGCGGCGCACTCAGAGCGCCGCGTCACCTGCCAGGTCGCAGCCGGCTGCGCGTTCGCAACCGAGGAATGAGCCCGCGACGGAGCGCCCGTCAGGGACGGCGCTCAAACGCCAGGCCGACGTCCCCAAGCAGGGCGTGCACACGAGCGGCGCCCAGATTGGCGTGCGTCAATCGGCGCCGGACTTGCCGGCCAAAGGCAAGGAGATCGACTTCAATCCGCTTGCGACGGCTTCGCAGATCAGCTCGAGCCTGAAGGACTCGCACGGCGTCGTTGCCGATGGCCAGGAGAACTGGGCGCCCAAGGATCCTCAGCAGAAGAAGTCGTATGACACGCGAAACCGGGTTCGCAGCCTCGCGATTCCGAACGCCGTCGCCGGTCTTTCAGGCACGGCCGAAAAGGAGGGCGCCTCGCCGGTCGAGGTCGCGAAAGGCGGCCTGGGCCTGGCCGGACACATTGCGCTGACGACGCACGGCGCAGCGTCGGAGTACATCAACAACTCGCAGGCCCCCGCCCCCAAGGCCGGGGCGCCGGCGACCGGGGAGAAGGCCTCGGTGCCACAGGCTGCGGAGCAGTCCGCCGCGCCGAAGGCGCCTTCGACGAGTCGAGGCGAGGCGCCGCTTTTCGGTCGGGGCGAAAAGGCGCCGTTGTGGATGACGGATCCGTGGCCATCGACCAAGACGATCGAGGCGGACGGGTGGCCCCGCGGCGGCCCGGGCGCAGACCCGTCCGCGTCCGGCAGCGCAAGCACGTCGGGCTCGCCCACCGGCGAGCCGCCCGCAGCCGGTGGAAAGGCAAGGTCGTTCTATCAAACCGCGACGCCCGCACAGCGGCTCAAGATGGGAGCGGCCACGGCTGGGCTGGCCGCCTTCACCGGTTCGGACGCACTGGGGCTCGCGCACTCGATCCAGAAAGGAGATGTCGCCGGAGCGATCACGAACGGGGCATACCTGGCCGCGGACGCCGCGACAACCGGCGGGGTCATTGTCGGCAGCGTGGCAAAGAATCCGGCGATTGCTGCCAAGGGCTTCCACGTCTCCAATGCTGCCGGAGCTGGCGCCCACCTTCTGGGGGCTGCGGCGGGCGGTTACTCCATGTACGACGGCGCAAAGAAGCTCTCGATGGGTGACGGCACCGGCCTGCTCGACGTCGCCAAGGGAGGTACGAGCGTGACGGCCGGCGCGGCGGGCCTGACCGGACTCGGCGCGGGCATCGCCGGCCGGGCCGGCCTGTCCGCTCTCGCCGGCAAGATCGCCACCGGGGCCGGCGTGGCGGCGCCGCTGGCAATCGGTCTGACGGAGGGGTCGCTCAAGGCGGCCGACAGAATGCTCGAGGTCAAGTCCGGGCAGGCCGCCACTCATGCCAAGCACAACCTGATCGGCGACAAGAGCAATATCGCCCGGGCATCGGCTGCGGCGAAGAGCAACGTGCACGGGGCGCAGGTGCTGGCCGCAGACGCAGGCAATCAGTACCAGCGTCTGATTACCAACAACCCGGTCAATCAACTCCTCCAGGCGGCGCCGCGCGATGCTTTCCAGAACGGAGTCAAGCCGGTCAACAACTGGCTCGACATCGCCACGACCGGCGACAACGGCGGATTGACGCAGATCGACCTGAACCAGCGGGCATCTGCACCGGATGCCTCCGGACTGTCCTATATGGGAGAAGGCGCCAGTCGGACCTACACCTTGAGCAAGAACCGCGGGCTGGAGAATTTCTATCGCTATGAACAGGCGCCGATCCATACGGCAGCCTCGCCCGGGCAGGCGATCGTGCTGCCCGGCAACCAGTCGCCCTCGTCACAAGCGGCCGGCGACCTCGTCTACTACAACGAGCAGAAGCTGGATGGCGAAGACAAATACGGGCCCGTTCCGGATGCGGCGACCCGAGCATCCGATCCCAATGGCTACTACAACAAGGCGCTGCCGCGAACCGAGGCGGAACGGGCGTTTCGGCGCGACTACGAGGCCGCACGCGCAGGAGTGCGCGGCCTTCCGGATCCCGGCGCTGCAGCCGAGCTGAACAAGTTCCGCGGAGATCCGATCGTCCGCTCGCAGGTGCCTTTGCAGGGAAGTGAGATCACGACATCGGCCGAGCGGCCCAGTCGCGTCGTCTACGACTCGGTCCACAACCCGTCCGTGCTGACGCTCAAGCATGGCGGCGACCAGCTGGAGTTTCTGAAGAGCCCCAACGCCGACGTCCACGTGAACGTCCCGGACGACTTCAAGTGGAACACGAAGTTTGCCCAGGACCATGACGCGATGGTCGGCGCGTCGATTCGACAGCAGACCCCGTGGGAGTCCGGCATGTGGGACTACTCGATGGGCTCCGAAGGCTCGCCGGTCATCTCCTTCAATGGAACGCCGCAGGCGTTCGAGGAACTCAAGCGGCTATACGGCGCCGAGTGACGGTCTCCTATTGGGTGCCCGCCGGAAATGCGGGCGCCCCTTTGCGGCCTCCATTCTGTCCACAGATAAGTGGTCACTATTTCGGTGCAATTGCAAATCAACTCAATCGTCTCAAGAAAAACGCAGTAACAAAATGGATAAATAAACAGGTTTTGCGTTTTGGGCTCGGGTGCGATCATGCGTGACGGTGCCATCTGTCGTCGTCGAATTTTCATAACAATTGGCGCATGTCATGGCACCTGCGAGCTTGAAATAAATCGAGCAAGAGATGCACCCTGGCGCGCCGCGCTGGCGCCGGGTGCACGCCTGAGCTCGTCGCAATATGGGAGGGGCAATGATTCGAGTGAGAGGGCAAGCCGATTTCTCCGGCAATCTGCCCGCGAAATACTCTGCGAATGGTCCAAAGGCGTCCGATCGGCAGTTTGGCCGTAGCGCCGCGCTGTTGATCGATGCTTCCGAACGCATGAATCAGGCCTACCACGAGCAGATGAGCCTGCGCGAATCGAGATTGGTCGGGCAAATGGACATGCGCCACCCGCAAAACCTTGCCGATGCATTGAATCGGCAGGAGCGCATGCATCAGTTGAATATCGACATTCAATTCATGATGTCGCTCGGCCAGAATGCGAGGACGTTGCTCGACCAACTGCTCAAGGCGCAGTAGGCCGTGGCAAGCCGTCGTTTGTCGCCGGCAGTTGCCGGTTGCGTCGTCATCACCTTGCTCGCGCTGGCCGGTTGCAAGGAGCATCTCATCGGGTCATTGAGCGAGAAACAGGCCAATGAGGCACTTTTCTCGCTCAATGAATCCGGGATCGCAGCGACGAAATCACTGGAATCTTCCGGCAAGTGGTCAATTTCCGTCGACAGCGAATTGATGCCGAACGCCATTCAAGTGATTTCGGCCTCCGGAGTCATCAGGGACGAGGTTCCAAGTCTGGGAGAGATATTCAAGAAGGACGGCATGTTCTCCAGTGCCAGGCACGACCGGATCCGCGAGTACTGGGGCATTTCGATGGACCTGCGCGATACGCTGAACAACATGGACGGCGTGATCTTCGCCAAGGTCCACCTGGTGGCGCCGCAAGAGCCGATGGGCAAGGCACCGACCGCGCCGAGATCGGTTTCCGTCGTCGTCAAGCATCATCCGCGGGCGCGGATTGCCTTCCAGCATGCCCAGATTCGCGCCATCGTCGCCAAGGCCATTCCCGGGATGAGCGAGAACGATGTCTTCGTGACCATGTTCCCGTCGGATGACAACGCGTTCCGCGCAGCCGCGGACAAATCGAGGCAGGTGGTCGCCAGAATCGCCGCGCGCAGCGTGAATTTCCGGTGGGTCGATGCGGCGGTGCTCCTGGTTGGCGTTGCCATTGGCGCGACTGCGCTATTTCTCTTGTTCGCGCGCCGCTACGTCACATTGCGCGAACTGCTTGCACCTCTCCTGCGCAGCAAGGGGCCCAAGCTGGAATCCGAGGACGGCGCGACATGATCAAGACCGCGCCCGCCGCGCGGAAGGTCGTCGACAAGATCGACGCCATCCGTCGAACACGCGATGAGTATCTTGGGCCGCTGGCGTGGCTAGCCGGTCCCCTGCCGGCCGACTCGCGCGAAGGGCATCGCGATGCGCTCTTCGACCATTGCATGTGGACGTTGGCCCCCGATGCGCTTCTAGATCGCGTCGGCTCGCCCGCGAACGACTCGTTCCACTATCTCCTGTACTCGAGGGCAGAGGTGCTGAAGATGGCGTGCGTCATCGGTCTTTTTGTCTTCGGATCATCGGCGCCCCAATTGGTGGTGGCGTCGTACAAGTCGCTGGTTCGTCAATTCGGCCCCGAGTTGACCGAAGTGCGGTGGCTCCTCTCGAGGATTGCGAAACATGACGACGGCGCGGGCATGGCTGCGGCTCCGGCCGCGCAGACGGGAGCGCAATCGCACTGTCCGCAGCAGGTCGGCCTGGCCTACTTTCTTCGCCAGGAGGTGATCCCTCGGCCCTTGATTCCATTCGTGCGTCGAAGGCTTGGCGTGAGGGCTCACGCGTTGCGCCAACTGAAAGAGTGCACCTGGCTGCGCGCGGCCTTTCGGCGAAGGCGCTCCGAAATCGAAGGAATGCTGTGCGAATACGTGAGCAAGTTCGAGCCGGCGTAGGGTGACATGCGCATCAGCACCATCGAGATTGCCGCGACGGGAAATTCGAATGTGATCAAGCGGGGTCAGTACGTCGATGCGCAGCTCGTCAGGAGCAGGCTCGACCAGGCGATGCAAAACGCCAGCCGCATCGAATCGGATGCCGCGACCAACGCCGCAAGCATCATCGAGGAGGCTGTTTCCTCGACCGACGGGCTGCTGGCCCGGAGGTTGTCGGAGGTTCTGGGTGAACTCGACCGCCAGATCGCAGCGGCGGAGCAACGGCTGCTCGAAGCGGTGGGCGAAGCAGTCGTCTCCCACATCGAAGAGACCGTCGAGCAAAAGTCGCTGGACCAGTTCGTCGCCTATGTTGTCCGCCATGTTCGAGCTCGCCTGGACGATACGTCGGCGGTGCGCGTCTCGGTATCGCCCTATGACTACCCGGAAGGCCACTTCGAGCCGGTCGGGATGTCCAATCTGACCGAGGTCAGGCTCGATCCTGAGCTGTCGCCCGGCAACGTCCGAATCCAGATCGGCGCGATCGTGCTCAAGGTGGACAAGGCTGCGTTGGTCGACTACCTGGCCCAGCGTTGCAGGAGCGTCGGTCATGCCTGACCATTTTCCGAACCTGACCCGGCAGGCCGACGTGTGGTCGGAAGGCAGGCGCATCCTGGACGAAAGCATTGGCGCCTACCTGCAGACGCGCAAGCGCGGCTTCGTGTTCGAGGCGGTGGGGATGATCGCAAAGGCGAGCGGCCTGCTCGCGTCGGTGGGTGATTTGTGCCACGTCTACTCCACCGCCGGCAGCGGTGAAGTCGCGGTCGGCACCGGGGAAGTGGTCGGCTTCACCGGCGACGCGACGCTGATCATGCTGCATCAAGGCATTGCGGGGCTTCGCAGGAACTGCGAGATCGGCGGTTCAGGGTCCGCGCTTTCGGTGGGCGTAGGCACGGAGTTGCTCGGCCGGGTTCTCGACGGGATGGGCGAGCCGATCGATGGAAAGGGTCCCCTGGTCACGGCGGAGCGAAGGCCCGTCTTCGTCCCGGCTCCGCAGCCGATGGCACGCGATCCGATCCATCTCCCGTTCCAGACGTCCATCAAGGCGATAGACGCCTTCGCGACCATGGGAAGAGGCCAGCGCCTGGGCGTGTTCGCACCAGCCGGCGCCGGAAAGAGCACCCTGATCGGCATGCTTGCCCGCGGCGCGAACGCCGATCTGAACGTCATTGCCCTCATCGGCGAGCGCGGCCGGGAAGTCATGGAGTTCATCGAACAGAGTCTGGGGGAGTCGGGCATGGCGCGGTCGGTCGTCATCTGCTCGACGTCCGACCGGTCTCCGCTCGAGCGGTCGAGGTGCGCATTCGTCGCGATGACCATCGCCGAATACATGCGTGATCGCGGGGCGGACGTGCTGTTGGTGATGGATTCGCTCACCCGCTTCGCACGCGCACAGCGCGAAATCGGGCTCGCCGTCGGCGAACCGCCCACACGAAGGGGCTACCCGCCATCTCTATTCCAGGAGTTGCCCAGGCTGCTCGAGAGGGCTGGCAATGCCAACGGAGGCACCATCACTTCGCTCTTCACGGTGCTCGAGGAGGGAAGCGACGACTCCGACCCGGTTGGCGAGGAGGTTCGCTCTCTCATCGATGGTCACATCATCCTGTCCAAGGATCTGGCGGCAAAAGGCCAGTACCCGCCAATCGACATCAAGCGAAGCTTGAGCCGGGTGATGAACATGGTCACCACCAGGGAGCACCAGAGAGTTGCCACCCGACTGAAATCCTTTCTCGCCAAGTACGAGGAGATCGAATTTCTCCTGCAGGTCGGAGAGTATCGGGAAGGTGTCGATCCGCTGGCGGACGCCGCTTGCGAACATCAAGGCCAGGTCGTCGAGTTCCTGAAGCAATCCAGCGACGAGATCGTGCCGCTCGAAGCTTCGCTGGAGTGGATCAGCGGGTGGGCGGAGGTATGAGCCGCAAGCAGCAGCTGATCAACTACGCGCGCCTGCTCCAGCTGCGCGGGTCCGTCCTCGAACGCGAACGATCGTCGGCACTTCGCGACGCAGCGGAGATGGGCCGGCAGATCGAGGGGCTCCAGGCCAGGAATGACGCCACGCGCCGGGACATCGACGCGATGCATTCGCTTGACGGCGAACGCCAAGACAAAGGGCCGCGCATTGCCGGCATGGAAATGCGCATGCATGTCGCGGCTGGCTATCGCGCCAGGCTGGAGGATGCGCAGGCTGAGGTCGAAGCGATCGAGACAAGAAGGCTGGACGCCGGGCAGCGAGCCGACAGTGCCAGCAGAAAGCTCGACGTGATGCAAAGAAAGATGGAAAGCCTCGAGGCCAAGGTTGCGGCCCAGAAGGCGAGGCATTTGCTGGCGGTCGAACTGCGCGAGGAGGACGATCTGCCTCCTCGCAGAAGCTAGGGGCGAATCATCGACACGCTCGTCCGCCACATGTTCGCCTCGCTCGGCCTGGTTGCAAGTGCAGCCGTGCCCTTCTACTTCGCGCTCAAGCTGGCGCCATTCTTCAACACCCGCATTCTGGGCGGATCGGCAACGGCGATTCTCGCGGTGCTGCTTGCATTCGTGGGCACCCGGCAGTTTGCAGAAGTCGACGCATCGGCCGGTCGGTTGCTGATGGCTTGTGCAGCCGCGTTTCTGAATCTTGGCGCCTCGGTCTTCCTGGTGTCACTACCGTTTTTCGCCGTGTTTGTCGGGGCGTCCGCTATCGATGCACTCCTGAAGCAACAGGCGAAGGTATCTTCATTCGTGTATCAGGACGAGGCATCCCCTCCACTACAACTGATCTTCATGGGCTACTGCATTGCGTCTTTGAATGACGAGTTTGTGTACGAATTGTTCCGCCTCGGGATCGACGCGGTGCGCGATTCGCACGGGGCAGTACTCGACCACGGTCCGTCCAGCTGGTCCATGCCGCGGCTGTCGAACATCGAGGGTTCGCTCGTCAGCACATTGCGGCAGGCCGCGACGCTGGCCTTGCCGCTGTGCGTCGCGATCGCCAGCATTGAGATTGCTCTTGGCCAGATTGATCAACAAAGCAATCTGTTCCGTCTCTCGGAGCTGGCGGCGGGCGTTCAACTGCTGATCCTTCTCCTGTTCATCCACGTCGTCCTGCAGTCAAGGTGGCTGTACTGGATCGGTCGCTAGCCCGCGTTCTGCCATGTCCGAGAAAAAGCATCCGCCAACGCCCACACGTCTGAAGGAACTTCGCAAGAAAGGACAGCAGGCGCAACCGAGCCGAGCACTCGAGACAACCCTCCAGCTTGCGGCGCTCGCGGCGCTCTACCTGCTGGCCGACACAACCTTCACGGAGGCCATGTCGCTGTGGAAGACCGGCGTCGATCCCTCAACCAGCGTCGACGGCCTTCCTGCACTGTCAGCGGGCTTGCTGGTCAGGGCCGCAGCGCTCGGGTGTCTCCTGATGGCAGTCGGACCTGTGGCCGCGCTGGTGCTGTCGCGGCGAGCGTCGTTGACTCACATCGCGCCGAAACCGGAGGCGTTCAATCCGGCATCGATCTTTGGCCGCTTGTTTGGAAAGGCGCAGATCTGGACCCATGTCTTCGGATTGATCTGCGCCATGGCTTCGATTGCCATCTACGTCGTCCAGGTGAGGCGCCTGATCGTCGGCCCCGTATCGCTCGACACGGTGCAGGGCTACTCGATGGGGATGCTCTGGAGTGCAGTCGTGATGCACTTCGCCGTGGCCGCGTCCGTTCCGCCGATGTTGAAGGTCGTTCTGTCTCCGGTCGACATGCTTGCGAAGCACTTCATATTCCTGTCGCAGAACAAGATGAGCGACCAGGACCTCCGGGACGAACACAAAAATACTGAGGGAAACCCGGAGATAAAGATGGCCCAGCGTCAGATCCAGATGGAGGAGGCGGCATGACGTCCGAAACCAGAAATCATCGTGTCATCTCCGCCGCCATTGCTGCCATGTCGCTCTGGGTCTTCGCGCCCACCGCGCACGCCGCCTCGTGTCTCGATCAGCAGATGGGCATCAAGGTCTACGAAGCGCCGGGTGTGGATCTGCGGCAGATCCTGGGCGATTTGCTCCAGGAGTGCAAGTTGTCCGCGCACATCTCGCGCAGGGTCAAGGGAACGGTGACAGGCGCCTACCAGGGCACGATGAAATCGTTCTACCGGCGCCTGTTGAGAAGGCACAGCCTGACGTCGGTGGAGCTGGGCGGCGCGTTCTACATCTACACGGCCGACGAGACCACCACCTCGGCCTATTCTGTCCCCCCGGAGCTTCTCGGGTCGGTGTTGCGGGCTTCGCGCGCCACCGGAATGCGTTCCGATGCCGCGCAGCTGATCCCCGACCATGCGATCGGGCGGCTTGTCGTCACCGCTCCGCCAATCTTCCAGAAGGAAATGGCGGACATCGTTGCCCAGACGGTGAGAGCGAAAGGGCCCGCGCTTGCCCAACAGACGAAAGTCTTCCGGCTCGGCTACTCGACGGCCGACGACACGGTCAGCAAGACGATCGAAGGGGAACGCCGTGTGAAAGGGCTTGCAAGCATACTGCGCAGCGCCTTGCCTCGCGACGGCCCCGATGCCGCCGGTGGAGCGACGGCGGCCGTGTCGCAAGAATCGGACGGGCGCCGCGCAAGGGATGTCGGCGCCCCGCTCGACACCACTTATTCGATCGGATCTCTCATAGGAGACCCCGACGCGGCGGCAGGTTCTGCCCGCGAAGAGGGCGCGCGTTCCGCAGCCAGGGTCTCCACTGACCCGAGGACGAATTCCATCATCGTCACGGGCTCGAAGCAGACGCTTCGGATGGCAGAGAAGATCATCAGGACGCTCGACGTGCCAAGTCAGCAGATCCAGATCGAGGCCACCATATTCGAGCTCGAGAAAAGCTACCTGGACCAGTTCGGAATCGATCTTGGTTTCGGCTCCAGGAACGTGAAGATCGGGAGCGCCACGCGATTGGTCGACTGGAGTCCTTCTTCCGGCGCGCAGGTCGCGGACCTCATCAGTGTCGGATCGAGCGTTGCCGGAAACATGACCGGGCTTCTGACCTACGGTGCCAATCAGTTGCTGGCGCGCATTCGTGCGCTGCAGTCGCAAGGCGTGGCCCGCATCGTCTCCACCCCCAGCATCCTGACGACCGAGAACATGGAGGCCTCCATCGAAAGCAGCGACGTCATGTACGCCAAGATCTACGGCTACCAATCCGGCCAGATCCAGCAGATCGAAGGGGGCATGAAGCTGTTCGTGCGTGGAGTCATTCTCGACGACAGCCGCGGAATCAACCTTTCGATCCGGATCGAAGATGCCGTCGCGAGGGACGCGCAAGTCGATGGCATTCCCACGTTTCGTGTCAACAACATCACGACGCAGGCCGTGGTGCCCGAAGGCATGAGCATCGTGATCGGGGGGCTCAACGTAGAGGAGAAGTCAAAGTCGGCCAGTGGGGTGCCAGGCCTTCGCGACATCCCGCTGCTGGGGCGCCTGTTCAGCGGGTCGACCGACCAGATCAAGGAGAAGGTGCGCATGGTGCTGGTCGAGCCGAGGATTCTTCCCTAGCCGAACGAAGGACCATGATGCGGGACGGCTACACCATCGAATTCAGGTCGGGTCTTCTCGGCGGAATGACGCAGAACTTCGAAGGTCCTGCGCTGACTCTGGGGCGGGCCAGCGACGTCGACATTCCCATCCTGGATCTGTTCGACGTCGACGCGAAGTACCTGATCGAGATAACGCCTCTGGGCATCATCACGGTTGCCGCGCTGCACAAAAGCGCGGACACACGGCGTTCTGTCGGGAGCCTGGGCAAGCCGCAGATCATTGACGATACGGAGTTCTGCATAACGCGCTTGTCCGCAACCGCCAGTCGCCCGGCTGTCGATCTGCTGCACGATGCCGGCTTCAGGCGGCGCCTCGTCCCCGCACTGCTGCTGTCGGCACTTTGCGTAATCGTCATATGGGCGTTCGGGTCGTACTCCGCGCACCGGGCGCGCAGCCAAAGGGCAGAGTCCTTCGATGCGGCCGTGGCCGCTACTTCAGCGCTCGGGCTCGACGGCGTGACCTTCGAGCGCGCCGGCGACCGCGCAGTAGCGGTTCGTGGAGTCGTCAAACGCTCCGAGCGCCAGGCGCTCGACGCCGTGCTGCTCGAACTGGCCGCCCACTTCGACATCGACTCGCGACTGATCGATGGCGACGACGCGAAGCGTCTGATACGCAGTCTCCTCGGGCCGGAGGCACTGGCGGTCGACTACGAAGGCAAGGGCCGCTTCGTCGCTCATACGGTCACGGCCCCCGAACTTGCGCGCACCACTGCGGCGCTGTTGAACGAGGAGCTCGGCCGGTATGGCGTGCGCGCGGAAATGGTGCACGTGGAAGGACCGGCAAGGGAGATATCGCTCGAGGATCTTCTGCGCAGCACCATATCGAGCACCGTTCAGTTCTCCGGCATGCAATACCTCGTCCTGGCCAATCAGGAGCGTGTCTACGTTGGCGACCAGCTGGCTGGCGAGTATCAGTTGATGCGATGGTCGCCGCAGGGCGCGAGCGTTTCCGTCAACGGCAGGACCCTGCAGATAGCACTCAAGAAGGAGGCCCCCCGATGACCGACGACGAACTGACCGCCTTCATCGAAAATCTCGATGCATGCGATGCCGGTGACTCGAGCGCGGATGCTTTCAGGCGAGCGATCGAGAGCCTGCAGGCCCGCAGAAGACTCCTGTGTTCACCGGCCCACGCTTGGGACTGCGGACTTCCCGGCCTGGTGAGCGCCCTGGACGGTGCCATCGGCTTCCTCGAGCTCAAGGCGCGTGAAAGTCGCCTCTCGATCTGAAGCCGAGACGATTTGCACGGAATGACGCAGTGGATCGGCAACGCCATGGAGCATGACAGGATCGTCGTCGCCGCAGACCGCGTGGCGCTGCCCGAGCATGAGAATCGGTTCGTCCGCATCTGCATCCTGCATGGCAACCGGCAGTTCAGGAACGGTGTCGTCAGTATGTTCAGCGGAGCGGACTGCGTCGTTGAATGGGCTGCCGACCTGCAGATGCTCCGCCGCATCATGCATTCCGAAAGCTTCGACCTTCTTGTACTTGAAGCATCCGTGGTTTCGGCATGCCTGCGCGAGCTGATCGGCGAGATTCGGGCGCTGCACAACGCCAGCAGCTGCATATTCGTTTGCGACGCAGAACCTTGTGCCGTCGACCGCGCAGGCTTTCTCGAGGCCGGTGCGGACGACGTCATCTCGGCTCCCGTCGATCCCCGCGAGTTCAAGGCGCGGGTCCATGCGCTGGTAGGCCGGTCCCTGCGCCGCCGCGACCGCTTTCTGTCCCTTGGCAGATTGGAGCTCGATTGCGACGGGCTCGTCGCATACGTCGATTCGAGGGTGTTTCAGATGACGGCTCGCGAATGGAAGCTCGGCGTGTACTTCGCGATGCATCCGAACAGGACGCTTTCCTTCGCCAGCGCTTTGGAAATGCTCAGCTTCGATGGCGAACTTTCCGACAACGCGCTCGCGATCATTGTCTGCAGGTTCCGTAGCAAGGTGCGGCCACACGGGGTCGAGATCATCTCGACGCGCGGCATGGGCTACTCGGCCCGAATACTGGACGTGGACAAGGCGAGTCCCGCCCGACTCAGGAAATGAAGGTTCTGCGCCATGCCAACCTTCCGCAGTTGGGGCCGCTCGATCTGCAGCAGAGCGCCCTGGTCGCGAAACTGCGCCGCGCGCCGGCGATCCGCTCGGTGCTCGAGTCTCGCGTCCGGTCCCCGGCCTCCGCCTGGGCATCGTTCGAGGCGAACGACGGAAATCTGGCGTTCGCCGTCCGTCCTCGCCCGCCCTCTGCCGTTGCAGCCGTCTTGCGGCGGGGTCAGCTGGCGGCGGCGTTTGCCTATGTCCTGCACCGCAACCATGCCGGGCTGCTGCGCGCGGCATTCGGTCTGGAGACGTTCGAACAGATCGAGTACTGCGGCCGGTTGAGCCTGATCGAGTGCCCGGTCAAGTGCATCAGCGCGGAAGAAGGCGGCAGCACGGTCGACCTGGTGCTTCTCAAGGCCTGCGGCATCGCGCCGCACTGCACGGCGACTGCGCCGGCGCCCAGCCGCGAACTGTTCGACTTCCTGAAGCGCCAGTCGATCGAATTGCTGCTTTCCTGCGGAAGGACTTCCGTCGCGTTGGCGGAGTTTCAAGGGTTGGCGCCGGGCGATGTGGTCTTGCTGGGAGCGCACGGGCCGGACGCCGACACGGTATCCGTGGACATCGTGCTTTCCCACAATCTCGCCAGGCTTGGAGGCGGAAAGGTCCAAGGCGCTCTACTGGAAATCACCTCTGTATCAAATATGTCTGAAAGCGAAAGCAACCTCGAAGAAGGAGGAGCCGACGGCCAGTTGTCGAAGCTGTCGGGGCTCGAGATGCTCGAGATCGACCTGATGTTCATCGTGGCCAGGAAGCGCCTGAAGGTGAAGGAGCTCATGGCCCTGGAGCCGGGCTCGCTGATCGATCTCAAGGCGATCACCGACAGCCAGGCGCCCGTGGCCGTCGACATCGTCATGCAGAGCTCGGTCGTCGGTACGGGCGTGCTGGTGTCCGCCAGCGGGCGCCTGGGTGTCTGCATCGAAAGCATGTTGGCGCGCAAGGCCGACGCCTCATAGTTGGCGCGCCATGTGCGAATGCGGGTCACGCCATGGCTTCCATGGAGGCAGACGAACCAGATGATCTACCAGAACCCGGGCGTCCTGTTTTGGGGGCTGCTGCTGCTGAGCCTCATGGCCGGCATCTTCGTCCTGTGCACCTGCTTCCTGAAGTTCACCATCGTCTTGAACATTCTGAAGACCACCATCGGGCTGCAGCAGGCGCCTCCGGCCATGGTGATCAATGCCTTCGCGATCGTGCTGACGCTTCAGACAATGCATCCGGTGATCGAGGAGGTTGCGGCGCGCTTGGGCGAAGAGGTCAGCCTCGAGACACCTGGCGGCCTTTCCATCAACGATGGCCTCGAAATACTCGAGCTCGTCTCGTTCCCGCTGCGCAGCTTCATGGCGAAGAACATCGGTGATTCGCTCACGCAAAGGTATCGAAGCGATCTGGAAAGCGGCGACCACGTCGACGTCGATGTGACCATGGAGGAGGCGCCGTTTGCCGATCTTGCCGTGCTCTTCGTCTGCGCAGAGATCACGGGAGCACTGAAGATCGGCATGGTGTTGTACCTGGTCTTCCTGGCCATTGACTTCGTCATCGCGTCCATCCTGCAGGTCGTCGGCATGTCGCAGTTGCAGCTGAATTCGATCGCAACGCCCTTGAAGTTTCTTCTGATTGCATCGGCGGACAACCTGTACCGCCTCCTCGGGGTCGTTTCCCGCTCCTATTCGTTCTGATCGAAATGGACAACAGCTCGTCGCCTCACGCGCCGCCCTTGAGCGACAACCGGATCATGGACGCCCTGCTCCAGAACTCCGATCTGCTCTTCGCGGCGATTCTGCTCGCGTCGATTCTCCTGCTCCTGGTGCCGGTGCCGGCCTTGGCGCTGGATATCGGCGTCGCCATGAACCTGGCGTTCAGCTTCCTGTTGGTGATCGTCGGCACGTACGTCACGGGCCCCCTGCAGCTTTCGTCCCTTCCGTCGCTGTTGTTGATCACCACGCTTTTCCGCCTAGGGCTCAACCTCGCGTCCACCAAGCTGATCCTCCTCCACGGAGAAGCCGGGCGGATCATCGAAGCTTTCGGGCAGATGATCGTCGGCGGAAATCTGCTCGTCGGAATCACGACGTTCGCCATCATCACGGTGGTGCAATTGATGGTCGTGACCAAAGGCGCGGAGCGCGTGGCCGAAGTCGGCGCGCGCTTCACCCTCGACGGCATGCCCGGAAAGCAGATGGCGATCGATGCCGACCTGCGAAATGGCCACATTGCAGCCGCGGAAGCGAAGACCAAGCGCCGCCACATCGAGCTGGAAAGCCAGTTCTACGGCGCAATGGACGGGGCGATGAAGTTCATCAAGGGCGACGCCATTGCGGGACTGATCATCATGCTGCTCAATCTCGTGGTCGGAATTCTCGTGGGCGTCCTCTACCGCGGCATGGAGTTCGGGGCCTCGGCCAACACTTATTCCGTTCTCTCGATCGGCGATGCGCTTGTTTCCCAGATTCCGTCGCTGCTGATCGCCGTGACGGCCGGCTTTGTCGCCACGCGCGTGGGGTCACCAACCGGACGTGGAGAAACCCTCGGCGCGGCGATCGTGAATCAATTGCTCGGACAGCCGCGCGCACTGCTCGTGGCCGCTTCGCTCATTGTGGCGCTGGCCTTGATTCCTGGCTTTCCGCTGCTCTACTTCCTGATCATGGGGCTTGCGCTGATGGTGGTTCGCTACCTCGTCTCGCCGTTCAGGAAGCAAAGCATGGTCCAGGTCAATCGCGTGCCCGTGCCAGCCTTGGCGCGCGAGGGCTCGGAGGAGGTTCCGAATTTCGTCTCGGAGTCCGAGAGCACCATCACGGAGCCGCTCAGCTTGCGGATGGAAAGGGGCCTGACGGAGAAGTTGCGGCCCGGACGCTTCAACTTTCACCTGAATGCGCTGCGCACCCAGCTGAACGCCGAACTGGGCTTCCCGTTTCCGGGCGCCCAGATCACTCACGGAGGTGGACTCGACAGGAACCAGATCGTGGTGGCGGTCTACGAGGTGCCTTTCTTCTCGCTCGTCTGGCGTCCAGGGCAGGTGCTTCGCGCCGTCAAGGCTGAGTCGCCTGCAGACGCGCAGGACTGCATCGACGTGCCCGGCCTTGGCCCCATGAGTTGGGCGCCCGCGCTCGAAGTGGCGTCCGATGGTGCCGGACACGACCTCACATGCGAGGAAGTGCTCGCGCATCTGGTGGTCGCGGCAGTCCGAGCGAACATTGGTCGCTTCGTCGGGATGAACGAGACCAAATACATCCTCGAGGCCGCCGACGTCCATCTTGGCGGGCTGGCCCGGCAATTGACGGAGATCGTTCCCGTCCAAAGAGTCTCCGAGGTGTTCAAGCGCCTGCTGGAAGAGGGCATTTCGATCAGAAACATGCGCGTCATCTGCGAGAGCCTCATTTCCTGGGGCAGCAGAGAGAAGGACAGCGGCATGCTGTCCGAGTACATCCGCTGCGATCTCGGTGAGTACGTTACCTACCGCGCGGCCCGCGGCGGCTCCGAGCTGCATGGCATCGTGCTGGATCCTTCGAGCGAGCAGGCCGTGCGTGAATCCATTCAACATTCAGCGAACGGCAGCTACCTGACGCTTTCGCCGGACCGGATCCAGTCGTTGCAGGCAAGCTTGCAGCAGGCGATGCTGCGTGGTCGGGGCGACGTGCCGACCGCGGTCATATGCGGCATGGACATCAGGAGATACATCAGGAAGATCCTTGCGCAGACCCATCCCGACGTGTTCGTCCTGTCGTATCAGGAGCTCAAGGACAACGTGCGTGTCGTGCCCGCGGGACGGGTCAGTATCGATCTCGAAGCACCATGACGCATTCGGGATTTGCGTGCTGGGCCCGCGTCGTGAAATGAGGCCGTGAATTGGAAGAGATCTATCAAGCTTGCATTGCGGCGATCTACGAGCTCGTGCTGCCTGCCGTCGCTGCCATCTCGGCGGTGGGCATCGTGATTGCCTTGATTCAGTCGATATTTCAGGTTCAGGACCAGTCCCTGGGAACCAGCGCGAAGATCGTCCTTTGCCTTCTAGGGGCAATTCTGTTGGGCACCTCGGCATTTTCCGTCGTCCTCGAACTGTGGGAGCTGGGCTTGCGCACGATCGCCTTCGAGATCTGAGCACACCCGCAACGCCGACCAACCTGCCCTGGCCCCGGGGTCGGCGGCGCTGGCCTGGCGGCTACGTCCTGGCGCTGTTCCTGATCGCCTCTTTCAGGCATTCGAAGTTCTTGTTCATTCCCTGCGTGGCGGCCTGAAAGGCCAACGTCCGGTTCTGGCTGTCCATCTGGCTTCTGGACGCAAGTTGCTGAATCGCCTGCTGCTGCGCGCCGCTTTCGGCCATGCGGTTGGCCTGCGACTCGATCAGATTGGCGGTGCTGCCGCCGGCGCCCATTGCGCTGGCACCGGGAGACCCGGCACGTTGCATTGCGCTCGGCTGGATGCGTGCGGGATTGGCGCCGCCCGTTGCACGTATTGACATCGATTTTCTCCATTGGGAAAGAAGCCGCTCATGCCGGCGTTCGTTGCCGCATGAGAAGCCAGGAGCATGGACGCATGTCCTTTCGAATTCATTTCCGAAAGCATCGCAAAGCGTGGAGCGCTGTCCGGCCGCCTGCGAAATGCCGATGAAATCGGTGCGGCCTAGCATCGAGTGGCGCGGTACACCTCGTGTCTGCGCTTGACCTTTCATCTCATCTTCTGGAGGCAATCATGGCAACCCAAGTCAACGGAAACGGCAACTCTCAAGCAATCTTCCAACAGATGCAGCAGCAGTTTGCGCAGCAAGCAACGCAGCAGCAGCAAGTCCAGGCATTGGCGTCCAAGTCGCAGCAGGACAGCCAGAACCGGACGCTGGGATTTCAAACCAGCACGGAAATGATGAAGAACGCTTTCGACTGCTGCAAGGAAAGCATCAAGAACGGCGCGAAGACGCAGTGACGACGGCTGGGGCGGCTCCGCGTACGGAGCCGCTCCGGATCGACTTCGGTCAGGAATATCTGTCATAACGAAAGCTGAACAATGGCAACGACTACAACCGGCGTCAGGGGGACAGGCGGGCGCGCGCCTTCATCGATGCGGACGCCGTCGATGTCCGGCGTTGCGCGTGCCGCGCCAAGGGGCAACGCGATGCGGCTGACGGACGCCGGATCCGCAGTGACCGGCCGTTCGCAGGTCGCTCGGGGACTCTCCGGCCCGGCTGCAGGCGTCAGCAACGGGCGATCTGCGGCGGGAACGGCCAGCCCGGCGCGGCTGGGCAACCTGGTCCAGGCCTTGAGTCAACCCGGCGGCCGCCATCCGAACGAAAGCCGGCTCACCGGCGCGGGCGAAAAGTTCGCGGGGCTGCACGGTGCGTTCGCAGGTGGTGCAGGCGTTCCGTCGCAGGCGGACTTCAACCGGGCGGCCAACCTGGACCCTGCATCGCAGGGCGGTCGAACCGGGTCTGCGGCCGTCAACTCACCTGAACGGATGGACACGCCGATGCCCGCAGGCGGAATGGACGACGGACAGGCGCGCGGGGCCACGCAAGCGCCTGCGCCGGTTGGCGAAGACGCGGCCCCTGCAGAAGCGGCGGCCGAGCCGGCGGCCGAAGAACCATCGGCCGATGCTGGCTCGGCGGCGCCGGCCGCTGAAGGTGCACCGGCAGGCGATGCGCCGGTCGACGGCGCGGCGGCGGCGGAGGGCGCAGGCCAGGCCCCGGAGGATGCAGCGACGCTGGAGGAATTCGAGCGCCTGCTCAATACGGCAGTCCTGGCCAGTCGACTGGATCCGACGGGCCAGTCGCCGGTCACGAAGAGCGCCGTTGCAATGCTCGAAAGATGCGCGCAGGCGTTGCCGGCGCAAGATCGCGAAGCCGCTGCGCAACTTCTCATTCAGTACATGAGCGAGGGCGCAGGAGCCGAGGCCATGCCGGTTGCCGGCGCCGGGCCGGCGGACCCGGCGCCGGCCATGGCGCCCTGAAGAATCATGTCGATCGCCAGCAGGAGCGTCTGACCGATGAGCGCAATCGAAGCCATCTCCCGTCAAGTGCCGAGCGCAGGTCTTGCAATGATCCTGGCATCGCGGTCCGATACGCCCGCGGCCCAGGCGCGGCAGGCAGCGAGCGCGGTGAACGTGCATCTGCGAACGGCACAAGCCGAGGCGCCGCGTTCTGCCGAATACTGGCACGGATATCGCCTCGTACGCCGCGACGACGTGGCCGACCCGACGTCGGACCGGTCGGCTGGACCAAAGGCGGCGGCCTCGTCCTTCCTTGATGGCGTGCAAGCCACCTCACTGAGGAACTACGCAAGCAGGAGCGATTGAATGCGGTCAGGCGTGGCGCGCTGTCGGAATTCGCCGTCACAGCAATGCGGGCCCGAGCAGAGAGTTTTTGCACCTTGTGCCAGAATTTTTCGACTCGGACAGCCTCGGCGACGACATCATTTCCTGCTGTGATGTCCGGCACTGCGAGCCGGGCGAATTTTCCAAGAAGCTTCGAGGCACAAGATGGCTATCAATTCAATTCGCGGAACGGAGTCGACGGTCAATCGGATTGACGGGCCCCGCGTGGGGTCGCCTGCCTCGCCCGGGCCCGGGATGCGGTTGCTCGACGATCCTGCGCAAGCGGCAGGCGGGAATCGAGGCTTCTCCGCACTGGCGGCCAGCTGGAAGGCGCTCGAGCAGATTCTGGAGATGCGCTATGGAGGCGTCGCCGCGACACTTGCCGGCAAGTCAGATGACCTCGCGGGCCCGCAGGCGCTGCTGGCGCGTGTCGCCGACTTGCGGCAGAAAGCGGGCGACAGATTCCCGCCGGATATCCGGAAGGCATTGGATCAACTGCAGGCTGAGCTTGGCAGTGCCGGCGTGCACTCCACGTCTGCGGCGCCAGGCGCCCCGGTCGAACTCAAACGCGGCCAACGCACACGGCACTTCGAAGTGCTCCGCCATGATGGCAATGTGGCCGATGTGGGGTTGTCCAATGGCGCAGTCGTCAATCTTGACAAGCGCTCCTCCCAGATGTCGTTGTCCGATCCGCAGACCGGCCAACGGCGGCGGATTCTCGGGGAGCCGATCATCCCCGGCCGCAATCTGTCCGTGGCGACCAAGGGCGTCTCGCTGGACGTCGAGACGAAGCAGTCACCCGAGAACCGGCACTCGAATGACGTCCTGATGCGTCAGGGCGACGACACGGTCATCATCAAGGGACTTGATCTCTCCGACAGGAATCGGCTGACGCTGCAAGCCGCGCGCGCCAACAACGGGAGTGATCCGGCCAAGGAGGAGCGACTTGCCGGCGGCATGAACGCGCTGCTCAATGCGGTGGCCGGCGACGTGCACGCGCCGCGGCCCGGCCAATCGCCCGCTGGACAACGTGATGATCCGCGCGATCGACTGGTTCGCGAGCTCCTGTCGACAGCGAGGGACGGGCTTCGCAACGCATCTGCGGCGCCGCCTCCCGCGCATGGGGGAATGATTCCCGGATGAGATGGCCGGCGCGGCTGGCGTGCCGCTGCGAAGGCCCTTCCGGTCACCCCTTGATGGAATGAGGCGGGATGAATGCGCGCGGCGACTGTTCCAGCAACGCGAGTGCCTTTTGGCGAATCGAGTCCTGGACTTCGTCCTTGAGAATCTGTTCCACCCAGTACCGCCAGGCTTCGTCACCGGCGTGGTTGGTGATCTGCGCAAACATCAGCTTGGCATCGCGAAAATCGGGGAAGTTCTGCACGACCACGCGCAGTTGGGAGATCGTCTCGGGGACGTCATTCTTCGACAACGGGATCAGGCACCGGCCCAGGTGCGCGCATCGATTGTCGGCTCGGTAGCGAATGATGCCGTTGAAGATCTGCTCGGCCGGCTCTGGGTGGTTCGACCACGCGGCCGTTGTTCCAATGAGCAGGAGATTCCGGGTCAGGGCTTCGACATTCATTGCTGTTCGATCGGGGTGCCTTCAGGGCGGAAAAAGGCCGGACGGGCCGGCCTCGATGTCGTCACGTCCCGTGCGTTTCGGGCGTGGCACGTTATTGCGTCTTTGCGCCGTTCTTGATTGCATCCTTGATGCAGTCGAAGCTGTTCTTCATGATTTCCGAGGAAGATTGAAAGATCAGCGTTCGGTTGTGCGCCTCCTGCTGCGAACGAGCAGCCAGGCTCTGGACCAATAGCTGCTGCTGCGCCTGCTCGGCAAACTGCTGGCTCATGGATGCGGCAATGCCGCTGGTGCTGGCGGTGGCCTGGATCTCTGCCATTTTGCGTTCCTCCTGATTCGATGAATGAATGATGCTCACGCGCCTTGACGACGCGCGGGTTCATCCTACGGACAGGAGGTTTCGCCAGCCTTTCGTGGTTGTAACGGCGGCGACGGTTCTTCGTTACGCGAACCGGGATTGCACTGGCACGGCGCCAGGGGAGCGCGGCTCGATGCCCGAGGCAGGCAGGCGGGGCTGACCGTCGGCCGCTGCGGGCCGACGGCCTTCGCGTCAGGAAATGACCGAACTCGCCAGGCCCAGGGCGCTGCCGACGATGCCGCCGATCGGCCCGAAGCTGTTTGCAAGCTGCGCTCCCGCCTGCAGGCCTTGGGAGACCTGCTTTGCCTGCGGAGTGCCCGTAGCGCCCGTGCCGGCGACGCCCTGGCCAATGGCGTCGATCAGCTGGGCAATGCCTTGGAGCGGTTCGGCGCCTGCCCCGAGCAGGGACGAAAGACTGCCGAGACCGCCGGCTGCACCGCCGCCGCCTGCACCCGCAGCCGGAGCAGCCGACGCACCATTGCCCACAAGATTGTTCAGCGTTCCACTCAGTACGTTCATTTGATCACCTCGGATAGTTGGGTTGAGAACTCGCACCGACTCTCGATCGGGCCGGCGAATTCATCGTATGGAGCCAACTCTTCGTTGGCATTTCACTTGCGGCCGCCTACCCGGGAATCCCGGCGGTGGAGAGGCCGTTGGCCGCCGCGAAGTCGTGGAACGCACCCAGCTTCTGGTGGTTGAGATAGCCGCTGCCCGGCGCTTCGCTGCCGCCCGGGACGGTCTGCCGGATCATGTCGATCTCGTTGAAGCGTGCGGCCAGCATTGGTGATGCGCGGGCTTCGCCTCGGCTGATGACGTGGTTGCGGTCCGCGTCGAGCGCGGAAAAGTGCGCCCCCGGATATCCGGACGGCCCGCTCGGTGCCGCGTACCCCGGCACGCCGGACGGCACGGCGGAGGATGGGGGCGGGTAGGGGCCGGACGCGCCCCGCGAGGCCCTGGACGCCGCGAAATCCCGGAACTCCTGCTGCGAGACAATGCCATCCCGATTGGCGTCCATCCGACGGAATCTCCGCTCGATTGCCGCCGAGGACGAGGACGATGCGCTCCCTGCATTCGAGCAGGCGTGGGGCGCGCCTTTGTCCAGAGCGTGGCCCAGTTCCTCGCGGCTCATGGTTGCCTGAGGGCTCGGGCTGCCGCCACCGTAATTGCCGAGGCTGGCGCCCGAGTAGGCATTTGCGCTGGCGTAGGCGCCGGCGCTCGCAGTTGCGTTCGCACTGGCATGGGCGCCTGCGCTCACGCTGGCGGACATGCCGTTGGGCGTGCGCTGGAAATCGATGAGGTTCATCGCCTGCCGTCGGGCGTCCGTCGACGACCCACCTGCACCACCGATGTTGACGTTGGGCTTCAAGATGTTCTGCATCAGCTTGAGCCCGAGTAAGACTTCACCGCACATGGAAAGCTCCCATTTGAAATGGTTGATAGGAGCAGCCAGTGTTGGGGATGGCGCTTTCAGTTCGATTTCGCCAGCCCGCGTTGCGCGCTGCGGCTACTGGTCGGTTGCCGCCCAGTCCACCAGCGCGTCGAACGCGCCGCGCGCAGCCGCCGCGTTGGCGTGGTTCGCCAGGGCCACCAGCACGTAGCGCCGGCCGCTGGCGCCGTCCACGAAGCCGGCGAGGGCGGCCACGCCGTATTCGGGCATCGTGCCGGACTTCAGGTGCGCGGTCGCGCCCGAGCGCAGGTTGCGCCGGCGCAGCGTGCCGTCCACGCCGGCCACGGGCAGCGACGCCATCAGCTCGGACATGACCGGCGAATGCCAGGCCACCTGCAGCATGCGCGCCAGCCCGGCGGCCGTCACGCGGCCTTCGAGCGACAGGCCCGAGCCGTTGTCCACGACCGGGCCGCCCTCGCCGGTGCCCACGCGCTCGTTCCACCACTGGCGCACGGTGCCGCGCGCGGCGCCGAACGTGCCGCGCCGGCGCTGCTGCAGGCCCAGCGTCAGGAACAGCTGGTCCGCCATCACGTTGTTGCTGTACTTGTTGATGTCGCGCACCACCTCGGCCAGCGGCGGCGACTGCAGCTCGAAGGCCTGTGCCAGGCCTTGCGGCACCTGGCCGTCGCGCACCGTGCCGGCCAGGCTGCCGCCCATCTCCGCCCACAGGCCGCCGATGGCGCGCGCGGCGAAGCCCGGCGGATCGGGGTATGCCAGCGGCCACTGCATTTCGCCGCAGTCGGCAGGCAGCGTGCCGGCGAAGCCGAAGGCGGTGGGCTGGAAGTCCGCCTGCAGCTGGGCGCGCCAGTTGCCGCAGCCCTTGCCTGAGAGCGGCACGCTGGCGGGAATGCGCACGCCGGCCAGCGGCGGCTCGGCGCTGACGCGCGCCACCCGCGCGGCCGTGTCCGGCACGAAGCGCAGCACCACCGACTTGTAGTTGACCAGCAGCGCGTCGGCGCCGGCGTTGTAGGACTTCAGCGGCCGGCCGTCGAACGCGCCCGGGTCGGGCTCGCCCGTGTCGAAGGCGCTGCGGTCCAGCACGATGTCGCCGCCGATGCGCTCGACGCCCATGGCCTGCACCCGTCGCAGCAACAGCCACAGCCGTTCGATCACCAGCTTCGGATCGCCGCTGCCGCGAATGTAGAGATTGCCCTGCAGCGTGCCGCCCCGTACCGGGCCGTCGATGTAGACCGGCGTGTTCCAGGTGTAGGCCGGGCCCAGCAGGTCGAGTCCGGCGAAGGTGGTGACCAGTTTCATCACCGATGCCGGGTTCATCGGCGCCTGGCTGCGCCAGGCGAGCCGGGGCGCGCGCGTGCCGTCGGCGTCGGCCACGAGGAAGCTCACGGCATCCGACGGCACCCTGGCCTGCGCCAGCGCCGCCTCGACCTCCGGCGGCAGGGCCATGCCGGGATCGGCCAGGCCTGCGGCCGCAAGGGGCGCCTGGGCGGTGCCTCCGGGGAGGCGGGAGACGGCCGGCTGGGCACCGGCCAGCCCCGCGGCCAGCAAGAGCGGGGCGATCAGCGCCACCGCTGGCGTGGCACGGCGCGGGCGCGGCGCCAGCGGCGCGGCGGATGCGGTGGGGACGGGGGCCGGGGCGGGTGTGGCCGCAAGGGCGAGGAGAGCGGCCACGCGGCGCGTGGCCCGGGCGGAAATGGCCGTGAACATGCGGCCGATTATCCGGGCCGGGATAATCGGCCGATGTCCTGCACCTCGCCCCCCGCCTCACGCCTTTCGCCGCGGGCCGTCGGCATCGGCGCGGCGGTGGTCACCGTGGTGGTCTGGACCGCCTTCATCGTCATCGCCCGCGCCTCGGCGTCGGGTTCGCTCACGCCTTTCGACATCACCTTTGCCCGCATCGCCGGCGCCGGCGTGGTCCTGCTGCCCTGGGGTTTCTGGATGGTGCGGCGCCTGCGCGCCACCGATCCGACGGCCGGCTCGCTGTTCGGGCTGTCGCCGCTTTCCCTGCGCCTGACTGCCGGCGTGGGCGCGCTGGCTGGTGTGGCCTACGCGGTGCTGGCCTATGCCGGATTCTTCTTCGCGCCGGCGGCGCATGCCTCGGTCCTGATGCCCGGCAGCCTGCCGCTGTGGACGGCGCTGCTGGCGGCCTGGGTCCTGCGCGACCACATCACGCCGGCGCGGGCCGTGGGCCTGGGGCTGATCGTCGCCGGCGACCTGATGGTCGGTGGCCGCAGCCTGCTGCATGCCTTCGATGGCGACGGCCAGGTGTGGAAGGGCGACCTGCTCTTCATGAGCGCCGCCTTCTGCTGGGCCTGCTACAGCGTCACCGCGCGCCGCTTCGGGCTGGACGCGGTGCGCGCCACCATCGCGTTGACGGCGTTCGCCGTCTTCACCTACCTGCCCGTCTACGCGCTGCTGGCCGCCTTCGGTGCGGTGCGATCCCACCTCGGCACGGCGCCGTGGAGCGAGTTCGCGTTCCAGATGCTGTTCCAGGGCGTCGGCTCGGTGGTCATCTCCGGCATCAGCTTCACCCGCATGATCCAGTACTTCGGCCCTGTGCGCTCGACCATGATCACGTCGCTCGTGCCCGGCCTGTCGGCCATGGGCGCGGTGATCTTCCTGGGCGAGCCCCTCCATTGGAGCCTGCTGGCCGGCCTGCTGCTGGTCACGGCCGGCATCCTGTTCGGCGTGCAGCGTGCCGCCATCGCGCCGCGGGTGGCGGCGAGCGGAGCCTGACGCATGGCGCAGCACGCCCCGCGCCTGCTGGCATTCGACACCAGCACCGAAGTGCTCTCGGTCGCCGTGCGCCACGGCGACCACCTGATCGCGCGCGAGGCGGCCGGCGGCGCCCAGGCCTCGGCGACGTTGATTCCGCTGATCCAGTCGCTGCTGGCCGAGGCCGGCCTGGCCCTGCGCGACCTCGACGCCATCGCGTTCGGCCGCGGGCCGGGGTCGTTCACCGGCCTGCGCACGGCCTGTGCCGTGGCCCAGGGCCTGGCCTTCGGCGCCGGCCTGCGCCTGCTGCCGGTCGACACCCTGCTGGCCGTGGCCGAGCAGGCGCGCCGGGCTCACGGAGCCAGGCGCGTGGTGGCCCTGCTCGATGCACGCATGGACCAGGTCTACGCGGGGCGCTACGACTTCAGCGGCCTGGCCGACGGCCAGCTGCCGCCGCCGGCCGAGCCGCAGCTGCTGGCTCCCGAGGACGTGTTCGCGGGTGCGGACTGGGCCTTGGCCGGCAATGCCTTCGAAGCCTACGGCGAGCGCCTGCCCGCCGGCGCCGCGCGCTTTCCGGCGCTGCCGGGTGCCGTCGCCATGCTCGAGCTGGCGCCGGCCATGCTGGCGCAGGGGCTGGACGTCGCCGCCGCCGATGCCTGGCCGCTGTACGTCCGCGATAAAGTCGCGCTTACCACCGCCGAGCGGGAAGCCGCCAAGGCCGCCGCGGTGGCACCATCCTCCCCATGAGTGCCGTACTCGACCCCCTGGAAGCGCGCCTGGAGCCCATGACGCTCGACTGGCTCGAGGCCGTCTGCGCCGTCGAGCAGCGCGCCTATTCGCATCCCTGGTCGCGCGGCAATTTCACCGACTCGCTGGCCGTGGGCTATCACTGCCAAGTCCTGGTGGCCGACCGGACCCTGCTGGGCTACTTCATCGCCATGAAGGGCGTCGACGAGGTCCACCTGCTCAACATCACGGTGGCGCCTGAGCACCAGCGCCAGGGCTGGGCGCCGCTCATGCTCGCAGCGCTGCGGGGCTGGTCGCTGACGCAGGGCGCCATGTGGCTTTGGCTGGAAGTGCGCCAGAGCAACCAGCGCGCACTCGAGGTGTACGAGCGCAACGGCTTTCGCCGCGTCGGCCTGCGCAAGGGCTACTACCCTTCCTTCAACCACCACCGCGAGGACGCCATCGTCATGAGCCTGCGCCTGAACGAGCGCGAGAGCGCCTGGGGCGGCCTGCAATGAGCGCCCCGACCGGACTCGACGCGCGCCAGGACGGCCCCGCAGGCGATGCGGCGGCCGCCGACCGTCCGGCGCGGCTGTTCACGCTCGACGCGCGCGGGCAGGCCATGCTCGGCGCCATGGGCGTGCGGCTCGACTGGCTGGCCGACCTGCAGCGCAAGGCGGCCCGTGCCGCGGCGCAGGGCGCCGCTCCCGCTCCATCGGCGCCAGGCGGCCCGGCCGGCGCGGCGCCCGACCGCGCCGCCGCGGTGCCGGCTCCCGACGGCGCGGCGGCGTTGCCGCCCGGCCAGGGCCCGGCGGACCAGGACCTGTCGCCGCGCGAGTTCGCCCCGGCCGCCGCGGCGTCGCGCACGCCCTTGCGCGACGCGGCCGCGCAGCCGCCGTCCGCGGAAAGCCCGGCGCCCGCGCGCGGCCGGCCCACCGCCCTGATGCCCGGTGCGCAGACCCTGCTGGCCGATGCGCCGCGCCTGCTGCACGGGCCGGCGGACGCCACTGGCGGTTGGCTGGTGGTGGCCGACATGGCGCCCGATGCCCTGGGCCGCCACGACGACGATCCGCGTGCCGGTGACGAAGGCCGCCTGCTCGACGCCATGCTGCGCGCGCTGCAATTGCACGCGGGCAGCGTGCCGGTGCACCTGGTGCGCCTGCATCGCGGCGCCGCGCAGACCGGGTCCGACGTGCCGCGCCCCTGGGACGAGGTGTTCGGCGCCCAGGCCCTCCCGCTGGCACCGCGCGTGGTGCTGGCGCTGGGTCCGCTGGCGGCCCAGGCGCTGCTGCGCCGCGACGGGCCGATCGGCAAGCTGCGCGGCCAGGCCCAGCCGCTCGACGAGCAACCCGGCGCCGCGCCGGTCGTCGCCAGCTACCACCCCGCCTTCCTGCTCAAGAACGCGCCGGCCAAGGCCAAGGCGTGGGCCGACCTGTGCCTGGCCGCGTCGCTCTTCGACGCCAAAGGCTGAGCGCGCCGGCGTGGCGTTGCCGCTGCAGCCCAGGGGCGACACCTACAATTCGGGATCATGAACTTTCTTGACCAGCTGCGCGGTGCGGCCCATCAGAACCAGTCGCTGCTGTGCGTTGGCCTGGATCCCGAACCCTCGCGCTTTCCCGGCGACCTGAAGGGCGATGCCAGCCGCATCTACGACTTCTGCGCCCGCATCGTCGACGCCACGGCCGACCTGGCCATCGCCTTCAAGCCGCAGATCGCCTACTTCGCGGCGCATCGCGCCGAGATGCAGCTCGAGCAGCTGGTCCAGCACATGCACCGCAATGCGCCGCACGTGCCGGTCATCCTCGACGCCAAGCGCGGCGACATCGGCGCGACCGCCACGCAGTACGCGGTGGAGGCCTTCGAGCGCTACGGTGCCGACGCGGTCACGCTGTCGCCCTTCATGGGCTTCGACTCGGTCGAGCCCTACGTGAAGTACGAAGGCAAGGGTGCCTTCCTGCTGTGCCGCACCAGCAACCCCGGCGGCGACGACCTGCAGGCGCAGCGGCTGGCCAGCGTGCCCGGCGAGCCGCTGCTGTACGAACACATCGCCAGCCTGGTGCAAGGCCCCTGGAACCTCAACGGCCAGCTCGGCCTGGTGGTGGGTGCCACCTACCCGGCCGAAATCGAGCGGGTGCGCACGCTCGCGCCCACGGCGCCGCTGCTCATCCCCGGCGTCGGCGCGCAGGGCGGCGACGCGGCGGCCACCGTCAAGGCCGGCTGGCGTCCGGACGCGCCCATCATCGTGAACTCGTCGCGCGCCATCCTGTACGCGTCCGACGGCAACGACTTCGAAGCCGCCGCGCGGCGCGAGGCCATGCGCACGCGCGACGTGCTGGAAGCGGCCAAGGCCGGCTGACGGACGGCGCGCCGCGCGCCTTCAGTCCATCTTCAGGTCGAGCTTTTTCACCACCGGCGCCCAGCGCGCGGCGTCGGCCTGGATCGTGCGCTCCGCGTCGGCGCTGTTGCTGCCGACGGCCGTCAGGTCGGAGGCACGCAGCTTCTCCTGGATCTCCGGCATGGCCATGATGGCCGCCGCGTGCTGCTCGAGGGCGCGCACGATCGGCGCCGGCGTGCCGCGGCGTGCCTGCAGGACCAGCTTGAAGGTGATGTCGAGCCCGGGCTGGTTCAGCGCGCGCGCAAGCGTCGGCACGTCCGGCGCGAGTGCCGAAGGCTGTGCCGACGACACCGCCAGCGCCGTCAGCTTGCCGGCCCTGACCTGCGGCAGCACCGTCGGTGTGGCCAGGAAGCCGCAGTCGACCTCGCCCGCCAGCACCGCCAGCGTTGCCGGCGCGGGCCCCTTGTACGGGATGTGGCGCATCGTCGCGCCGGTGCTCTGCAGGAACATCTCGGCGGCCAGGTGCCCCGGCACCGCCGGTCCGCCCGAGGCATAGGTCATCGGCTGCGTCTTCGACAGCGCCACCAGTTCGGGCACGGTGGCGGCCTTGACATGGGGGTTGCACACCAGCAACTGCGTGAAGGTGGTCAGCACGGAGACGTTCAGCAGGTCCTTGCGCGCGTCGAACGGCATGTTGCGGTAGACGAGCGGGTTGGTGGTGACCACCGTGTCCGGGCTGATCACCAGCGTGTGGCCGTCCGGTGCGGATTGGGCCACCACCGCCGCCGCCAGGTTGTTGCCGGCGCCCGGCTTGTTCTCCACCACGACCGGCTGGCCGGTGCGCTGGTGCAGCTGCTCGGCGAACAGGCGGGTCGTGATGTCCGAAGGGCCGCCGGGCGGCGAGCCCACGAGGATGCGGACCGTCTTGTCGGGCCAGCTCGGGCTGGCCTGGGCATGGGCATCGCGCGGCGCCAGTGCGGCCGTCGCGGCGACGACGGCGACGGCGGCTGCTGCGTAGGCAAGGCGTGTGTGGTGGCGAGCGGTCATGGCGTGGCGGCGGCGCGAGTGGTCGAGAAGGCCCAGTCTAGAGACGCTTGGCCGCAACGCCACCCGGGTTCGCCCGACGATGGCCTAGCTGTGCAGTTCGAATAGGTTGTTGCGGCTTTCAAGTGCAGGTTTCGGCTCGGCACATGCCAGAACCAGACGTTCGGCGCAGCGACAAGGGCGGAAGACTGGACAGCTCCGAGAGCTCGCCGGGGAATATGGTGAAAATTATTGAATTTAGATAATTATCGAAATTCGATAAAATCTCCAAAATGACATTCCACCGCCAGAAGCTCGCTGAAGAGATGGCCGATCAGCTGCTGCAGCCCCAGGCCTTGCAGAAAGGTGTCCGCTCGGGGCTGTTCCTGGGTGGCCTCCGGCGGATCGGCAAAACGACCTTCCTGCGGGGCGACTTGATACCCGCGCTCGAGGCAAGGGGTGCGATCGTCGTGTATGTCGACCTGTGGAGCAACACCGCGGCGAGCCCCAGTGACCTATTGCTCGGGGCGGTACGCAAGACTCTGGCAGACCTCGAGCAGCCCGCCTCCAAGGCGTTGGGGCTGACCAAGCGCCTAAAGGGCCTGGACCTGGGCGCTGCCGGTTTCAAGTTTGGATTCAGCTTGGCCGACCTTGGGAAAGGCGACGGCAACACTCTGGCCGGCGCTTTTTCCGAACTGGTGAAGCAGGCAAAGACTGACGCGGTGGTCATCGTCGACGAGGTTCAGCACGCGATGGGCTCCGACGACGGTGAAAACATGCTTCTGGCCCTCAAAGCAGCGCGTGACGAGATCAACCTCACTCCGAACACCCCGGGGCACTTCTTGTTCGTCGGCACAGGGTCGCACCGAGCCCGGGTGCGCGAACTGACCATCAAGGGCAAGGCCGCCTTCAACGGCGCCATGTCGCAGGACTTCCCAGTGCTGGAAATCGACTTCGTGCAATGGCTGTTGAAAGAGGCTGCCATGGGCGCGCGAGCGCCATCAGTGCAAACCGCCTTCGAGTGCTTCGAGCGCCTGGGCCGCCGCCCCGAAGAGCTCATGAAAGCGCTCCATGCGTTGCAGCATGCCCCGAACTTCGTGGACGCGAACCAGGACCTGCGCGCAATCACTGAGGGTCTTCGCCAGTCCGCCGCCGCTGTCGACCTGGCACGCCTGGATGAACTGGGGACCCTGGCAATGGCGATTTTCGACTTTGTGTGCAGGCAGGGCGGACAAGGGGTAAAGAAGCTTTTCTCGACGGCGACTCTGGAAGAGTACGGCGCGACCGTCGGTCGCCCTGTAGCGGCAGAAGAGGTCCAAAGGACCGCCAACCTATTGCTGGACTCGAACATCCTGGCCCGTGACGGCCATGGAATCTATGGCGTGAGCGATCCGTTCCTGGCCGACGCCTATCGGAGCCGGGCGGAGGTCTTCAAGACACTCGATGGCCCCAAGGAGGCGCGACGTCCCTCGGTTCGCCGCCAGCAAAAAGAGCCAGGCGCGAAACGCCGGCGCCCGGCTCAATAGGCGCCTCGGCGGTCGCGGCGCTGACGGTGCCCTACCTCAAGCAGCGCGACGTGCACGTCACCATTGCCGCCACGCGCGCCGCGCTGCTGGCCGCCACGCGGCGCATCTCAGCCGGCCTGGGGGCGCCCAGCGAACGGCGCTGAAGTCCGCCGGCCGGCGCGGCGGTGCGTTACAGCCGCGCGCCCAGCCGCAGCGAGGCTTCGCGCGCGGTGGCGCGCATGGCCTGCGCCACGGCCCCGTCCCAGTCGATGTCGAACACGCCGGCCGGCCCGATGGCGGTCAGCGCCAGCACCAGGTCGCCGGCATGGTTGAACACCGGCGCCGCCATCGCGTTGACGCCGGGAATCACCTCGCCCTGCGAGCGTGACAGGCCGCGCTCGCGCACTTCCTGCAGTTGCGGCTCGAACGCCTCCCAAGGCGGCAGCGGATGCTCGCGCGGCATGCCCAGCGGCCGCGCCGCGCCGGGCATGTCCGCGCCGGCGGCGGCCGCCTTCGAACGCCGCTGCGCGCGCAGCCGCTCCTCTTCGAGCAGGCGCCGCACCTCGGCCGGATCGCGGAACGCGGCGAACAACTTGCCCGAGGCCGTGTCCACCAGCGAGAACACCGTGCCGTGGCGCATGTTCACGTGCACCGGCGTGGGCGATTCGGCAATGTGCACGATCGTCGCGCCACGGGCGCCCCAGACCACGATGGCCACCGTCTGCCCGATCGTCTGCGCCAGCTGGGCCGCCAGCGGGCCGGCCACCTGCACCGGGTTGGCCTGCTGAAGGCTGATCAGCCCCAGCTGCAGCGCCAAGGGCCCAAGCTGGTAGTGGCCATTGCCGCGGTCTTGCTCGATCAGCCCCAGTCGGCCGAAACTGACCATGTACGGATGCGCCTTGGCCGCCGTCATGTCGGCCTCGCGCGCCAGGTCCTTGAGCGCCATCGGCCGGCCGTGATGCACCAGCGCCCGCAGCAATTGGCCGCCGACCTCGATGCTCTGGATGCCGCGCTGGGCGCCGCCGCGGGCCTCGGCGCCGATGGCGGCCGGCTCGGCCGGGTCCGGTTCCGGGGTGTCGCTGCCGGTGCGCTTGTTCCTCTCAGCCATGGGCCTGGTTTGCTCCGTAACGTTTGCTGATGCAGAAAGGATTAGACATTAACTGATTGCCTCACTACACTGCGCCTCATTCGTTTTCGACAAATGCGTTGTGTTTAGACGAATAACGACGCCCCGAGCATCCCACGATCAAGGAGACATGCCATGAGCCAGCAGCCCGCCAAAGCCTTCGCCAGCCAGGCCGACCTCGAAGCCAAGAAGGTCACCTTCACCAAGCTGTCGGACAACGCCTATGCCTACACCGCCGAGGGCGACCCCAACACCGGCGTCATCATCGGCGACGACGCGGTGATGGTGATCGACACCCAGGCCACGCCCGTGATGGCGCAGGACGTGATCCGCCGCATCCGCGAGGTGACCGACAAGCCGATCAAGTACGTCGTGCTCAGCCACTACCACGCCGTGCGCGTGCTCGGCGCGGCGGGCTACCAGCCCGAGCACATCATCGCCAGCCGCGACACCTACGACCTGATCGTCGAGCGCGGCGAGCAGGACAAGGCCAGCGAGATCGGCCGCTTCCCGCGCCTGTTCCAGGCGGTCGAGTCGGTGCCGCCGGGCCTGACCTGGCCGACCATGACGTTCGAAGGAAAGATGTCGATCTGGCTGGGCAAGCTCGAAGTGCAGCTCATCCAGCTCGGCCGCGGCCACACCAAGGGCGACACGGTGGCGTGGCTGCCCGAGCAGAAGATCCTGTTCTCCGGCGACCTGGTGGAGTTCGACGCCACGCCCTACTGCGGCGACGCCTACTACGGCGATTGGCCGGCGACGCTGGACAACATCGCCGCGCTCGAGCCCGTGGCGCTGGTGCCCGGCCGCGGCGCCGCGCTCACCACGCCCGAGCAGGTCGCCCAGGGCCTGAAGGGCACGCGCGACTTCATCGTCGACCTGTATGCGGCCGTCTCGGCCGGCGCCAAGGACGGCAAGGAGCTCGGCGCGGTCTACAAGGACGCCTACGAGAAGCTCAAGCCCAAGTACGGCCACTGGGTGATCTTCGACCACTGCATGCCGTTCGACGTCAGCCGCGCCTACGACCAGGCCACGCGCCACCCGGACCCGCGCATCTGGACCGCCGAGCGCGACATCGAGATGTGGAAGTCCCTCGAAGGCTGACCCGACGGAGCGCTCCGCCATGAAGCTCCAGGATCTGCCCGCGGCCGTCCGCGCCGACGCCGCGCTCGACTACCAGCAACTGCGCTTCGACTACACGCGCAGCCCCGACCAGGACGCGGCCGCGCCGGCGCGCCATCCGGTCGTGATCGTGGGCGCAGGGCCGGTCGGCCTGGCCCTGGCCCTCGACCTGGCGCAGCAGCAGGTGCCGGTGGTGGTGCTCGAGGCCGGCAGGCAGCTGTCGGCCGGATCGCGCGCCATCTGCTTCGCCAAGCGCACGCTCGAGGTCTTCGACCGGCTGGGCTGCGCCCAGCGCATGGTGGACAAGGGCGTGTCGTGGCAGGTCGGCCGCGTGTACTTCGGTGCCGACGAGGTCTACCGCTTCGACCTGCTGCCCGAAAGCGGGCACCAGCGTCCGGCCTTCATCAACCTGCAGCAGTACTACGTCGAAGGCATGCTGGCCGAGCAGGCGGCGCAGCACGGCGGCATCGACATCCGCTGGCACAACAAGGTGGTGGCGCTCGAACGCCAGCCAGACGGTGCGACTCTGGAAGTCGAAACGCCCGAGGGCAATTACCGCCTGCGGGCCGAACACGTCTGCGCCTGCGACGGCTCGCGCTCGGCGCTGCGCGCGCTGTTGGGCCTGCAGGCTCAGGGCCGCACGTTCCGCGACCGCTTCCTGATCGCCGACATCACGATGGATGCCGACCTGCCGGTGGAGCGCCGCTTCTGGTTCGATCCGCCGTTCCATCCCGGCCAGAGCGTGCTGCTGCACAAGCAGGCCGATGGCATGTGGCGCGTGGACTTCCAGCTCGGCTGGGAAGCCGATCCGCAGCTCGAGCGCCAGCACGAGCGGATCGTGCCGCGCGTGCGCGCGCTGCTCGACAGCATCGGACACGCCGGCCTGCAGTTCGAGATCGGCTGGGCGAGCGTGTACACCTTCGCCTGCCAGCGCATGGACAGCTTCCGGCATGGGCGCGTGCTGTTCGCCGGCGACAGCGCCCATGGCGTGTCCCCATTCGGTGCGCGGGGCGCCAACTCCGGCGTGCAGGACGCCGAGAACCTGGCCTGGAAGCTGGCCGCGGTGCTGCGCGGCGACGCGCCCGACGCGCTGCTCGACAGCTACGCCGCCGAGCGCGAATACGCCGCCGACGAGAACATCCGCCATTCCACCCGCGCCACCGACTTCATCACGCCCAAGAGCGAAGTCAGCCGGCTGTTCCGCGACGCGGTGCTGGCCCTGTCGCCGCACTATCCGTTCGCGCGTTCGCTGGTCAACAGCGGCCGCCTGTCCACCGCGACCGTGCTGGACGCATCGCCCCTGTCCACGCCCGACACCGAGCCTTTCCGCGGCGCAGCGCGGCCGGGCGCGGCGGCCCCGGACGCCCCGCTGCCGGGCGGCCGCTGGCTGTTGCGCGGGCTCGACCCGCACCGCTTCAACCTGCTGGTGTTCGGCCCGGCCCCGGCCCTGCCCGACGCGCTCGTGCGGCAGCTGCACGTGGTGCAGCTGCCGCTGGATGCCGACCACGCCGTCGCCGCCGCGCGCTACGACGCGACCGAAGGCACCGCCTACCTGCTGCGGCCCGACCAGCACGTCGGCGCACGCTGGCGCAGGACGCCGGACGCCGCTGCACTGCGGGTCGCCCTGGACCGGGCTCTGGCGCGCAGCAGTGCCGAGACGCTCGCGGCCGCCTGAGCCGGACAAAAAAGGAGTTTCGCAAGTGATGCCGTCCCCTTCCTCCGCGCAGCCGTCGCCGCCGTGCCTCGTCACGCAGCCGAACCTGGACGCGCCCGACGATTTCTACGAAGCCCTGATCGAGACGCACCAGGGCCTGTCGGCCGAGCAGAGCCACGCGCTCAACGCGCGCCTGGTGCTGCTGCTGGCCAACCACATCGGCGCCACGCCGGTGCTGCGCGAGGCGCTGGCCGCCGCGCGCCGCAGCGCGCCTGGCGGCGCCGACACTTCTTCATCAGCTTCCGGAACCACGCCATGAGCTCATCCCACACCGACCAGCGCCAGTACCAGAGCGGCTTCGGCAACGAGTACGCCACCGAGGCGGTGCCCGGTGCCTTGCCCCGGGGCCGCAACAGCCCGCAGCGCGCACCCTTCGACCTGTACCCGGAGCTGATCTCCGGCAGCGCCTTCACCGCGCCGCGCCACGAGAACCGGCGCAGCTGGCTCTACCGCCGACGGCCCTCGGTGGTGGCCGGGCGCTACCAGCCCTACCGCGCCGGCGGCGACTGGCGCACCGGCGGCGACCGCACGCAGGCGATCGCGCCGGAGCCGCTGCGCTGGCATCCGCTGCCGCTGCCGGCCAACGCGGCCGACATCGACTTCATCGACGGCATGCACACGCTGGCCGCAAATGGCGACGCCGACACGCAGTCGGGCGTGGCCGCGCACATCTACCTGGCCGGCCGCTCGATGGACAGGCGCGCCTTCGTCAATGCCGACGCCGAGATGCTGCTCGTGCCGCAGCAGGGCCGCCTGGTCATCACCAGCGAGATGGGCGTGCTCGAGATCAAGCCCGGCGAGATCGCCGTGGTGCCGCGCGGCGTGGTGTTCAAGGTGGCCCTGCCCGACGGCGCCTCGCGCGGCTACGTGTGCGAGAACTACGGCGCGCAGTTCCGCCTGCCCGAACTCGGGCCGATCGGCTCCAACGGCCTGGCCAACGCGCGCGACTTCCAGGCGCCGGTGGCCGCCTTCGAGCACGAGGGCGCCATGCCCTACGAGCTGGTCAAGAAGTTCGGCGGCCACTTCTGGGCGGCGCCGACCAGCCACTCGCCGTTCAACGTGGTGGCCTGGCACGGCAATCTGGCGCCGGTCAAGTACGACACCGCCAACTTCATGACCATCGGGTCGATCAGCTTCGACCACCCGGACCCGTCCATCTTCACCGTGCTCACCTCGCCGAGCGACACGCCCGGCACCGCCAACTGCGACTTCGTCATCTTCCCGCCGCGCTGGCTGGTGATGGAGAACACGTTCCGTCCGCCCTGGTACCACCGCAACGTGATGAGCGAGTTCATGGGCCTGGTGTACGGCGAGTACGACGCCAAGCCCGGCGGCTTCAAGCCCGGCGGCGCCAGCCTGCACAACGCCATGGTGCCGCACGGCCCGGACGAGGAAGCCTTCGAGAAGGCCAGCAACGCCGACCTCAAGCCGCAGAAACTCGACAACACCCTGGCCTTCATGTTCGAGAGCCGCTGGCGCTTCATCCCGACCGGGTTCGCGCTGCAGACCGCGCCGCTCGACACCGACTATGCCGACTGCTGGGCCGGCCTGAAGGACAACTTCAGATAGCCCGCCCCGGCCGCCGCGCAGCGGTGCGCCGCCGGCCGACGCCGAATCAACGAAAGACAGACATGTACGACATCGACGCCACCCACGACCCCAAGCGCAAGAGCTGGGTCGAGTCCGCCAATGCGAGCGGCTGCGACTTCCCCATCCAGAACCTGCCGTTCGGGCGCTTTCGCGCCGCCGGCAGCAACGAGGCCTGGCGCATCGGCGTCGCCATCGGCGACCAGGTGCTGGACCTGCGCGCCGCGGGCATCGTCGACACCGACGACATGAACGCCCTGATGGCCGCCACGCCGGCCGAACGCCGGGCGCTGCGCACGCGCCTGTCCGAAGGCCTGTGCGAAGGCAGCGGCCAGCAGGCGGCGTGGTCGAAGGCGCTGGCCGCGCAGTCGCAATGCGAATACACCGTGCCGTGCCGCGTCGGCGACTACACCGACTTCTACACCGGCATCCACCACGCCACCACCATCGGAAAGCTGTTCCGGCCCGACCAGCCGCTGATGCCCAACTACAAGTGGGTGCCGATCGGCTACCACGGCCGCGCCAGCTCGATCGTGGTGAGCGGGCAGGACTTCAAGCGCCCGAACGGCCAGACCAAGGCGCCCGGGTCGGACCCGGCCACCGCGCCCACCTTCGGGCCCAGCAAGCGGCTCGACTACGAACTGGAACTGGGCTTCTACGTCGGCACCGGCAATCCGCTGGGCGAGCCCGTGGCCATCGACCAGGCCGAGGCGCACCTGTTCGGCGTCGGCCTGTTCAACGACTGGTCCGCGCGCGACCTGCAGGCCTGGGAATACCAGCCGCTGGGCCCGTTCCTGGCGAAGAACTTCGCCTCGACCGTCTCGCCGTGGATCGTGACCATGGAAGCCCTGGCACCGTTCCGCGCGCCGTTCACCCGGCCCGAGGGCGACCCGCAGCCGCTGCCCTACCTCGACGGCGCCGCCAACCGTGCGCAGGGCCAGCTGGACATCACGCTGGAGGTGTACCTGGAGACCGCGAAGATGCGCGCCGCCGGCGCCGCCCCGCACCGCCTGACGCGCGGCCGCGTGCCCGACGCCGCCTACTGGACCGCCGCGCAACTGCTGGCGCACCACACCGTCAACGGCTGCAACCTGCAGCCGGGCGATCTGCTCGGCTCGGGCACGCTGTCGGGCCCGACGCCGGACGCGGCCGGCTCGCTGATGGAGCTGACGCTGGGCGGCAAGCAGGCGATCGAACTGCCGGGCGGCGAGAAGCGCACCTTCCTGGAAGACGGCGACCGGCTGATCCTGCGCGGCTGGTGCGAGCGCGACGGCGCCACGCGCATCGGGCTGGGCGAAGCCGCGGCGACGGTCCTCGGCTGACCGGCGGCGCCTACCGATCCGCCTGCGCGGCGCGCAGGCGCCGCAGGTCCTTGCGATTGCGCTGCGCCCGGCGCAGCCAGCGCTGCATGACGAAGTTCGCGCCGGCCAGCGCGGCAAGCGTCAGCACCTGCCGCGCCAGGTGCCGGGCCTCCCACTCGACCCGCTTGTCGAACTCGCGGTCGGCCTCCTGGGCGGTCCGGGCCGCCTGTGCGCCGGACTCAGCGGCCTGGCGCCGCACCGCCAGTGCCGCCGCCTCGGGTGGGACGCCGGCGGCGCCGCCATGGTCGATCCGGTCGGTGCCCGCCTTCGAGTCGGCCGCCGCAGCCTGCGTCGCCACCATCGCCTTCTCGCCGGAGCGGTTGCCGTGCATGTTCGCGTGCACCTTGGTGAACTCGGCGCCGAGCAGGAAGATCTGCGCGGCGTAGTAGACCCAGGCCAGCACCACCACCAGCGACCCGGCGGCGGCATAGGATTCGGTCACGCCGCTCTTGCCCAGGTACAGGCTGATCAGCGACTTGCCGATCTCGAACAGCACGGCGGTGGCGATCGCGCCCACCCACACGTCGTGCCATCCGATCGGCGCGCTGGGCATGAACTTGTAGATCATCGCGAACAGCACGGTCGTCATCGCCAGCGACACGGCGATGTTCAGCGCGCCCAGCAGCAGCGCCGCGCCCGGCATCAGCGCGCCGGCCCAGGTGCCGAACGCCGTGACCACGGCGCTGACCACCAGCGACACCATCAGCAGGAAGGCCAACGCCATGATCAGGCCAAACGAGAGCAGGCGTGCGCGCAGCACCGCCCAGACGCCCTGCGGCTTCTCGCGCTCGGGCACATGCCAGATGCGGTCGAGCGCGCTTTGCAGTTCGGCGAACACGGTGGTGGCACCCACCAGCAGCACGCCGACGCTGATCAGCCCGGCCACCAGTCCCTTGCCCGGCTCGCTGGCCGAAGCCACCATGGCCTGCACCGCGACGGCCGCGTCGCGGCCGATGAGGCCGCCCAACTGCTCGGCGATCTCGCCCTGCACCGCCTCGCGCCCGAACACCGCGCCGGCCACGGCGATCACGATCACCAGCAGCGGCGCCAGCGAGAACATCGTGTAGTACGCGATGGCCGCGCCCATGCTGGGCGCGAAGTCGTCGATCCAGGCGTTGATCGACTTGCGGCACAACTCGTATACGGTCTTGGGATTCATGGCGCGGCCCTCGGACGACCACAGCATGGCGCTTGGCGCGCTGCCGCGCTCGTAGGCCGCCTTCGCGCGGTGGCGACGGAAAGCGCCCTAAGCGCCCGGTGCCGTCATGGCGAGAGCCCGGCCGCCTTCACCACCCGGCCGTAGCGCCCGGCTTCCTCGCGCACGTAGCCGACAAGCTCGGCGGTCGTGCGGTGGTCCGGCTCGGCGCCCATGCCCTTGAGCTTTTCCGCCATCTCGGGCGTGCCCATGATGGTGGTCATCTCCTGCGACAGGCGGGCGGCCACGGCCGGCGGCACCCTGGCCGGCGCGAACAGCGCGAACCAGGCGCTCACCTCGAAGCCGGGCAGGCCACTTTCCGCGACGGTGGGCACGTCCGGCAGCAGCGGGCTGCGCCGGGCCGACGTGACGGCCAGTGCGCGCAGCTTGCCGAGCCGGATGTTCGGCACCGACGTGCTCTGCAGGTCGAACATCAGCGGCACGTGTCCCGCCAGGACGTCGGCCAGCGCCGGTGCGCTGCCGCGATACGGCACGTGGAGGAGCCTGACCTTCGCGTCGGTGGCCAGCATCTCCCCGGCCAGGTGGTTCGAGGTGCCCGGCCCGGCCGAGGCATAGCTGATGGTGCCCGGCTGTGCGCGCGCTGCCTGGAGCACGTCGCCCACTGACTTGTAGGGCGCGTCCGGGTTGGCCACCAGCACGAACGGAATCGAGGCGATCGGCGCGATCGGCGCGAAGTCCTTGACCGGGTCGTAGCCCACCTTGGCCATGGCCGGATTGATCGCATGCGAGCTGACCGTGCCCAGCAGCAGCGTGTAGCCGTCCGGCGCCGCCTCGGCCACGAAGCGCGCGCCGATGGCAGTGCCGGCGCCCGCCTTGTTCTCGATGACCACGGGCTGGCCGATCCGCTCCCCGAGTTTCTGGCCGATGCTGCGCGCCAGGATGTCGGCGGTGCCGCCGGGCGGGTAGGGCACCACCAGCACGACCGGTTTGGTTGGATAGGCCTGGGCGTGGACCATGGCGCCGGCCGAGGCCAGCAGGCAGGCCGCCAGCGCGAGTGCGAAGGGACGGGCCAGCAGAGGCGGGAATCTCATCGTGGGAACTCCGGTCATCGTCGGGAAGGCGCCGAGGCTCGAGGGCCTTGCTTCGGCGAATGATGCGAACCGATTCCGGCCCTTGTCCAATACCGACCGACGGCGCGCGTGATCCGTTTCATGAATCACCGGCGCCGGCCGTTTCGCGGGGCTTGCCCCGGCTGCGGTGAGATCAGCGCCTGGACATCCGCAGCGCGATCGACACGAATGCCTGGATCACCGGGTTGTCGTTGGTGGTGGCACTGGCCAGCACCAGGTCGTAGGTGCGTGGCGGCCGGCGGTCGGCGATCTCCAGCAACACCACGTCCTCCATGTGCAGCCGGTCCATCGAGGCCGGCACCAGTGCCACCCCCAGGCCGCCGGCCACCAGCGTCAGGATGGCCTGCATCTGCGAGGCCTCCTGCACCACGCGGGGCAGGAAGCCGGCGTCCTGGCACACGGCCTGCACCGCGGCGGCGAAGCCGGCGCCCTGCGCACTCGGAAAGCCGACGAAGGGCTCGGCGGCCAGCTCGCGCAGGCGCACCCGTGCACGCCCGGCCAGAGGATGGCTGGCCGGCACGGCCACCGCGAACGGCTGGGCATGCATCTTCACCAGCTGCAGTCCGCGCGCATCGAACACCGGGCCTACCACCAGCGCCAGGTCGACCTCGCCGCTGCGCAGGTCCTCGAGCTGGCGGGTGGTGGTCTCGGCGGTCAGCTGCAGGTGCACGGTGGGGTAGTCCTGCCGGAAGCGTTTGAACACCCCCGGCAGCAGATCCAGGCCGGCGCTGGGCACGAAGGACAGGCGCAACTGTCCTTCCTGGCCGAGTCCCGTGCGCCGCGCGCGCTCGGCCGCCATCTGCGCCAGCTGGATCAGCCGCTGCGCGTCCTTGTAGAAGACCACGCCGGCCGGTGTGAGGCGCACGTGGTGCTTGCTGCGATCAAGCAGCTGCGTGCCGACCTCGGTCTCCAGGTTCTGCATGGCCACCGACAAGGGCGGCTGCGACATGTGCAGGCGTTGCGCGGCGCGGCGGAAGTTCAGCTCCTCGGCCACAACGACGTACTGGCGCAGCTGGCGAAACTCGAACATGGACGGGGGGCTCCTCCCGGCAATACGCCGTATGAATTACGAGTGCCGGTCAATAGTATTGGATGTATCAGGAGCGAGTCCCTAGCATGGCCGCTGTTTCCGATCCCACGCTGATTCCCGACCCCCCGAAGGACCGCCATGCAAGCCTCGCTGCTCGAAGAGATCGTCACCGTTCCCAATCCGTATCCGGTGGTTGCCTCCACCGAGTACCCCGAGGTGTGGCGGCTGTGCACGCAGGCGCGCGAACTGGCCTGGGACCCGTTGCGCATCGACTATTCGGACCTTCAGCGCGCCGACCTGCCGGCCGAGGTGCGCCGCGCCGGCGCCGAATGGTGGAGCCTGCGCGCCTGGATGGAGCACGGCGCCACGCCCTACGGCGCCGAGCGTCTGCGCGAGGCCATCTTCGGCCACCAGCCATTCGAGGTGAAGCAGCACATCGCCAACTTCATCGCCGAGGAGTTCCGCCACCACGAGGCGAGCTTTCGCATTGCGCAGGCGCTCGGTGGCTACGAGCCGACGCCGCGCGCTGACTACTTCAAGGACATCATCCCGAAGTTCCACGACGAATCCGACGAGAAGGCAATGAGCTTCTTCGCCGGCCTGTCGGTCAACACGCTGTTCGAGCAGCTCTCGGGCGAACTGCTGCAGGCGCGCTACGAGAACGCGCGCTTCGAATCGATCCGCGAGGCGTGCCGGCTGATCCTGCGCGACGAGGCGCGCCACATCCAGTTCGGCCGCATCATCATGCGGCGCTTCTTCAGCGAGCTGCCGGCCGACGAGAAGCGGACCATCGGCGTCAAGGTGGCCAAGAAGCTGCGCGGCAGCCTGCTCAACGGCGTGTACGCGGTGGTCAACCTGCCGGCCGACGAGCGCGCGCGCTCGGGCCGCAGCCGCGCGCTGGCGGCCGAGTACGGGCTGGGCGCGACCCATCCGGACGAGGAAATGGACATCATCCGCAGGGGCGTGAACCAGATTCGCGAAGACGTCGGCGCCTACGGTGTGGAGATTCCGCGCATCCCGGAGCTCGACGATGTCGTGGCGGCGCACTGAGCGATGCCGGGGGTGCCGCATGTCCGCCCCGCCCCGCTGACGGCGCGGCTGCGCGAGATCGGGACGCGCTGGCAGCAGGACATCCGGGCCGCGGGCGACCGGACCAAGGCGCTCTACGAGCCGCTGCTCGCCGCCGCGTGCGCCGTTCCCGACGGCGTGCAGTGCGAGCGCGATGTCGCCTACGGCCCGCATCCGCGCCAGGTGCTCGACGTGTACCGCACGGCCGGCGCGCGGCAGGCGCCGGTGATCGTGTTCGTGCATGGCGGCGCCTTCGTGCGCGGCGCCAAGGACACCAGCGAACAGATGTGGGGCAACGTGCTGCGGTGGTTCGCCCGCCAGGGCTGCGTCGGCGTCAACGTCGAATACCGGCTGGCGCACGAGGCGCCGCATCCTGGCGGCGCGCAGGACGTGGCGCTGGCCTGCGACTGGGTCGCGCGCAACATCGAGGCGCATGGCGGCGACCCGCGGCGGGTGTGCCTGATCGGCCATTCTGCGGGCGGGACCCATGCGGCCGCGTATGCCTGCGACCCGCTGCTGGGGCTGGCGCCCAGGATTCGGGCGCTGGTGCTGGTGTCGGCGCGCCTGCGCGCCGACGTGCGGCCGGACAACCCCAATGCCGACGGCGTGCGTGCGTATTACGGCGGCAACGAAGGCGCCCTCGAACGGCTGTCGCCCACGGCCCACGCGGCGTCCCTGCGGCTGCCGCTACTGGTCGTCAATGCGCAATACGAGAATCCCTGGCTGGACGTGTACGGCCTCGAGTTCGCCCTGCTCGTGGCCCGCGCGCGGGGGCAGGCGCCGCTGCACATCGCCATGGCCGACCACAACCACATCTCGGTGATGGCGCACTTCAACTCGGGCGAATCCTGGCTGGGCGAGCAGATCCTCGACTTCTTCGCCCAGGCCTGAGCCTGCCCGCCCGGCGGGTGCCGCGTCAGCCCGGCGAGGCGCCGCGCGCGCAGGCCACCTTGTGCAGCAGCTCGGCGAGGATCGCCTGCTCGCCCGGGCTGAGCGCCAGCAGCGCCCGCTCCGAGGCGAGGATGCGCTCGGTCGCCTGCCGCACCAGGCGGGCGCCTGACGGGGTGATGGTCAGCACCTGCGCGCGCCGGTCGTTGGCGCTGGCCTGCCGGGCGACCAGGCGGCGCTCCTCCAGGCGGTCCACCAGCGCGGTGACGTGCGGCGGCGTGACCGACAGCGCGCGGGCGATGCGCGCCTGCGAACTGCCGGCGTTGTCCGCCACCAGCGTCAGCACCGTGTACTCCACCGGGCGCAGCCCCAACGGGTCTTCCACTTCGCGACGGAAGATGGCGTCGGTCACGATGGCCGCCTGGGCCAGCTGGTAGCCCAGCACCTGTTTCAGGTGCGCCTCGTCGAGGCGGCCGGCCGGTGTCAGGGCCAGGGAGTTGCGGGTTTGTCGGGTCGCCATCGGGTTCGATTGTGCCCAACCTTTTGCGCCAGCCAACTGGTTCAGTTCGTGCACCATCGACCGCTCCGTCAGTGCGTTCCTACAAGGGTTTATCCTGGGCGGCTGCTAAAAATAGTTCAGTAACTTAACGAAATTGTTCGATGACAAAACGTAGGAGACTGGACATGAAGATTCCACGACGAGGCGGCCTGCTCACGCTGGGCGCCCTGGTTCTGGCGGTGGCGACGGCCTGCGGTGGCGGCCACGACCACCATCCGTCCGATGGCGGTGGCGGGGGTGGCGGCAATGCCGGGGGTGGTGGCGATGGCGGCGGCGATGGCGGGTCGACGCCCACGCTGCCCCAGCTGTCGGCGGCGCAGCCTGCCAAGCTCGTCGGCACCTGCGATGCGCTGGCCACGAGCATCGCGGTCGCCAACACCACCATCACCTCCAGCGTCCAGGTGGAGGCCAACACGATCGTCGTGTCTGGCGCGCCGGTGCCGGCGCCGGCGCACTGCCTGGTCAAGGGCCAGATGTTCCCGCGCGTCGGGCCGATCGACGGCCAGAGCTATGCGATCGGCTTCGAGATGCGCCTGCCGCTCGACTGGAACGGCCGCTTCTTCTACCAGGCCAACGGCGGCATCGACGGCAGCGTGGTCACGGCCACCGGCGGCGTCGGCGGCGGCGGGCCGCTGACGAACGCGCTCAACATGGGCTTCGCGGTGATCAGCTCGGACGCCGGGCACGCGGCCCGCATGGGTCCCACCTTCGGCATCGACCCGCAAGCCCGGCTGGATTACGGCTACCAGGCGGTGGCCAAGCTCACGCCGATGGCCAAGGAGGTGATCCGCATCGCCTACGGCAAGGGGCCGGACCGGTCGTACTTCGGCGGCTGCTCCAACGGCGGGCGCCACACCATGGTGGCGGCGGCCCGCTCGGCCGAGCAGTACGACGGCTTCCTGGTGGGCGACCCCGGCTTCCGGCTGCCGCTGGCGGCCATCGCCAACATCAAGGGCGCGCAGACCTATGCCGCGCTCTCGCCCACGCCCACGGACCCGGCCGGCGGCTTCACGCTGGCCGAGCGCCAGCTGGTGTCGAACGCGGTGCTGACCAAGTGCGACGCGCTCGACGGTGCGGCCGACGGCCTGGTCAACGACACCCAGGCCTGCCGCGCCGCCTTCGACTTGAACCGCGACGTGCCCACCTGCACCGGCGCGCGCGACGGCAGCTGCCTGAGCGCCGACCAGAAGACGTCCATCGCTCAGCTGTTCGCGGGCGCCACCACCAGCACTGGCGAACGCATCTACAGCAGCTTCCCGTTCGACGCGGGCCTGGCCACGGCCGGCTGGGCAAGCTGGAAGTTCAGCGCGCCGCTGGCGCTGGATTCGGGCGCGGTCGGGATGATCTGGCAGGTGCCGCCGGAGAACCCGGCCACCTTCGTGGGCCCGACCTTCGCCCTCACCGGCAACGTCGACACCATGCTGGCCAAGGTCAATGCCACCGACGCCACCTACACGGAAAGCGCCATGTCCTTCATGACGCCGCCCGACGCCGCCAACCTGTCGACGCTGAAGATGCGCGGGGCCAAGCTGATGGTCTACCACGGCACCAGCGACCCGATCTTCTCGAGCGACGACACCCAGCGCTGGTACGACGAGCTGCGCCAGGCCAATGGCGGCGATGCCTCCAACTTCGCACGCTATTTCGCGGTGCCGGGCATGAACCACTGCTCCGGCGGACCGGCCACCGACCAGTTCGACATGCTCACGCCGCTGGTCGCCTGGGTGGAGCAGGGCAGCACGCCGGACGCGGTGACCGCCAGCGCGCGCGGCGCCGGCAATGCCGGCGGCGTCAACGCCGATCTGCCGGCCGGCTGGGCCGCGGACCGCACCCGGCCGCTGTGCCCGTACCCGAAGGTGGCCCGCTACAAGGGCAGCGGCGACCTGGAGAAGGCCGAGAGCTTCAGCTGCGCCGACCCGTCGTCCTGACGCGCCACGCACGCCGCCGGCGCCCGTTCCTCACGGCGCCGGCGTGCGTCCCCCGAACAGCTGCGCCAGCGTGCGGCGCAGCCAGATGTTGCCGTCGTCGGCATGGAAGCGCGCATGCCAGTGCTGCTTGACGGCATAGTCGGGCAAGGCGAAAGGCGGGGCCACAAGCTTGACCGGCTCCTGCGCCGACAGGATCTCGCCCAGGATGCGCGGCACGATCACCACCAGCTCCGTTTGCGCCACGATGCGCGCCACGCCCAGGAAGCTCGACAGCCGCACCGCGACCTTGCGTTCCACGCCCGCCCGCGCGATCGTCTTGTCGACGATGGCGTGGCCGGTGCCCGACGACGCGATGGTGGCGTGCGATTCGGCCGCGAACGCCTTGCGCGTGAGCCGGGGCCCGACGATGCGCGGGTGATCGCGCGCGACCAGGCACACGAAGTTCTGCCGGAACAGCGCCTGGCCGTAGAAGCCCGCTTCCAGTTGCGGCATGAACCCCACGGCCAGGTCGATCGCGCCGTCCTCCATCCGGCGTGCGCTGGCGGCCGAGACGATCTCTGTCTCGATCTGGACGCCCGGCGCGTGCTGCTGCAGGTGCGACAGCAGCCGCGGCAGCAGCACCACCTCGCTGATGTCGGTCAGGCAGATGCGGAACTGCCGGCTCGCGCGTGAGGGTTCGAAGGCCTCGCGGCTGGCGCGCGCCTGCTCGATCCCCGCCAGCGCCTCGCGCAATGCCGGCTGGATCTTGGTCGCGTAGGGCGTCGGCTGCATGCCGATGGCGGTGCGCTCGAACAGGCGGTCGCCGAAGTGCGCGCGCAGCTTGTTCAGAGCCGTGCTGGCCGCTGCCTGCGCCATGCCCAGCCGGTCGGCCGCCTTCGACACGCTGGCGGTGGCGTACACCTCGTCGAACACCTTGAGCCATTGCAGGTCGAGCTTGGACATGGCGAACCTCCCGCGCGCATCTATCGAAAAACGGAATACTAACTATCTGCCACGCTGCTTGAAGGAATAGTCGTGCGTGCAAACAATTCTCTCCATGCCGCGACCCACGACGCGGCCGGCAGACCAGGAGACGAACATGACCCGCACCAGCACCCAATCCATGCAGCCGCCTTCGCGGACCATCCTCGTGGCCGGGGGCGGCATCGGCGGCGTGGCCGCGGCGCTGGCGCTGGTGCGCCGCGGCTTCGAAGTGCAGGTGCTGGAGCAGGCCGGCCAGCTCGGCGAGATCGGCGCGGGCATCCAGCTCGGCCCCAACGCGTTCGCCGCGTTCGACGCGCTGGGCATCGGCGACATCGCGCGCGACCGCGCCGTCTACACCGACGAGATGGTCATGCACGACGCGCTCGACGAAACCCTGGTCGGCCGCATTCCCACCGGCGAGGCTTTCCGGCGGCGCTTCGGCAACCCCTACGCGGTGATCCACCGGGCCGACGTGCACGGCTCGCTGCTCGAGGGTGCGCGCCGGGCCGGCCACATCGAGATCGCCACCGGCACGCAGGTGCAGCGCATCGAGCAGGACGAACTCGGCGTCACCGTGGTCGCCGGCGACGGACGCAGGTTCCGCGGCGCGGCGCTGATCGGCGCCGACGGCGTGAAGTCGGCGGTGCGCCGGCAATACGTGGGCGACGAGGCCCGCGTTTCCGGCCACGTGGTCTATCGCGCCGTGGTCGACCGCGCCGACTTTCCGGCCGACCTTCGCTGGAACGCCGCCAGCATCTGGGTGGGCCCGAACTGCCACCTGGTGCACTACCCGCTGCGCGGCGGCGAGCAGTACAACGTGGTCGTCACCTTCCATTCGCGCGAGCAGGAGGAGTGGAGCGTGCGCGAGGGCAGCCGCGAGGAAGTGCAGAGCTATTTCGAAGGCATCAGCGCGCGCGCCCGCCAGCTGATCGAGCTGCCCCGGGACTGGAAGCGCTGGGCCACCGCCGATCGCGACCCGATCGGCCAGTGGGTGTTCGGCCGCGCCGCGCTGCTGGGCGACGCCGCCCACGCGACGCTGCAATACATGGCGCAGGGCGCCTGCATGGCGATGGAAGACGCGGTGACACTGGGCGAGGCGCTGCGCGTGAATGACGACGACATCGACCGCGCCTTCGCGCTCTACCAGCGCTCGCGCGTGGCGCGCACGGCGCGCGTGGTGCTGTCGTCGCGCGAGATGGGCCGGATCTTCCACGCCAAGGGCGTCGAGCGCCTGGTGCGCAACGACCTGTGGAAGGGCCGCACGCCCGAGCGCTTCTACGACGCGATGGAATGGCTGTACGGCTGGACCGTCGACAACTGCCTCATCAGGAACTGAAATTTCGACAATGACCACCTATCTCTGGAACCCGCCCGCCGTCGTCTCTCTGCCCGTTCGTGGCACGGCCGATCGCCTGCCCGTCAACCGCCTGTTCTTCGTTGGCCGCAACTACCACGCGCACGCGGTGGAAATGGGCCGCCCGGTGGACAAGGCGAACGAGTCGCCCTTCTACTTCACCAAGAGCCTGTCGACGCTGGTCGAGTCCGGCGCGATCGTGGCCTACCCGCCTGCGACGGGGGACTTCCAGTTCGAGATGGAGCTGGTGCTGGCCATCGGCGCGCCCGGCTTCGAGGTGCGGCGCGACGCCGCGCACGAGCTGATCTACGGCTACGCCTGCGGCCTCGACATGACGCGGCGCGACCTGCAGCTGGCCGCGCGCGACAAGGGCCGCCCCTGGGACCTGGGCAAGGACGTGGAGCAGTCCTCGGTGGTGTCGCAGATCGTGCCGATGCCCGGGAAGGTGCTGGCCGAGGGCGAGCTCGCGCTCGCCGTGAACGGCCAGACGAGGCAGAAGTCCGACCTGTCGCGCCTGATCTGGAACATTCCCGAGCTGATCGAGGACCTGTCGAGGTTCTATCACCTGCAGCCGGGCGACCTGATCTTCACCGGCACCCCCGAGGGCGTCGGCCCGGTGCAGCCGGGCGATCGCATCGACGGCCACGTGCAGGGCGTCGGCGAGGTCGCGCTGACCATCGGCCCGGCACAATGAGCTGACCACGAGGCCTTTCGCGCCCACGATCCCACGAGCCAAGCTGCAAGGAACCCGCCATGAATGCCGCCGTCGTCGACACCGTTCCCTCGCCCGTGCGCCTGAAGGCCGTGGCCGCGCCGGGCCAGCCCGAGCCCACGCCGGCGCTGGAGCAGCTCTATCGCGGCTTCGAGAGCGAACTGCTGGTGCCGCTGTGGACCGAGATCGGCGGGTTGATGCCGCCGCACCCGCGCAGCCAGGCGGCGCCGCACCTGTGGCAATGGTCCCGCCTCAAGGCGCTGGCGCACCAGGCCGGCGAGATCGTGCCGGTGGGCCGCGGCGGCGAACGCCGGGCCATTGCGCTGGCGAACCCGGCGCTCGGCGGCCGGCCCTTCGCCACGCCCACGCTGTGGGCCGCCATCCAGTACCTCATGCCTGGCGAGGACGCGCCGGAGCACCGGCACACGCAGCACGCGTTCCGCTTCGTGGTCGAAGGCGAGGGCGTGTGGACCGTGGTCAACGGCGACGCGGTGCGCATGTCGCGCGGCGACTTCCTGCCGCAGGCCGGTTGGAACTGGCACGCGCACCACAACGCCGCCAGCGAGCCGATGGCCTGGATCGACGGCCTGGACATTCCGTTCGCCTACTACACAGAGTCGCAGTTCTTCGAGCATGGGCGCGACGCGATCAGCGACGCCGAGCGCGGCACGCCCGACCGGTCGCGGTCCGAGCGGCTGTGGGGCCACCCGGGCCTGCGCCCGCTGGCGCAACCCGACGCACCGCAGGCCACGCCGCTGCTGGCCTACCGCTGGGCCGACACCGACCGTGCGCTCGCCGACCAGCTGGCCCTGGAAGACGAGGGCCACGCCGGCGCCACGCTCAGTCCCGGCCACGCCGCCGTGCGCTATGCCAACCCGGCCACCGGGCGCGACGTGCTGCCCACCATCCGCGCCGAGATGCATCGCGTGCGCCGCGGCGCGTGCAGCCGCACCACGCGCGAGACCGGCTCGTCCGTCTGGCAGGTGTTCGAGGGCGCCGGCAGCGTGCGCGTGGGCGAGCGCGAATGGCGCGTGCAGCGCGGCGACCTGTTCGTCGTGCCGTCGTGGCAGCCGCTGCAACTGCGGTGCGACGCCGACGCGGCATCGCTCGACCTGTTCCGCTTCGGCGACGCGCCGATCTTCGAGGCGCTGCACCAGCACCGGGTGCAGGTCGATCCGGCCTGAGCACCGCCAGCCGATGCGGCGACGCACACGCTTTCAACAACAACCGGAGACATCCCTTGAACCGACGTACGACCCTGCTGGCCGCCCTGGGCCTGGCCCTGCCTGCCGCCGCCTTCGCGCAGCCGCAACAGGCGCCGGCCTATCCCACTCGAGCCGTCAACATCGTCACCCCCTTCGCCGCCGGCAGCGGCCCCGACGCGGTGCTGCGCATGGTGGGCGAGAAGCTCGGCCGCCTGTGGGGCCAGCCCGTCACCATCGACAACAAACCCGGCGGCGGCGGCTTCATCGCCATCGAGCAGGCGCGCCGCGCCGCGCCCGACGGCTACACCCTGCTGCAGCTCGACAGCGAGCACGTCGCGGCGCTGCCGCACCTGTACAAGTCGAAGAACTTCAACACGCTGGACCACTTCGACCCGGTGGCCTCGCTGTTCCGCACGCCGTTCTTCGTGTCGGTCAGCAGCCAGTCGAAGTGGGCGAGCATGAAGGACCTGATCGCCGCGGCCAAGGCCCGGCCGGGCACCGTCAACTACGGCTCGTGGGGCGTGGGCAGCCCGGGCCACCTGGGCGGCCAGCAGCTCGACGCGCTGGCCGGCATCCAGATGAACCACGTGCCGTTCCGCGAGGTGTCGCAGCTCTATTCCAACGTCGGCACCGGCGAGGTGGACTGGGCGTTCGCCAGCATCCCGTCGAGCCAGGGCATCTACAAGGCCGGCAAGCTCAAGTACATCGCCGTGGCGGCCCGGCAGCGCGTGCCGCAGATGCCGGACGTGCCGACCATGGCCGAGTCCGGCGGGCCGGCGGACCTGGAGGTGAACTCCTTCGTTTCGCTGCTGGCGCCCAAGGGCATGTCGCCGGCGCTGGCCGCGAAGATCAACGCCGACGTCGCCAAGGCCATCGCGGACCCCGAGATCCGCGCGCGCTTCGACACCTTCGCGTTCGAGCCGCTGGCCTGGTCGCCCGACGAGATCCGCAGGCAGGCGCAGATCAAGTCGAAGATCTACGGCGAGCTGGTCCGCCAGGGCAACATCAGCCTGGACTGATGCCGCCCCGGCGCCGTTCACGCCTGGTCAGTCGGCACACTCGAACGAAGCGGCGACGTTGACGTCGCCCGAGCCCTTGTAGCGCGGCCACTTCGGGTAGTCGCACAAGGGGCGCGTACGCCCGGGCACGCCCGCGGTGTCGGTGGTGACCTGCCCGATGGGCGCCGTGCCGTTGACCGACCACTCGTCCAGCGCGGTGAGCGAATCCCAGGTCGCGTTGAAGACGCTGCTGACGGCATGTCCGAGGCCGGGCACTTCGTAATAGCGCACGAATGAATCGACCTGCGACGGGCCCATGCTGGCCTGCAGCCGCTGGTAGTACTGCTCGGTGGCGCGGGTGCTCACCAGCACGTCGGCCAGGCCGTGCGCGAGCAGCAGCTTGCCGCCGCGCGCCTTGAAGGCCGAGATGTCCGTGCTGGTGTCGAGCTGTGTGCTCAGCGCGCTGATGCGGTTGGCCCACGGGCCCGGCGCTTCAGGATCGAGCGACAGCGAGTCGAAGGCCGGATCGCGCGTGACGAAGTACTTGATCCACTGGTCGGTCAGCACGCTGATGTACGGCGCGTTCGCCGGCATCGGCCGTCCGGGCTGCGAAGCGCCGAACGCCAGGAACGTCACGGTGGGCTCCAGCGGCGACGTCCAACTGGAGATGCCGGTGTCGGCGCCCCAGATGTTGTAGCCCGGGTACTGGGTCTCGCCGCTGGCCAGCGGGAAGCGGAAGTTCGTCGCGGTGTTGATGGTGTTCATCGCGGCAATCTGGGCGTCGGACAGGCAGCTGTCGCCGGCCTCGGCACCATTGGCGCAGCGGATCGGCGCGCCGCGAAGGGTGGCCGTGGACGGGTCGAAGCGCGCGTTGCACAGGTTCTGGTTGCTGATCAGGCCATCGGCGACGCCGTCCAGTCCGTCGCACGCCTCCATGGCCGCTTCGTACAGCACCAGGCGCTTGGCCGCGTTGGGATAGGCGCCGGGCTGCGCGAGCGCGCGGCTCATGCGGTGGCCGCCGAGCAGGGCGGCCGCGTCGTTCCACGCCGGATACCAGGCGATGGCGCCGTCCCAGTCCGCAGGCCAACGCTGGATGGCGGCCAGGGCCTCGCGCCCGCCGGTCGAGCCGCCGGCGAAATACGACTTCGCGGGGCCGGTGGCGTAGCGCGCCGTGATGATCGCGACGGCCGTGTCGCGGGTCTTCTTCAGCACGTCGCCGCCGAAGTTGCGCACGGCCTCGTCGTTGAGACCGAACCGGCCGTCCTGCGAGCCGAGCGCGTTGGCCTGGTGGCCGGAGTCGCTGGCGAAGGTGGCGTAGCCCCGGGCCAGCGGCGTGGGCTTGTCGGTAGGGCCGTTCGGCACGTTGGCCTTCACGCTGGGGATGGTGCCGTCGAACCCGCCGCCGCCGAACATGACGACCTTGTGGTTCCAGCTCTCGGGCAGGCCCACCTTGAAGAGGATGTTCGGCGCCGCGGGGTCGATCGGAGCGATCTTGCCAGACACCTCGCAATAGGCGGGCACGGCTGTGACGCCGGTGCCGCTCGCGGCCACCGGCGTGGCCGAGGTCACGCTCGCGCCCGAGGTCGGCAGGCCGATGGACGCCGCGGGAATGGTCATGCCCTGCAGTTGCTCGCAGGTGAGGGCGATCGCTCCGGCCGGGGGCGGCGCGGACGTGTCGGGCGGGGCGCCGCTGTCCGGGGGCGCGTTCGGCGGGTTGTCATGGCCGCCGCCACCGCACGCGAGCAGTGCGACGCTGACGCCCACGCAGGCCGTGGCCACTGCGGCCAGTTTTCCGATTCCGTTCTTCGTCATGCATGTCTCCTGGGTTTGAATTGCTCCCCGGCGCAGTGTCCCGCCGGGCCATGCGCGGGCCAATGTGCGCAGGCCACACCCGATCACGTGGCGCGATGTGCGGCACGGATGCCGCGCAATGCCCGGTCGGCCGGAATCAGCCCGGCAAGGCGACCTCGATGCCGGCCTTGGCCAGCTCGAGCCGGTACTGCTCGAAGCCGGTGGCCGGCACCGTCTCGCCGGCGCGGTCGCGGATCTCGTCCATGCGCGCGCGCACCTCGGCGGCAGTGTCCTGCGCGTCGCCGATGAAGACGCCGTGCGTCATCGTGATGTTCGCGCTCTCGAAGCTGCCCGCGCCCGCCAGCAGGATGGTGCGCGTGGGGGCGTCCTCGCCGACCAGGGCGACCAGCGCCGGGCTGACCGCGCCGGGGTGCAGCCGCGCCAGCGCATCGGGCGCCAGCACGCCCTGGGTCATGGCCGTGGCCGCCGTGGGGGCGAGGCAGTTCACCCGGATGCCGTGGCGCTCGCCTTCGAGCGCCAGCGTCTGCATCAGGCCGACGAGGGCCATCTTGGCCGCGCTGTAGTTGGACTGCCCGAAGTTGCCGTACAGGCCGGACGAGGAGGTCGTCATCACGATGCGCCCCCACCGGCGCTCGCGCATGTGGTCCCACACCGCCTTGGTGCAGTTGACCGAGCCCATGAGGTGTACCTCCATGACCAGGCGGAAGTCGTCCAGCGACATCTTGGCGAAGGTGCGGTCGCGCAGGATGCCCGCGTTGTTCACCAGGATGTCGACGCCGCCCCAGGCCTCGATGGTGCGTGCCACCAGCGCCTGCATCTGGGCGAAGTCGGTGACGTCGCCGCCATCGGCGAGCGCCGCGCCGCCGGCGCGCACGATCTCGTCGGCCACGGCGCGCCCGGGGCTGCCCGGCTGCGAGCCCGCCACGTCGTTGACCACGACGCGCGCGCCCTGGCGTGCCAGTTCGAGCGCATGCGCCTTGCCCAGGCCGCTGCCGGCGCCGGTGACGATGGCCACGCGGCCATCCAGATACTTCTTCATTGCCATTCCTTGGAAAGCGAAAACAGGAGAAAGCCGCGCGGGCGCGATCAGAACGCCACCGCGTCGCGCCCCTTCAGGCCGAGCATCGCGCGCGCCTCGTCGGGCGTGGCGATCTCGAGGGAGAGTTCTTCGAGAATGCGCCGGATCTTGCGCACCTGCTCGGCGCACGACCTGGCCAACTGGCCCTTGCCCAGGTAGAGGCTGTCCTCCAGGCCGACGCGCACGTTGCCGCCCATCACCGCGCCCATGGTCAGCAAGGGCATCTGGTGGCGTCCCGCGCCCAGCACCGAGAAGCGGTAGCCCTTGCGGCCGAACAGACGGTCGGCGGTCGCGCGCATCGTCACCAGGTTCTCCGGGTCCGGCCCCAGTCCGCCCAGGATGCCGAAGATGCTCTGGATGAACAGCGGCCCCTTGACCAGGCCCTCGTCCACGAAGTGCGCCAGGTTGTAGAGGTGGCCCACGTCGTAGCACTCGAACTCGAAGCGCGTGCCGCAGTCGTCGCCAAGCACCTTCAGGATGTGCTTGATGTCGCGGAAGGTGTTGCGGAAGATCAGGTCTTCCATGCCCTCGACGTAGGGCTGCTCCCAGTCGTGCTTCCACTGCGAAATGCGCCGCGCCGCCGGGTGGATGGAAAAGTTCATCGAGCCCATGTTCAGCGAGCACATCTCGGGCTTGGCCTGCAGCGGGTAGGCCAGGCGCTCTTCCAGCGTCATGCGCGTGCTGCCGCCGGTGGTGATGTTGATGACCGCGTCGGTGGCGTCGCGGATGCGCGGCACGAACTGGTCGAACACCTTCGGGTCGGCCGAGGGCCGGCCGTCCCTGGGGTCGCGCGCGTGCAGGTGCAGGATGGCCGCGCCGGCCTCGGCGGCCTCGATCGACTGCTCGGCGATCTGGTCGGGCGTGAGCGCGAGATGCTCGGACATGGTCGGCGTATGAACCGAGCCCGTGACCGCGCAGGAGATGATGAGCTTGTCTTGTGGTGTAGCCATGCCAGCCTTTTCAAAAAATGGGAAAGAGAGGGGCGGGGGCCTCAGACGGCCAGCCACTGCGCGACCAGCGCCTTGTCCGACGCCAGCTGCTGCGGCGTGCCCTCGAACACGATGCGCCCGTGGCCCATCACGCACACGCGCGTGGCCACCTTCAGCGCAATGGCGAGCTTCTGCTCGACCAGCAGCACCGAGACGCCCTTGCCGTGCATGTCGCGTATGCACTCGGCCACCTGCGCCACGATCTTCGGCGCCAGGCCTTCGGTGGGTTCGTCGATGAGCATCACCCGCGGGTTGCCCAGCAGCGAGCGGCACATCGTGAGCATCTGCTGCTCGCCGCCGGACATGCTGCCCGCGCGCGTGTTGCGACGCTCCTTGAGCCGTGGAAAGTAGTCGAACATGTCTTCCACGCGCCAGCGGTGAACGCCGTCCTGCGCGGCCTGTTCGCCCATGCGCAGGTTCTCGTCGACGGTGAGGTTGGCGAACACCTCGCGCTCCTCGGGCACGTAGGCAATGCCCGCGCGGCAGATCGTGTAGGGCCGCTGTCCGGCCAGGTCGCGGCCGTTCAGGCGGATCTGGCCCGCCGAAGGCGCGACCAGCCCCATGATCGCCTTCATCGTGGTGGAGCGGCCCGAGCCGTTGCGCCCCAGCAGGCTGACGACTTCGCCGCGCGCCACGCGCAGGTCAACCCCGTGCAGGATGTGGCTCTTGCCGTAGTGCGCATGCAGCTGCGAGACCTCCAGCAGGCTGCCCTGGGAGATGGTGCGGGATGCGGTGTTCATGCGCTGACCTCCTCGCCCAGGTAGGCCTCCTTGACGCGGTCGTCGTTGCGGATCTCGTCCGGCGAACCGGTGGCGATCACCTGGCCGTACACGAGCACGCTGATGCGGTCGCTCAGCGAGAACACGACGTCCATGTCGTGCTCGACGATCATGAGGGTGCGCCCTTGCGTGACTTCTCGCACGAGCTGCGCCGTGTACTGCGTCTCCTCGGTGGCCATGCCGGCCATCGGCTCGTCGAGCAGCACCAGCTTGGGGTCGGACGCCAGCGTCATGGCGATCTCCAGCGAGCGCTGCTCGGAGTACGCCATCTCGCCGGCCAGCGTGGAGGCCCTGGCGGTCAGCCGCACCAGCTCGAGCAGCCGTTCGGTTTCCCGGCGGATGCGCCTGTCGTGGTCGATGAATTTCCAGAACGCGTACTGCAGGCCGTACGGGCGCATGACGGCCAGGCGGATGTTCTCGAACACGGTCAGCCCCGGAAAGACGTTCGTGATCTGGAACGAACGCGCCAGGCCCAGCCGGTTGATCGCCTGCGGCGAGCGCCCGCCGATCTGCCGGCCGTCGAATCGGATCTCCCCGGCGCTCGGCGCCAGGTGGCCCGAGAGCAGGTGGAACAGCGTGGACTTGCCCGCGCCGTTGGGCCCGATCAGGGCGTGCCGCTCGCCGGTGTGTACGTCGAGGGCCACGCCGCGCATGATCTCGGTCGCGCCGAAGGACTTGCGCAAGCCGCGGATGCTGAGGATCGGTCCGGTCATGCGAGACCCTCCTTGACGATGGCGTCCGCCTCGAGCGCCGTGGGCGCGGCTGCGTCCACCGCCTCCGCCGCCTCCAGCGCGGCGCGTCGGCGCCGTGCCAGCCATGCCAGCGCCGCACCGACCGCCAGCAGGGCCACCGGTACCAGCCAGGTGATGGGCGAGCCGGGCAGCCAGTCGCGCGACAGCAACGTCACGGCCGGCCAGTCGTTTCCCGCGACGATGGCGGCGCGATAGTCCTGCGAGAAGACACGGCGCAGCAGCTCGACCAGGAAAACGCCGCCCGCGCCGAGCGACAGCGCCGCGCCGCAGGACAACGCCACCAGCGGCATCACCTGCGCGAAGCCGAAGCGCTGCACCAGGCGCCGCACCATGCCTGGCAGGCCCGCCAGCCCCGTGGGCATGAACATCATCACCAGCACGAAGAGGATGCCCTGGTAGAGCAGCCAGGACTGGGTCAGGTCGGATACCGCATACCCGAAGAACGTCATGATCGCGGCGCCGAAGGCCGGGCCCAGGAACATCTTCACGCCGCCGATGTAGCTGTTGAGGATCACCGCGGCGGACAGGCTCGGGTCGAACACCACGTAGTTGGCCGATTCGTTGGACATCACCTGCAGGCCGCCGGCCACGCCGGAGAACATGGCGGAGATCGCAAACACCGCCGTGCCCAGGCCGTGGACGTTGTAGCCCAGGAAGCGCAGGCGATGGCTGTTCTCGCGCAGGCCGAAGGTCAGCCGCCCCATCGGCGTTCGGGTGTAGAGGTACAGCAGCGCCACGCACAGCAGCGCCCAGCCGAGCGTCAGGTAGTAGACCTGCGTGGTGGAGCCGAAATCGAAGCCCCAGGCCGGCATGCGCATGCTCGAGACGCCGGCCTCGCCGCCGAACAACCCCTTGAGGTGCGGCGCCAGCGAATGCACCAGCTCGGCGATCGCCAGCGTGATCATGGCGAAGTAGGTGCCCGTGCGCTGCGTGGCGAACCATCCGGCGATGCTGCCCAGCAGCAGACCGAACACCGCGCCGACCACCGGCAGCAGCGGCGTCGGCAGCAGCCCCGCGCCGCCCACGGCGTTCATGGCATGCACCGTCGCGAAGGCGCCCACGCCGAAGTAGGCCGCGTGCCCGAAGGACAGCATGCCGCCCTGCCCGCACAGCAGGTTGTAGGCGGTCGCGAACAAGGCCGCGATCAGCATCTGCACGGCGGCGTTCAGCAGGCCCTGCGACAGCAGGAAAGGCAGGGCGAGCAATGCCGCGACGCCCGCGGCGACACACAGGAAAGCAGTTTTCATCGCCTCAGTCCTTCTCGCCCATGAGGCCGCCGGGGCGCACCAGGAGAATCAGCAGCATCAATGCGAAGGGGATGGTGGCCGAGAGGCTGGAGATCTTCAGCGTCATGAGGCCGCCGACGCTGCGCGCCCAGTCGCCCGCACCGGCCAGCGCGAACAGGTCCGCCAGGCTGCGGTCCACGCTCACGGCAAGCGATGTGATGACGCCGATCAGCAGTGATGCAAGCATGGCCCCTTCCAGCGAACCGAGCCCGCCGACCACGACCACCACGAACACCATCACGCCCAGCTCGAGCGCCATGTTCGGGTTCGTCGTGTAGAAGGCGCCGGCCACGGCGCCCGCCAGGCCCGCCAGCGCGGCGCCGACGCCGAACACGCCCATGAACACCAGCGGCACGTTGTGCCCGAGCGCCTCGGCCATGCGCGGCTTGTAGATGGCCGAGCGCACCACGATGCCCACGCGGGTGCGCGTGAGGAGCAGGTAGATCAGGACGAACATCGCGACCGCGATGCCGCCCATCAGCAGCCGGTAGGCCGGGTACTGGGCGCCGCCGACACTGAAGGCCGGGATGTCCAGCGCCGCCGGAATGCGATAGTCGACCGGGTAGTTGCCGAAGAACAGCTTGACCGACTCGGCAATGATGAACGACAGGCCGAAGGTCACCAGCAGCTCGTGCGCATGCCCGTAGCGGTGCACCCGCCGCAGGAAGAAGCGCTCCACCACCACGCCCACCAGCGCGACCAGCAGGGGCGAGACGACGAGCGCGCCCCAGAACCCGATCGCGTCCTGCAGCATGTACGCGAAGTAGGCGCCGAGCATGTAGAACGACGCATGCGCGAAGTTGAGCACGCCCATCATCCCGAAGATGAGCGTGAGCCCGGCCGACACCATGAACAGCAGCAGGCCGTACACGAGCCCGTTCATCAGCGAGACGAGGAACTGGTCCATCTCGGCGCCGTCAGTCCGGCCGCTTCATGTCGCAGCTTGCCTGCGCCGGCGACGAGGCCTCGGCCGCCGAGAAGCGCTTGACCGGCGTGAAGCCCATGTCCGTGCCGTCGGCCTTGTAGCGCGCGTCCTTGCTGACGGTGGAGACCACCATCGGCATCTGCACCTGGTGGTCCGCCGCGCGCATGCGCATCTCGCCCATCGGCGACTTGTACGTCGCGCTCTCGAGCGCCTTGGCGAAGGCGTTCACGTCGAGCTTGCCGCCTTTGGCCGGGGTGCGCTTGAGCGCGTCGGCCACCATGGCCATGCCGAAAACGGTCTGCGGCTCGATGAACACCGGGTCGTGTCCGGTCTTGGCCTTGTAGTCGTTGACGAACTTCTCGCCTTCGCCGCCGGCGGACTCGGCGTTGAAGGTGTGAACCACGAAATGGCCGACCGCCAGGTCGCCGGCATTGGCCAGGTTGCCCGGCTGGTCGAGGTAGACCGTGCCGAAGCGCACCTTCAGGCCGGCCGACCGGGAAGCCTTCATCAGCAGCAGCAGGTCGTTCGACCAGTTGCCCGTGAGCACCGAATCGGCCTTGGACGCCGCGATCTTGGCGACGTAGGGCGCGAAGTCCTGCACCTTGTTGACGTCGTGCAGCGTCTTTTCCACCACCTGGTAGCCGCCGGCCGAGGCGTTGTCCACGATGGCCCGCTCCATGTCCTGGCCCCAGGAATAGTTCTGGTTGATCGAGTACACGCGCGTTCCCAGGGCGTTGGCCTGCTTCATGGCGGCGACGAGCGCCTTGGTGCGGATCTGCGCGTCGCCGGCGAAGCGGAAGTGATAGAAGTTGCACTTCTCGCCGGTCAACTCCAGCGCCTCGGCGCCGACGTTGAGGTAGACCATCTCCTTGCCGGGATTGCGCAGGTTGTACTTGCGCACGTCCTCGGTGATCTGCCCGCCGATGGCCGACGAGGCGCCCTGCACGATCAGCTGCACCCCGTCCGCGGCGGCCGCCTTGAGCTTGTCGGCGGCACCGGCCGGGCCGCCCTGGTTGTCGTACTCCAGCAGTTGCACCGGCTCGCCGTTCCAGCCGCCGGCCGCGTTGATCTGGTCGATGGCATAGCGCACCGCCGCACGATAGGCCAGCCCGGACGAGGCCTGCGGACCCGAGAGCGTCTCGAGCACGCCGATCTTCACCGGCGCGGCCGCGGCGGCGCCGCACACCAGAAGTGCCAGCGTGGGGACGAGCGCGCGGTTGAAGTGGTTGCGTTTGGTCATGGATGTCTCCTTGTCTAGAAATGGGAATGCGCCGGCGGCGCGAAGAGCGGGAGCGAGAGATGAGGGATCGACAGACGCGGTCAGCGGGACCTCAGAGGTATTCCAGGTTCCCGTCGACGCTGATGGCCTGGCCAGTGATGTTTCGGGCCGCAGGCGAGCTGAGGAAGAGCGCCATCGCCGCCACGTCGTCGAGCGTGACCATCCGGCGCAGCGAGATCTTGCCGAGGTACTGGGCGCGCATCGTCTCCACCGGAACGCCCTCGGTGGCCGCGCGCGCGCCGATCACGCCGTTCATGCGCTCGCCTTCGACCGTGCCGGGCAGGATCGCGTTGGCACGCACGCCGTGCGGGCCGAGCTCGATCGCCAGCGACTTCATCAGGCCCACGATGGCCCACTTGGTCGCCGCGTACGGCGTGCGCAGCGGATAGCCGAGGCGGCCCGCGACCGAACTCATGGCGATCACCGAGGGGTTCTGCGTGGACTGCCGCAGCAGCGGCACCGCGCGCTGCGCGAAGTAGAACTGGCTGTTGAGGTTCACCGCCACCGTGCGCTCCCAGTCGCCGCGGCGCAGGTCCTGGATCGCCCCGGTCGGCCCGGCGATGCCGACGTTGCTGACCAGCACGTCCAGGCCGCCGAGCGCGCCCTGCAGGTCGTCGAACACCAGGTCGACATCGTCCGGCACCGAGGCGTCGGCCATGCTCGAGGTGATCTCTGGCACCTGCCCGCTCAGGCGGTCGAGCGCCGCGCGGTCGATGTCGCACACGTGCACGCGCGCACCGGTCTCGCAGAAGGCGCGAGCGACGGCCGCGCCGATGCCCGAGGCGCCCGCGGTGACCAGCACGCGCAATCCGGGCGTGGGCCGCAGTGAATCGATGATGCTCATGAAGACGTGCAGAAAAAAAGTGAGGCTTGGACCGCGCAAGCGCCCGGCGGGCGCCGTTGCGCGGCTGGATGAATCGAGTGTCGGCACAGCCCGGGCGCGAGGCTATGTGGCCCGCGCACACTCGCGGCGCCCTCGCGATGTGATGCCCGGCCGGGTAGGCGCCCGCCCGCAGTGTCTTAGGGCTTGCGCCCATGCCCCGGGTACGGCGTTCTGCTAGCCTTCCCAGCCCTATGTCTTCCCCGACCCTCGACCGAAAGCGGGTGCAGCCACCACCGCCGCATGCCGCGGACGAACTCGCCGCCGAACTGATCGGCCTGCTGCATCGCAATGCCGGCGCCGAAGACCTTGCCGCGCGCCTGGCCCGCGTCGAGGCCATGCCCGACGCAACCCCGGGCAAGGCCGGCCTGGTCGAGCTCGTGCGCATGGCGATGGCGCTGCGCAACCGGCTCGAAGTGCACGAGCAGCGCGAGCGCGGCATGCTGGCGGTCATCGAATCGGCGCAGGACCTGTCGGGTCGCCTCGACCTGCAAGGCCTTCTCAAGGCGATCACCCACCGCGCACGCAACCTCATGGGCTCGCACCTGTGCTGGCTCACCGTGTTCGACGCGCCGACCGGGGAGTTCCAGGTGGTGGTGGCGGACGGCGCCATCTCCGAGCGCACCGGCAGGATGACGGCGGGGCGCAACCTCGGCGTGGCCGGCGTGGTGATGTCCACGCGGCTGCCCTTCTTCACGCCGGACTACCTGCACGACAAGCGCTTCGTGCACGACCCCACGCTCGACGACATCTTCCGCGACGAAGGCGTGGCCGCGCTGGTCGGCGCGCCGCTGATCTGCGACGACACCGTCATCGGCCTTCTGTTCGTGGCCGACCGCTACCACCGCACGCACACGGCGCTCAACGTCTCGATCCTGTGCACGCTGGCCACGCACGCGGCGGTGGCCATCAACAATGCCAAGGCCTTCGCCGAGGCGAAGACGGCGTTGGCCAACGCCGACCTCGCGCGCGCGCAGCTCGAGCGCCACGCGCGCGACATCCAGGGCGCCGCCGAGGCGCACGAGCAGCTCACCTCGCTGCTGGCCAGGGGCGCATCTCTGGGCGCGTTGTGCGAATCGGTCGCGCAGCTGCTCGATGGCAGCGTGCTGGTGCTCGACGAGGCCGGCCACGTCATCGCCAGCGCGTCGTCACCCGGTTATGAAGGCACGGCCAGCCAGCACTGTTCGCCGACCGGCCCGCACGGAGCGGACCTTTCACGGGCCCTGCGCGAGAGCCGCCAGGCCGGCCGCTCCGTCGTGGCCTTCACGCACGACGGCGAGGTCTGCCGCGCCAGCGCCGTGATCGGCGGCAACGACATGCTCGGCGCCGTGCTGCTCCTGCGGCACGAGGACCTGGTCGGCATCTCGCTGCGCACCTTCGAGCGCAGCTCCAGCGTCATCGGGGTCGTGCTGTTGTCGCAGGAGCGCATCGAGGCCGAGAAACATCGGGACGTGTCCGCCCTGCTGCGCACGCTCATCTCTCCGCGCCAGGGCGAGCCCGCGCTCGCGCGCGACCGGGCCGAGCGCTTCGGGCTCGACCTGTCGCAGCCCATGTCTCTGCTGCTCGTCGAGACCGACCGGTCCACGGCCGGCTTCCTGTCGCGGCGCCTGCGCTCGGACGCGGCGCTGGGCGAGCAGGTGCTCGACGAGGTCGACGGCGTGCTGGTGCTGGTGTGCGCGGCGCCGCGGGCCCAGGCCGTGCTCGAGAAGCTCAACGCCTTCGCCCGGCGCGAACTCGGCCACGCCTACCGGGGCGTGCTGTCTCGGCCGGTGCTGGCGCCGGCCGAGCTTCCAGCGCTGTACGCCGCGCTGCGGCGGGGCCTGTCGGTGCTCGAGCGCCTGGGCATGCGCGAGGGCATCGTCGCGCAGAACGAGATGGCGCTGTACTCGGTGCTCTTCGAGACGCATGACCAGTCCAGCCTGGCCGCGTTCCTCGACGCCACCATCGGCGCCGTCACCTCGCACGACGCAAGGCGCGGCTCCGAACTGACGTCCACGCTGCTGGCCTATTTCGACACCCACCAGAATGCCAAGCTCACGGCGTCGCGCCTGGGCATCCACGTCAACACGGTCCGCCAGCGCCTGGCGACGGTGGAGGAACTGCTCGGCCATTGGGGCAGCGCCAGCCGCGCGCTGGAGATCCACATGGCGCTGCGCCTGTGGCGCCTGAGCACGGCCGATACGCGTACGCCGCCCGCGGGCGCGTGAGCGCCCCTGCGCGGCGGAGGCATCGGCCGCTGCGCACCCAGGGTTTTTCCGGTGGATGACGACCACACCGCGCGGCCGCCAGCGGTGTGCGCTGCCGCCATTGAAGCGCGATCGCTGCCGGCGAGACTCGATCGGTCGGCGTTGCCGCACTTCCACTTCCTGGAGACGAGATGAACAAGATGAGAACCGTGGTCGGCGCAACGTCGATCCTCAATCGGCCGGCGCTGCTCCTGGCGGCGCTGATGGTGGCAGGCTGCGGCGGCGGAAACGGAACGTCCGCCGGCAATCCGGCGCCGCAGGACCCGGGACCGTCGGTGCCGGCGGACCCGGAACCGCCCGCGCCCCCTTCGATGCAGCGGCAGACCGCTTTCGGTGTCGTCGTCGGCACCGACGACTCGGCCACCAGCGGCACCTTCGCCTGGAAAGGCATTCCCTTCGCCGCGCCCCCGGTGGGCGACCTGCGCTGGAAGCCGCCGGTCGACCCGGTGGCCTGGACGGCGCCGAAGGCGACGCAGCAGTTCGGCAACGCGTGCGTGTCCAGCGGCCGGCTCTACGGGCCGGGGCTGAACAACCGCTATGACGAGACCATCGGCAGCACGCTTGGCCAGACGGTCGGAGCCGAGGACTGCCTCTACCTCAATGTCTGGCGGCCGGCCAACGACACCGGCAAGCTGCCGGTAATCGTCTGGGTGCACGGCGGCAGCAACATCACCGGCTACACCGCTGATCCGGTCTACGACGGCGCCAACCTCGCGCGCACGGCCAACGCCGTGGTGGTCTCGGTCAACTACCGGCTGGGCATGTTCGGCTTCCTCAATGCCAGCGTGCTCAAGAACGGCGACCCGATCAACGACTCGGGCAACTTCGCGATCCTCGACATCATCAAGGGGCTGCGGTTCGTCCAGGCCAACATCGACAGCTTCGGCGGCGACCCGGGCAATGTCACGCTGATGGGCCAATCGGCCGGGGCCGTCAACGTGTACGCCACGATGACTTCGCCGCTCGTGGCCGACGCGAAGCCGGCGCTGATCCATCGCGCGCTGCCCATCAGCGGCGGCATTTCGCTCGCGACCGAGCTGCCGGCAGGAAGCATCGCCACGCTGGCGCGCGCCTCGGACTACGCTGGCCAATGGGGCCTGCTGATCGTCTACATGGTGATCGAGGACGGCCTGGCGACCGACATTCCGTCGGCGCAGGCCTGGCTCGCCACGCAGACCGGCGACCAGATTGCCGCCTACATGCGCGGCAAGAGCGCCGACTTCGTGCTGCGCACGGTGCTCAAGCGCCTCGCGCCGATCGGCGCTTCGGGCTCGGGCCCGATTCCCGACGGCAGCGTCGTGCCGGCGAGCCCGATCGAGGCGATCAAGGCCGGCCATTACGCCAAGGTGCCCGTGCTGATCGGCAACACGCGCGACGAAGGAAAGCTGTTCCCCACGCTGTTCCCGCTGGCAGGCGGCAGCGGCAGCGCGCGCCTGCTCGGCGATGCGCAGGTGTTCTCGCTCGCCTACGGCTACCGGCCCGACGACGCGCCGCAGAGCTCGATCGAGCAATGGATTCCGCCGGCCTACCTGCCGATCACGACGCCTGGCACGGGCTTCGACGCGGTGGCCGACCGCCTGAGCCAGATCTTCTTCGGCGCCAGCCGCGACAGCGTGGCCGATGCCCTCGCCACGCAGCAGAGCCCGCTGTGGGCCTACCGCTTCGACTGGGACGAGGAGCCGGCGCCGTTCAACCAGATCTACGGTGCCGCGCACGCCTTCGACCTGCCGTTCGCGTTCGGCAACTTCGGCCCTTCGCTGTACAGCGGCATCTCCTTCAACAAGGCCAACGAGCCGGGCCGGCTTGCGCTGTCGGATGCCATGATGCGCAGCATCGGTGCCTTCGCGCGCAACGGCGACCCGAACGACGCCAGCCTGGGCGTGACCTGGCCGCGCTGGCCGGCTACCCTGCTGTTCGATGCCACTGCGACGCAGAAGGCCATCTCGGTTCGTTGACGGCGGCGGGGGCGTGGGCCGGCGGCGCTACCAGGTGTACTTGACGCCGATGCGTCCGGTCAGGGCGTGGTACGACTGGGCGCCCCACTCCCAGCCGAGATTGCCCCAGCCGGTCCAGCCCTTGCCGCGCTGGAAGTCCGCGCCCAGCTTGATCTCGTAGCGATCGTTCGGGTAGAGGTCGCGCATCTGCAGGCCGTTGAAGGCCAGCGCGTTGCTCACGTCGTCGTGCCACCAGTTGAGGGTGAGGTAGAGCTGCGAGCGGTCGCCGTTGTCGTGAATCCAGGTGCGGTGGGTCCGCACGCCCAGGCGGCTGATCCACCCACTGCCGGTGGCGCCGTCCACCTGCGTGCCGTTGGGCTCGACGACGCCATCCTGGTGTCCCTGGACGCGGATGAGTTGCGCCTGCGGCTCGATCACCCAGTCGCGGGACCGGCTGGGCAGCCACGCGTAGCCCGTCTCGGCCGAGAGGGCCAGGACGCTCGAGTCGTACTTCACCGAAGGCAGTGCCTCGCCGTCGACCCGGTTGTCGAACCACCCGTACTGCCCCCAGAAGTCCGCATACCAGCCCAGGCGTTCGCGGTCGTTCTGGAACCAGGTGGCGTACGCCCCGAGGGCTGCGCCCTGGACCTTCCCCTCGGCACGAAAAGCATTGCCCAGTGCGCTGCCGTCGCTCGACCCCCAGCCGTAGCTCAGCATCCCGCCCACGTGCAGCCTGTCGTCGCCGCGCAGCACGCTCCACTGCGCGAATTCCGCCCCGCCATGCACGAGCCAGGTCGTACTGCTTACGTCGAAGTTGCCGTCGCGCGTCTGCGCGCTCGCGTCGCGCCCCACCAGCCGCACCCAGCCTGACTTGCGGGTGGGATCGTCGTTGTCGAAGGTCTGCTGCTCGGTCCACTGGGGCTCGCCCAGCCTGTCGTGCAGGCTGTGCACCAGCAGGCCGGCCGCCGCGCGCTGATTCGCCAGGTAGGCACCGACTTCCGGCCGATAGAGCGGCACGGGCGCGGGGGCGGGCGGCGCAGGCGGCGCGGGCGGGGCAGGAGGCGCGGGCGGCGCAGGAGGCGCGGGCGGCGCAGGCGGGGGTTCCGGCGGTCCGGGCGGTGGCGGTGGCGGCGGCGGTGGCGGTGGCGGAGGCGGAGGCGGAGGCGGGGAGGGTGCTTGCGCGGAACGCAGGTACCACGCCTGGTCGTTGCTGCCGTCGGTGCTGCTGCGAAAGAGCCGGTACTCGTAGGCGCCCGCGACCGCACGACCGTTCAGCGCAAACGCCCCAGAGTCGGTCGTTCCACCATTGGCGGTGTCCACTACCAGGATGCCGTTGGCGGTGGTCAGCGCGCCCGTGCCGCCTGCGTTGGTGACACGCAACGAAGAACTGCCGCTGGCCGTGCCGGCGTTGATGACAAGTCGGTCCGACGGCGACCCGTCGCCGCCGAGCGAGGTGTTCAGGCCGAGCGTGCCGCCGTTGCCGACGTAGTTCTGCACGGTGAGCGTCTTGAAGGCGCCGCCGGAGGGTGGCGTGAAGGCCACCAGGCCGGCATTGCCCAACTGCTGGGTGAGGACCGAGTTGCCCGTCACGTTCCAGGTGCTGGACGTATCGACGTCGACATTGGTGATGTTGCGCGCGGCACCGCTCCAGCGCGACGAGGTCTTCAATGCGATGTCCGCGGTCGAGGTCGCGTCGGCGGTCGCGTCCCCGGTGAGGGCCGCGGCGTTGGCGGCCGTGAGCTGAACCGACGTGGGTTGCGGTGCAAAGGTCGACCCTGCCACCTGGAGCAGCAAGGCGCCGCTGGCGACGGCGGCATCGTCGAGCGCGATCTGCGTCGGCCCGCCGTTCGCGTAGAACGCGACCGACGCTGGCGCGTTCAACGAGCCGCCCGACATCGTGACGGTGTTCACCAGGGTGTTGGAAGAATTCCGCGAGACCATGCCGGCGGTGTTTCCGCTCGTTGTCACGGTGGTGTTCGTCAGCGCGATGCCCGGCCCCTGCCCGCCGGCCACGTCGGTCCCGGTATTGAGATACAGGCCGCCGCCTCCTCCGGCTACGTCGACGGTCGAGCCGGTGGCGGTGACCCGACCGTTCTGGTCGGCACCCAGGCCGTAGCTGTTCGTGCCGCTGGCATTGACTGCGCTGTCCGTCAGCGCGATGGTGTTCAAACCCGAAATCGCCCGCGCGCCGGCGTAGACGCCGTAGCCGGCGGCCGCGTTCATCTGGATGGTGACGCGGTTCGCCTCGATGGTGCTGGTGGCTTGCGGCAAGGCGTTCGAGCCGGGCGCGGCGCGCAGTCCGGCTGGGGCCCCCGAGGTGACGGTTCCCATTGGGGGCGTGGCGTTTCCGGCGGCGGTGACCAGCGCGGCGGTGGCCGTGGCGGCACGGGCGGCAACCGAGCCGCCGGCACGGGAGATGGTGATGGTCGCATCCGACAGCACCACCCGCGAACTGGCACCGGCGAAGGCGGTTCCGCTCGCGCCGGTGCGCGGGTCGCCACTCACGGCCAGCACGCCGGTGCCGGCATCGGCGCCGTCGATCACCAGGCCATTGAAGCTCGCGCTGGAGCCACTGAACAGTGCCACGCCGGTGCTGCCGTTGGAAGCGCTCGTGCCGGTGCCCGTCAGGTGGATTGCCAGCCCGTCGCCCAGGGCGCCCGCCGGCGGCGAGGCCGCATCGAGCACCAACCCCGTGCTGCCCTGGCCGGCAAGATCGAGCACGGTGCCGGCCGGCAGCGTGATGGCGCCGCCGTTGTTGACGTAGACGCCGGTGGACGAGGCGCCGTTGGCCGAGAGGCTCGAGCTTCCCTGTAGCGCAAGCGCGCTGCCCGTCCCCGAACTGCCCAGGACGATGGCGCTGTTGCGCGTCGTGCGCAGCGTGCTGTCCGTCAGGGTGACGCGGCCGCCAGTTTGCGCTACGGCGCCATAGCCACCGGCGTTACCGGTGCCCGTGTTGCTGACCGTCAGGCCGGCCGCCTCGATGGTCGACAGGGCGCCCAGCGCCACGACGCCGCTGCCGAATGCCGACGTCCCGACCGACACACCCGGGCTGGTGACGATCGCCCCGGGGTTGGCCGACGCATTGACGAAGAGGCCGTGGCCGTTGACCGTCGTCACCGAGATGGGGCCGGCCGGAAAGCCGGCCGCGCCGGGATCGAAACGCAGGGTCGCGCCTCCAGTGACGTCGGTGCCCGAGCCGTTGGTGGGCCGGACGACCTGCGTGTTGCCCACCACGGTACGGTCGCCGGTCAAGGTGTCGGCCAGGAGCGGCGTGGTAAATGTGCCGGGCCCGATGGTCTGGGCCGAGGCGCTGGCGGCCAGGTTCAGCAGCGTGAGCACCAGCAGGCGCGCTGCATTGGCGCTCGGGGTGAGCCGGTGTCCGGCGCCGCCCGGGAAGATCGTCGGGCCGCTGGCGTCGCGCAGAACGAGGCGGGATTGCATCGCTGATCCTTTCGCCGTTGAAGGTTTCGGCCCGCGGCACGCACGAACGCGGCGCGGGTTCGCTTCGTCAGTGGCTTCGCACGGGGACCGGCAGCGCCACGTCGGGGCGCGCCAGCGATCGCGCGAAGTCGGACTCCGGTCTGAGGTAGTCGTCGATCACCTTGCGCAGTATCTCGGCGTCGTCGCCCAGGCGCGCGGCCTTGGCATCGGCGTTCACATAGTCCACCGCGGCCAGGCCGCGTTGCGTGTCGTAGAGCGCGACCAGCCGGTGCCGCGGGTTCTGCGGATCGCTCATGTGGCCAAGCAGATAGGGCCGGTCGTCGATGCGCAGCGGCAGCATCGGCGTGGCGGTGGTGGGCGGACGCGGCTGGTCGGGCGGCGGTCCGTGGCCCGGCAGCCGGTCCTTGACCCACTCGGGCACCGCTTCGTCGCCGTGGCGCAGGCTCAGCGAGAGCGCATGGCGAAAGGCCGGCGTATGGGCATAGACCTCGTCGAACAGCGGACAGCGCGGCGCCTCGCGGCACTCGGACGCCGCGTGCGCGCCGCGCGGGGTTTCCTTCTCGTCGTCGGCTGCCCGCACGGACGGCGCCAGCAAGGCGCCGAGACACATCCACAGCGCCACCCGCCGGACCGGCTCGCGCAAGTCGAGAACTGCCATATCGACCTCCTCCGACGTTGCCGGCGCCGCGGATGCGCTGCGCCGTGCGATCGCGCGGGGCGCGAGGGACTACTTCGACTGTGCCGGCACCTGCGCCTGGGGCGGCGTGTCGGCCGCGCTCGCCTTCTTCATTGCCGCCTTGACCTTTTCCTTGACGTCGTCCACCACCTGGTCGATGGTGAAGCTCGCCGGCAACTGGCTGGGCGGGTAGTCGATGAAGGTCTGGAGGAACAGCGCGGCGCGCCGGTTGCCCTCGATCAGCATGTACGGGTTCTCGACCTCCAGCTGGTGGTAGAGGTTGGTCGGCCCGGTGTCGGCCCGCTCGTACGGGTCCATTCGCAGGTTGAAATACTTGGGCCCGCGCAGGCAGGTGAACGGCTCCTTCCAGACCATCATCGAGCCCGGCGAGCGCTGTTCGCAGAAGACGATCTTCCAGGCCGTGGGCCGCGTCGCGCCGGGCAGGACGGTGTCGTAGCGCATCGCCACGAGTTCGGCGTCGTCGTTGAAGTAATAGAACTCGTCGCGTGCGCTCTTGTCGGTCTGCCCGGTCAGCAGCGGCAGCTGGTTGTAGCCGTCCAGGTGCACCTTGGCGGCCTTGCCGTCGAGCGTCGTGCCCTTGAGCAGCTTGTCCTTGATGTCCGCGTCGCCCGCAGCGGCCACCAGCGTCGGGAACCAGTCCAGCCCGGAGATCAGGCCGGTGCTGGTGGTGCCGGGCTTGATCTTGCCGGGCCACCGCACCATTGCCGGCACCCGGAAGGCGCCTTCCCAGTTGGAATCCTTCTCGCTGCGGAACGGCGTGTTCGCGGCATCGGGCCAGCTGAAGAAGTTGGGTCCGTTGTCGGTGGTGAAGACCACGATGGTGTTGTCGGCCACGCCTGCGTCGTCCAGCGCCTGCAGCAGCTTGCCCACGTTCTGGTCCATCTCCCACATGCCGTCCGCGTATTCGTGGCCGGGCCCGAGGCCCGCCTTGCCGCGGTACTCCGGCCGCACGTGCGTGAACACGTGCATGCGGGTGAAGTTCATCCACGTGAAGAAGGGCTGCCTTGCCTGCGCCTGCTTCTTGATGTAGTTGATCGCCGCGCCGGTGGTCTCGTCGTCGATGGTCTCCATGCGCTTGCGCGTGAGCGGCCCGGTGTCCTCGACCTTGCCGTCGGCGAACGTGTGCATGACGCCGCGCGGGTTGTACGACTTGATGAAGGCCGGGTTGTTGCTGAACCAGTAGGGGCGCTCGGGTTCCTCCTCGGCGTTGAGGTGGTAGAGATTGCCGAAGAATTCGTCGAACCCGTGGCGCGTGGGCAGGAACCGGTCCTGGTCGCCCAGGTGGTTCTTGCCGAACTGGGCGGTGGCGTAGCCCATCGGCTTGAGGACCTGTGCGATGGTCACGTCGCGGTCCTGGATGCCCACCGGAGCGCCGGGCAGGCCGACCTTGGACATCCCCGTGCGGAACACCGACTGGCCGGTGATGAAGGTCGAGCGCCCGGCCGTGCAGCTGTTCTCCGCGTAGTAGTCGGTGAACTTCATGCCTTCCTTGGCGATGCGGTCGATGTTGGGCGTCTCGTAGCCGACGATCCCGTCGCCGAAGGCGCTGATGTTGGAGCGCCCGACGTCGTCGCCGAAGATCACCAGGATGTTGGGCTTGCCGGCCGCCGCGGGCGCAGCGGGCGCGGCCGGCGCGGCGGCTGCCGGTGGGGGCGCGGCGGTCTGTGCCCAGGCGTCGAGCAGGCCGCAGCCCAGCAGGGCGGCTGCGACGAGCGCGATCCGGCTCACACCGTGGCCGCGTCTGCCGCGTCCACCGAAACTCGGGGTTTTCAACGTCATCCTGGGTGCTCCATGGAAAGGGACTTCGATCGGAAACTGGACTGGTGCCGGCGGCCCGTCAGGGCTGGATCGCGACCTTCAGGACGCCATCGCGCTGGTTCGAGAAAAGGTCGTACGCCTGCTCGATGTCGTCAAGCCGGAAGCGGTGCGTGACCAGCGGCTCGAGGTCCAGCCGCCCCGTCGCGATCAGGTCCATCAGGCGCCGCATGCGGTCCTTGCCGCCCGGGCACAGGGTGCTGACGATGGACAGGTCGGACAGCCCCGCGCCGAAGGCCTCGGCCGGGATGTTCAGGCCGCCCGAATACACGCCCAGGCTCGACAGCACGCCGCCGGGGCGCAGCACTCGCAGCGACGATGCGAAGGTGCCCTGCGTGCCGAGCGCCTCGATCGCCACGTCGGCGCCGCGCCCGTCGGTGATCTGCATGATCTGCGCCACCGGGTCGCCGGCGCGGAAGTCCACCACGTGATCGGCGCCGAGCCGCCTGGCGATGGCCAGCCGCTCGGGGACCGTGTCCACGCCGATGATGGTGGCCGCGCCCATCAGCCTGGCGCCGGCCACGGCGCAAAGGCCGATGGGGCCGAGCGCGAAGACCACCACCGTATCGCCGATGCGCACGCCGCCGCGCTCGGCGCCGGAAAACCCGGTCGACATGATGTCGGGGCACATGAGCACCTGCTCGTCGGTCAGCGCGTCGGGCACCGGGCTCAGGTTGGCCATGGCGTCGGGCACCAGCAGGTATTCGGCCTGTGCGCCGTCGATGGTGTTGCCGAACTTCCAGCCACCCGCCGGCCTGAAGCCGTGGCGCGTGCCCGGGCCGTCCTGCGAAGCGCAGCCGCACAGGCAGGCATAACTGTGGCCGCTGGGCGTGATGGCGCCGGCGATCACGCGCTGCCCTTCCTCGTAGCCCTGTACCGCCGAGCCCAGCTTCTCGATCACGCCCACCGGCTCGTGGCCGACCGTCAGCCCACGGGCGACCGGGTACTCGCCCTTGAGGATGTGGACGTCGGTCCCGCAGATGGTGGTCGTGGTGACCCGGATCAGCGCGTCGAGCGGCCCGACGTCCGGCACCGGCTTGTCTTGCAGCTCGATGCGGCCCGGCTCGACGAAAACGGCAGCCTTCATCAACGGCATGGGACTTCCCCTCCGCAGGTGTACGGACGAGTCATTGCCCCCCTGGGCGGCGAATGCTATCCCGTTCCGACGGCCGATGCACGCATTGCGAGCGCTGCCTGCTGGCCGCTAGACCAGGTACGGCACGAAGCGCCGCGTGCGGCGCATGTAGTCCCGGTAGTCGTCGCCGAAATGCGCGAGGCACTCCTTTTCCTCGCGCTCGGCGGTCACGAAGATCAGCGCCGTCGACGCCAGCGCCAGCAGCAGGCCCAGCCACGTGAAGCGCTGCAGGAACACGCCCCAGGCCAGGCAGATCAGCGCGGTGTACATCGGGTGGCGGATGTACCTGAAGGCGCCGACGGTCACCAGGCGGGTGGTCTTCTCGAACCCGATCAGCGCCTCGTCCCGGCGGGCGCTGCCCGGCTGGCCCACGCGCCGCAGGCGGCGCGCGGCATGCAGCGGCAGCCAGACCGACGTGAGCAGGAGCACGCGTGCCAGGAACTGGCTCGGCGACAGCAGCGGGTCGTCGCCCCACACCGGCAGGTTGATCCAGATCAGGCCGAAGATGCATTCGACCGCGAAGAAGCGGTAGAAACCGTGCGAGCGCGGCCGCGTGATCGCCCTGCGCGAGACGTAGAGCAGCACCGAGCTGACGATGACGAACGTCGCGGGGTAGGCCTGCAGCGGCAGAAGCATCGGAGCAATTTACATGAACGGCGCCGGGGCGCGGAGACGCCTTCGTGTGCTCGCCGAACAGATCCCGCGCGCGAGTGGCCCCAACTTGGGCAGCCGATGCGCCATGCCCGCACATTCCCGGTGCGCAGGTGCAGCCGCATGGCGCTTTTCCGCGCTTTTGCCCGGCCGCAACCGGTGCGAGGCTCATGGCACGCAACTTGCGCACATGTTGTCGTCCGCCGGTAAGGTCGCCGCGGACGAGGGCGGCACTCCGGCGTCGCCCCGCTTCTCCGCTGAAGGTGGCGGAACCCGTTTCGCGCGCGGCTCACGCAGGGCCCGCCGGCGGGACTTCCAACCCCACGTCCAGTCCAGGCGGAGCGCGCGTCGATCGTTCGCCCGCCGGGCGGGCCGACGACGGCGCAGCGCGATCACACCCACTGCCCGCCCCTGGCCCGCCATCCTTGAAGGCAGGTTCAGTCATGAAAATCGTTGTAGTCGGCCACGGCATGGTGGGCCACAAGTTCCTGGAAAGCCTGGCCGAGGCCGGCATTCCCCAGCTCGACGTCACCGTGCTGTGCGAGGAGGCGCGCCCGGCCTACGACCGGGTCCACCTGTCCGAATATTTCAGCGGCAAGACCGCCGACGACCTGTCGCTCGTCGAGCCCGGCTTCTTCGAGCGCACCGGCTTCAAGCTGCGCCTGGGCGTGCGCGCGGCTTCGGTCGAGCGGCGCGACAACACGCTCACCACGTCGGAAGGCGACGTGCTTTCCTACGACAGGCTGGTGCTGGCCACGGGCTCCAACCCGTTCGTGCCTTCGGTGCCGGGCCGCGACCGGGCGCACTGCCATGTCTACCGCACCATCGAGGACCTCGAGGGCATGAAGGCCTCGGGCGCGAGATCGAAGAGCGGCGTGGTGGTCGGCGGCGGCCTGCTCGGCCTGGAGTGCGCCAAGGCGCTGCGCGACATGGGCCTGGAGACGCACGTGGTGGAGTTCTCGCCGCGCCTGATGGCGGTGCAGGTCGACGAGGGCGGCGGCCGCATCCTGCGCGGCAGGATCGAGGCGCTGGGCGTGCAGGTCCACACCGGCCGCAACACCACGGCGATCACGGACGGCGCCGCGGCGCGCCACCGCATGGTCTACGCCGACGGCAGCTACCTCGAGACCGACATGATCGTATTCTCCGCCGGCATCCGGCCGCGCGACGACCTGGCGCGCCAGTGCGTGCTGGCCATCGGCCCGCGCGGCGGCGTCGTGATCGACAGCAACTGCGTGACCAGCGACCCGAACGTCTACGCCATCGGCGAATGCGCCTCGTGGAACGACCAGTGCTTCGGCCTGGTGGCGCCGGGCTACGACATGGCTCGGGTGGCGGCGCGGCACATCGCGGGCCAGGCGGACGCCGCCTTCGTCGGCGCCGACATGAGCACCAAGCTCAAGCTGATGGGCGTGGACGTGGCCAGCATCGGCGACGCCCAGGGCCGGGCGCCGGGCTGCCGCAACTACCAGTACGTGGACGAGCGCAAGCAGGTCTACAAGAAGATCGTGGTCAGCGAGGACGGCAGGCAGCTACTGGGCGCGGTGCTGGTCGGCGATGCGGCCGAATACGGCGAGCTGCTGCAGATGGCCCTCAACGGCATCGCGCTGCCGGCCGACCCGGAGTTCCTCATCCTGCCGTCCGGCGATGGCAAGGCCCGGCCCGGCCTGGGTGTCGATGCGCTGCCCGACAGCGCGCAGATCTGCTCGTGCAACAGCGTCAGCAAGGGGCAGATCTGCGCCGCGGTGTGCGACGGCGCCACCAGCATCGGCGCGATCAAGGCCTGCACCAAGGCCGGCGCCACCTGCGGCGGCTGCGTGCCCCTGGTCACGCAGATCATGAAGGCCGAGATGAAGAAGCAGGGCATGGCGGTGAACAATCACCTGTGCGAGCACTTCGCCTGGTCGCGCCAGGAGCTCTACCACCTGGTGCGCGTCGGCCGGATCAAGACCTTCGATGCACTGCTGGCGGCGCATGGCAAGGGCCTGGGCTGCGACATCTGCAAGCCGGCCGCGGCCAGCATCTTCGCCTCGTGCTGGAACGAGTTCGTGCTCAAGAAGGAGCTGGCCACGCTGCAGGACAGCAACGACTACTACCTGGGCAACATCCAGAAGGACGGCAGCTACTCGGTCGTGCCGCGCATGCCCGGCGGCGAGGTCACGCCCGAGGGGCTGATCGCGGTCGGCCAAGTGGCGAAGAAGTACGGCCTCTACACCAAGATCACCGGCGGCCAGCGGGTCGACCTGTTCGGTGCGCGCGTCGAGGAGCTGCCGCTGATCTGGGAAGAGCTGATCGCGGCCGGCTTCGAGTCGGGCCATGCGTACGGCAAGGCGCTGCGCACCGTCAAGAGCTGCGTCGGCTCGACCTGGTGCCGCTTCGGCGTGGGCGACAGCGTCGGCATGGCGGTGGACCTGGAGAACCGCTACAAGGGCCTGCGCGCGCCGCACAAGATCAAGTTCGGCGTCTCGGGCTGCACCCGCGAATGCGCCGAGGCGCAGGGCAAGGACGTGGGCGTGATCGCCACCGACAAGGGCTGGAACCTCTACGTGTGCGGCAACGGGGGCATGAAGCCGCGCCATGCCGAACTGCTGGCCAGCGACCTGACCCGGGACGAGCTGGTGCGCCTGATCGACCGCTTCCTGATGTTCTACGTGCGCACCGCCGACCGGCTGCAGCGCACCAGCACCTGGCGCGAAGGCCTCGAGGGCGGGCTCGACTACCTCAAGCAGGTGCTGATCGAGGACAGCCTGGGCCTGGGCGCCGAGCTCGAGGCGCAGATGCAGGCGGTGGTGGACAGCTACCAGTGCGAGTGGAAGACCGCCGTCACCGATCCGGCCACGCGCCAGCGCTTCCGCTCCTTCGTCAACAGCGACAAGCCGGACGAGCACATCGTCTTCATCCAGGAGCGCGGCCAGATCCGCCCGGCCCGCCCCGAGGAACGCGCGCCGGCCCACGCCGCATGAACGCCCATCAAGGAGATTCGGCCATGAACCGCGACGACACCGTCATCGAACGCTGGACCGCCATCTGCGCGGCCGGCGACATCCTGCCCAACGCGGGCGTCTGCGCCCGTGTGGAAGACCGGCACGTGGCGGTGTTCCGCCTCGGCGAAGACCAGTTCTTCGCGCTCGACAACGTCGATCCGAAATCCGGCGCCAGCGTGCTCTCGCGCGGGCTGGTCGGCAGCCTGGGCGACCGGGTCGTGGTGGCGTCGCCGCTGTACAAGAATCACTTCGACCTGCGCACCGGCGAATGCCTTGAAATGCCGGAGCATTCGGTGCGCACCCATCCGGTGCGGCTGCACGACGGACAGGTGCTGGTGGCACTGGCGTGAGCAGGCGCGGGCGGGCACGGCCCCTGCTATCGTGGAGCCGACCGACCCACGAACCAAGCGAGGAGTTCCTGCATGCCCGACGGCGCCCTGCCATCGCCCGCCGCCCGTCTCGTGCTGCAGGCGCGCCAACGCGAGATCGATGCCGTGCGCCGCCTGGCGGCGCGGGCGAGCCTGGCCGAGGCGATCGGCCAGCTGATCCACGCGTTGCAGCGCGAGCGCGGCGCGTCCACCATCTACCTGGCGTCCGGCGGCGTGCGCTTCGCCGACACCCGCCGCACGTTGGCCGAGGGAACGCAGCAGGCCCAGGCGCGCGTGCGCGACCTGTTCGACGCGCAGCAGGCGCCGGAGCAGGGCGCCGATGCGCGCCTGCTGTCGCTCATGGCCTGGGTGCTGCTGGGCCTGGAGGCGCTGCCCGAACTGCGCGGCCGCATCGAGCGGCGCAGCCTGAGCGCGCACGATGCGGTGGCTGCGTTCAGCGCGCTCATCGCCGGCCAGGTCGAGCTGATCTTCCATCTGGCCGACGCGGCGCTGCTGCCCGGGGTCTCGGGGCTGCTGGTGGCCTTCCTGCACCTGGTGCAGGGCAAGGAGGCGGCCGGCCAGGAGCGCGCCGTGGGTGCGCTGCTGTACGCCTCGGGGCAATGCAGCGAGGCGCACCAGCAGCGCGTCATCCACCTGATCGAGTCGCAGGAGCGCAGCCTGCAGGTGTTCGCCGAATTCGTCGACGCGCCGCTGCGCGAGCGCTGGGAGGCCCAGCAGCTCGCGCCGGGCACCGCGCGGCTGGAGCGGCTGCGGCGCACGCTGTGCGCGGCGCGTGCCGGCGCGCCGCTGGACACCGCCCACAGCGACACCTGGTTCGACGTGTGCAGCGAGCGCATCGACATCCTGTGGGGGCTCGAGGTGGCGCTGGTCGCCCGGCTGCGCGAGGCCTGCGACGCACAGATCCGGCAGGCCGAGCAGGAGCTGCAGGATTCGGCCGGCCTGCTGCGCCGCCTGCGCGACCACCCGCCGCCGCATGCGCATGCGGTCGAGCGCTTCTTCGACGTGGCTGCGCAGCCCGGCGCGGCGCCGCAGCTGGTCGGGGCCGGCGGCGAATCGACCTCGCTGCTCGAACTGGTGCAGGCGCAGTCGGCACGCCTGTCGAGCATGGAAAGCGAACTCGACGCGGCCCGCCGCGCGCTGCACGAGCGCAAGGTGATCGAGCGCGCCAAGGGCGTGCTCATGTCGCGCCTGCGCATGACGGAAGAGGCCGCCTTCCGCGCGCTGCAGAAGACCTCGATGGACCAGAACCGGCGCCTGCTGGAGGTGGCCGAGGCGACGCTGGCGCTGCCGGACCAGGCCTTCGCGCAACTGGCCGCGGCGCCGGACAAGCCGGCGCGCTGACCGGCCCCCCTCGCGCGGCTGCCGGGCACGGAATCTGCAAGAAGAAATGCGTCGAGCTGATGGCGGCTCGAGGTCCGGCTCGGATGCGCCCCGCGCGCACCAAGACCGGGAACGACTCAAGCACGCACCTGGATAACGGCGTCCCGGGCGGCCACCACGTCGGTGCACGGCGTGGTGTCCCCTGCGGCGCCGTTCTTGTTTGTGCGCTTCCTGCCGCCACGCCAGCCGTGGCCCGGGAAGCGAAGTGACCCAAAGCAAAGGAAATCCCCATGGCCTACATCGCTCCTGCCGAATTCGTCACCAAGATGGTCGACTCCGGCGAATCCAAGCTGTTGATGTCCACCCGCGACACGCTGATCCGCTCCTACATGGCAGGCGCCATCCTGGCGCTGGCGGCGGCCTTCGCGGTGAGCATCACCGTCAACACCGGCAACGCGCTGGCCGGCGCCATCCTGTTCCCGGTCGGCTTCATCATGCTGTACCTGCTGGGCTTCGACCTGCTCACCGGCGTCTTCACGCTGGCGCCGCTGGCGGTGCTGGACAAGCGGCCCGGCGCCACCTGGGCCGGCGTGCTGCGCAACTGGGGCCTGGTGTTCTGCGGCAACTTCGCCGGCGCCTTCACGGTGGCCGTGTTCATGGCGATCATCTTCACCTTCGGCTTCTCGGAGGCGCCGAACATCATCGGCCAGAAGATCGGCCATATCGGCGAAGGCCGCACGGTGGGCTACGCCAACCACGGCGCGGCCGGCATGCTGACGCTGTTCATCCGGGCCGTGATGTGCAACTGGATGGTCTCCACCGGCGTGGTCGCCGCGATGATGTCGACCAGCGTCTCGGGCAAGGCGATCGGCATGTGGATGCCGGTGATGGTGTTCTTCTACATGGGCTTCGAGCACTCGATCGTCAACATGTTCCTGTTCCCGTCGGGCCTGCTGCTGGGCGGCAACTTCACGATCATGGACTACCTGATCTGGAACGAGATCCCAACCGTGCTGGGCAACCTGGTGGGCGGACTGACCTTCGTCGGCGCCACGCTCTACTCGACGCACTACAAGACGGCGCCCAAGCGCGCCGTGGCCGCACCGGCGGCCAAGAGCGTCGCCTCGCGCGCCGCCGCTTGAGCGATACCGGGCCGCGCGTCGCGCTCGGCCAGCATTCGCAGGCCGGGCACGCAGGCGGCGTCAACCAGGACTTCCACGGCGCGGTGCTGGCCCGCGAGCCGCAGCGCTCGCGCAAGGGCATCGCGCTGGCACTGGCCGACGGCATCGGCTCGAGCCGCGTCAGCCAGGTGGCCAGCGCCGCGGCGGTGCGCGGCTTCCTGGACGACTACTACGCCACTTCCGAGGCGTGGTCGGTGCGCCGCTCGGGCGAGCGCGTGCTGGCCGCCACCAACGCGTGGCTGCATGCGCAGAACCAGCGCGGCCATGCCCGCTTCGACAAGGACAGCGGCTACGTGTGCACCTTCAGCGCGCTGATCCTCAAGGCGCGCGAGCTGCATCTGCTGCACGTGGGCGATTCGCGCATCTACCGCGTGCACGGCCAGTCGCTCGAGCAGCTCACGCAGGACCACCGCGTGCGCCTGTCGGCCAACGAGTCGTACCTCGGCCGCGCGCTGGGCGTGAACCCCGGCGTGGAGATCGACTACCAGTGCCTGCCGGCCGAGCCCGGCGAGGTGTACCTGCTGGCCACCGACGGCGCCTGCACCGCGCTGGAAGCTGCCGCCGTGCACGAGGCGCTGGCGCAGGCGGCCGACGACCTCGACGCCGCCGCCAGGGCGCTGGTCGAGCGGGCGCGCGAACGCGGCAGCGACGACGACGCCACCGTTCAGCTGCTGCGCATCGACGCGCTGCCCGTGCCCGATCCCGAGCGCCTGCCGCTGTCGCGCGAGGCCCTGGCGCTGCCGCCACCGCTGGCGCCGCGCATGCAGTTCGAGGGCTACACCATCGTGCGCGAACTGCACGCGAGCGCGCGCAGCCACGTGCACCTGGCGCTCGACGATGCCAGCGGTGCGCAGGTCGTGATCAAGACGCCCTCGACCGACCTGCGCGAGCAGCCCGACTACCTCGACCGCTTCGTGCTGGAGGAATGGGTGGCCCGGCGCATCCACCACCCGCACGTGCTGCGCCCCGCGGCCGATGCGCGGCCGCGCCGGCACCTGTTCACCGCGATGGAGTACGCATCGGGCCAGACCCTGGCCCAGTGGATGACCGACCATCCCCGCCCCGCGCTGGAGGCCGTCCGCGCCATCGTGGCGCAAGTCGCGTTGGGCCTGGCGGCATTCCACGGCAAGGAGATGCTGCACCAGGACCTGCGGCCCGAGAACATCATGGTCGACGCCACCGGCACGGTGAAGATCATCGACTTCGCCGCCGTGCACGTCGCCGGGCTGGCAGAAGGCATGGGCGAGCCCCACGCGCGGGCGATCCTGGGCTCGCTGCAGTACACCGCGCCGGAATACTTCTGCGGCGGCGCCGGCAGCGAGCGCTCGGACCTGTTCTCGCTGGCGGTGCTGGCCTACCAGATGCTCACGGGACACCTGCCCTACGGCTTGCAGGTCACGCAGGTGCGCGGCCCGGCGGACCTGCGCCGCCTGCGCTACGAGCCGGTGCGCCATCGCCGGCCCGAGTTGCCGGCCTGGCTCGACGCCGTGCTGGCCATGGCGCTGCATCCGGACCCGGCCAGACGCCAGGAAAGCCCGGTGGCGTTCGCGCAGGACCTGAAGGCGCCGGGCCCGCAGTTCCACCGCGCCGCTGCGCCGCCGCTGATCGACCGCCACCCGGTGCGGTTCTGGCAGGCCTCGACGGTGCTGCTGGCATTGGCGGTCATCGTCCTGCTCGGCCTCCTGCTCGCGCGCTGACCGGGTGGGTCAGACCAGGGCCGGGCCCCGAGGCACGATGGGCGCCCTGGGGCTAGACTCGACCGTTTCACTTTCAGATACAGTTTTCGCAACATGCAATTCGCCCGCAGAACCGCCCTGATCGCCGCCTGTTCCGCCGCACTGCTCGCAGCCGGCGGTGCCCATGCCCAGTCCTGGCCCAGCAAGCCGATCCGCCTGATGGTGGGCTTCCCGGGTGGCTCGACCCCCGACATCGTGGCGCGCATCGTCGCCGAGCCGCTGTCCAAGGCCCTGGGCCAGCCGATCGTGGTGGACAACAAGCCCGGCGCGTCCGGCAACATCGCCGCTGACCAGGTCGCCAAGGCCACCGACGACCACACCATCGGCGTGGTGATCAACGGCAACCTGACGTCGTCGCAGATGCTGTATCCGAACCTGCCGTACGACCCGGCCAAGGACTTCAGCTACCTGTCGCTGCTGGCCACCGCGCCGCTGGTGCTGGTGGCGAACAACAGCGTGCCCACCGGCAAGGCCTTCGTCGAGGCAGCCGCCAAGAGCGGCCAGAAATGGAGCTACGGCTCGGTCGGCGTGGGCTCGGTCGGCCACCTGGGCATGGAGCTGATGAAGTCGCGCATTCCGGGCTTCCAGGCGGTGCACGTGCCCTACCGCGGCAATCCGCAGATCCTGACCGACATGATCGGCGACCAGGTGCAACTGGCGCTGATCCCGCCCGGCCTGGCCATGCCGCAGGCGCAATCGGGCAAGGTCAAGGCGATCGGCCTGACCACCGCCGGCCGCAGCGCGCTGGTGCCGGATCTGCCGCCGCTGTCGGAGATCGGCGTGAAGGACTTCAATCTCGAGGTCTGGACCGCGCTGATCGGTCCGGCGAACCTGTCGCCGGCCGCGCAGAAGCGCCTGACCGACGCGCTGGCGACCATCATGAAGTCGCCCGACGTGCGCAAGAAGCTTTTCGACCAGGGCTGGCAGGCCGTGGGCACCTCGCCCGAAGGCATGAAGCTGCGGGTCAAGGAAGAGGCCGCCATCATGGGCAAGATCATTTCGAGCCAGAACATCAAGCTGCAGTAATCGCGTCGGAGGTATCTGGTTGGAAAACATGATCGAGCCGGCGCGCGCGTTGCCGGTGTTTGGCAGCTATGACGTGGTGGTGGTGGGCGGCGGGCCGGCAGGCATTGCCGCTGCCTTGAGCGCGGCCCGCCACGGCGCGCGAACGCTGCTGGTGGAGCGCTACGGCTTCCTGGGCGGCATGGGCACGGCAGGCGGGGTGACCAACTTCGCCGGGCTGTACGGCCGCGTGGACGGCCAGATGCAGCAGGTGGTGCGCGGCGTGGCCGACGAGCTGCTGGCGCGCATCGATGCGCTGGGCGGCCTGAACAACCCGCAGGACGGAATGGGCGGGCGCATCCGCGTGCGCTCGTACGATGTGTCGGCCTACAAGTGCGCCGCCGATCCGCTGCTGCTCGAGGCCGGCGTGCAGATGCTGTTCCACGCGCAGGCGGCGGGCGTGATCCTCGAGGGCGCACGCATCGCGGCGCTGGTGGTGGAGACCAAGTCCGGCCGCCAGGCGATCCGCGCCAACAGCTTCGTCGACTGCTCGGGCGACGCCGACGTGGCGGCGTTCGCCGGCGTGCCCTTCGAACTGGGCGACGGCGCGGGCAGCGGCCTGTTCCCGACCACCATGTTCCGCGTGGGCCAGGTGGACGCCGCGCCGGCGCTGCAGGCGGTGGGCGAATTCAAGGCCATCAACGACTGGATCGACAAGGTCAAGGCGGCAAAGCCCGGTGCCTACCGCTTCGCGCGCGAGGGCGCGATCCTGCGGCCCAACATCGACCCGCGCGAATGGCGCGTCAACGTCACCCAGATCAGGAACGCGCACGGCAAGGCCATGAACGGCGTGGACGCGCGCGAACTGAGCGAGGGCGAACTCGAAGGCCGGCGCCAGATCGCGGAGTTCTTCCGCTTCCTGAAGGCGGAGATTCCCGGCTTCGAGCACTCGGCCATCGTCGACATCGCGCCGCAGGTGGGCATCCGCGAGACGCGGCGCGTGCGTGGGCTGTATGCGCTCAGCGGCGAGGACATCCTGGGTTCGGCGCGGTTCGACGACACCATCGGCATCAATGCCTGGCCGATGGAGTTGCACGCCGACGGCCGGGTGGACTGGCACTTCCCGCGCGACGCGGCCAATGCGGTGAACCAGCTGCCCTGGCGCATGCTGGTGGCGCACGGCGTGGACAACCTGCTGGTGGCGGGCCGGTGCGCCTCCATGACGCACGAGGGCCAGTCGGCCGCGCGCGCCAGCGGCGCCTGCTTCGTCATGGGGCAGGCCGCGGGCACGGCCGCCGCCATGCTCGGCAAGGACGGCGCCTTCGGGCGCATCGACGTGCCGGCGCTGCAAGGCGCGCTGGCCGCAGACGGGGGGCGGCTGGCCGCGTAGCCGCGCGCGACGCCGGCCCTCAGGCGGGGGCCGGTGCGTTGACCTCGACGGTCACGTGCGCCAGCTCTTCGTGAATGCTCAGGAGCTGCCGCACGTCGTCCGCATTGAGGTCATCCTTCGCCTCGAGCGCGACGATGCAGGCGTACTTGCCTTTGCCCACGCGCCACACGTGCAGGTCCGAGATGGTCGCGGCCGGGGCGCCCTCGCCGATGGCCTCGCGTACTTCGCGCACGACCGGCGCGTCCATTTCCGCGTCGAGCAGCACGCGGCTGCTGCTGCGAAGCAGTCCGAGGGCCCATGCCGCGACCAGGGCGGCGCCGACCAGACCCATGACCGGGTCGAGCCAGCCGAAGCCCCAGAGCAGGCCGCCCACCAGCGCGACGATGGCCATGACGGAGGTGGCTGCGTCCGCGACCACGTGCAGGTAGGCGGATCGCAGGTTGATGTCTTCATGGGCGGCGTCGCCGTCATGCGCGTGGCCATGTTCATGGTCGTCACCGTGACCGTGGTGATGCCCGTCCTTGAGCAGCCAGGCGCAGGCCAGGTTCACCGCGAGGCCGATCACGGCGACCGCGATGGCCTGCTCGTAGCCGATGGCGGCGGGCGACAGCAGCCGCACCACGGACTCGTAGACCATGAGACCAGCCACGAGCAGGAGGAACAGGGCGCTGGTGTAGCCGGCCAGAACCTCGATCTTCCAGGTGCCGAACGCGAAGCGTGGATTGCCGGACAGGCGTCGCGCGGCGACGTATGCCGCCACCGACAGGCCGAGGGCAAGCGCGTGGGAGCTCATGTGCCAGCCGTCGGCCAGCAGCGCCATGGAGTTGAAGTAGTAGCCGCTGGCGATCTCCAGGACCATCATCGTCGCGGTCAGCCAGATGGCCAGCCGGGCCTTCTTCTCGCCGAGCGGATTGCCCTCGTCGAACACGTGCGAATGGGTTCGGCGACCCGCAGTGGGGGATGGGTTCACGGATACGGCGCTGTTCATCAGGATACTGTACCCCAGTATGTTGGCGCGCTCTAGAATCGCGCTCCATGGCACATACGGTTCTGAACAGGAAGCCCTTGCTGGCGCGCATCCGCCGCATCAAGGGCCAGGCGGAAGGGCTCGAGCGCGCGCTCGAGGAGGCCCGGGACTGTTCGGCGATCCTGCAACAGCTGGCGGCCATCCGCGGTGCAGTCAACGGCCTGATGCTCGAAGTGCTCGAGGGCCACGTTCGCGACCATCTCGGCGCGGACGACATACCCGCGGCGCAGCGCGAAGCAGACCTGGACCTCGTGGTTTCCGTGCTGCGCTCCTACGTCCGATAGCGCCAGACGGACTGTGTTGTAGGACGGCGCCGACGCGGCAGGCGCATTGCCGCCCGCAGCGCTACCACAGACTCGTTGCCGGTTCGCCACTGCCTGGGTTCGGCACTGCAAGATTTGCAACCGCAGGTGCGAGCGCTTACTGGGCGATAGACACACATGGTTGCGCATGTGCCGGACGGCGCACTTGCCCGGACTTACGTTCCGGATTCATTTCGCTTCGGCAGTGACTCTCATCAACCCTTCTACGAATCGAGAGGTTTTCATGTTCGACCGACGCTCACTAGTTGCCTGCTGTGTACTTGCCCTTCCATGTGCGACCGGCCTAGCGCAGTCGTACACGGCCGAGCAGTACTTCGACAACCGCTGGTACATCACGCCTTTCGGCGTGTACGTCAACCCGGACGGCGGCCGGCTGGCCGACGACGGCTGGGGCGGCGGACTTGCGATCGGCAAGCCGATCAGCCCCTACTGGAACCTCGAACTGCGCGGCCAGTACGAGGAGATGGACTCGACCTGGCTCGGCCCCGACAGCAAGTACAAGAACTGGAGCGGTACGTTCGACGCGCAGTGGTTCTTCCTCGGCCGCCAGGGGCTTCGCGCATGGCAGCTGGGCAGCGTGCAGCCCTATCTGGTCGGCGGCATCGGCGCCATCCAGGACAAGATCAGCGGGCAGGCCGGCAGCGACAGCAAGACGAGCTTCATCGCCAACGCCGGCGTGGGCATCGTCTGGCCGTTCTCGTCCTGGGGCCGCCTGGTGGCCGACGCGCGCTATCGCTACGACGACAACGCCGACCGGTTCGTGAACAACCAGGGCCAACTCGACGAATGGATGTTCACCGTGGGCCTGCAGATCCCGCTCGGGGCGCCCCCGACCGTGGCCCAGGCAGCGCCGCCGCCGGCGCCGATGGTTGCGCCTCCGCCTCCGCCGCCGCCGCCGATGCGCAACTTCCAGCTCTCGTCGGATGGAACCTTCGTCTTCGACAAGGCGGTGCTCACGCCAGCGGGACGTACCAAGGTCGACGAAATGCTGCAGGAGCTCAAGACTTCGAACTTCCGTCCGCGCTCCATCATGGTCGTCGGCTACACCGATCCGCTGGGCAGCACCGAGTACAACCAGCGCCTGTCCGTGGCGCGGGCCAATGCAGTGCGTGACTACATGGTCCAGCAGGGCGTGCCGGCAGGCGTGATCCAGACCGAAGGCCGGGGCGAGACCGACCTGAAGATCACCGAAGCCGATTGCCGCAGCCAGGGCGACAGGAGCCGCAGCGCGCTCATCGCCTGCCTGCAGCCGGACCGCCGCGTGGAGATCCGTGCGACGGGCGAGCAGGTTCAGTAACCTGGCGGGTTACCGCCGGCCAGCGGCCGGCGGCCACTGGACACCGCCCGGCGCGCGAACTGCGCAGCGCCGGGCGGATCCTCAGTCCTTCACCACGGGAACGTGAACGTCTTGCAGTTGGTGTCTGCGACGGCCGTGCTCATGCGGCCTCCCGCATGGCCGTGCCGATGAAGTTCCGGCCGCGCGCGCCCGTGAGGGCGTAGGCGACCATCTTCTCGGCCTGCTCGTCGGTGACGCCGTAGTCGGCGAAGCGCGTCTTGACGCCCAGGCGCTCCATGAACGCAGCCAGGCGCTGCGCGGCGCCGTCCAGCGGCCCCAGTGCGCGGGCCAGTACTGCGTCGCGCTCGGCACTGCGGCCGAGCGCCCGCTGCAGCACCATCGGCAGCGGAAACGAGCAGGCGATGCCGTGCGGCAGGCCGTAGCGCAGTGTCATCTCGTAGGAAATGGAATGCGCCAGGGCCGTGCGGGTGTTGGAGAACGCCATGCCCGCCTTGAGGGCGGCCAGCGCCATGCGCCCGCGCAGGCCGACGTCGTCGAGACTGGCCATGAGCCTGGGCAGCGTGTCCAGGATGTCATGGATGGCGGCGACCGCGAAGGTGTCGGAGACCGGGTTCGCGTTGACGTTCCAGATCGACTCGAGCGCATGCGACAGCGCGTCCAGCCCGCTCTGCAGCGTGACCGCGGCGGGCAGCGACAGCATCAGCTCCGGATCGATGACAGCCACGTCCGGCCAGGTCTGCGGCAGGTGCAGCGAATACTTCTTCTGCGCCGCGCGGTCCCAGACCGTCGCCCAAGGCGTGACTTCGCTGCCCGTGCCGGCGGTCGTCGGCACCGCGATCAGGCGCTTGCACCGGGCCGGCTCGAAGGGGCGGCCTGCGGCCAGGGACTCCACCAGCTCGTCGAAGCGGCCGGAGGCGGTGCCGACCATCAGCGCCTTGGCGGTGTCGATGGCGCTGCCGCCGCCCACGGCGACGATCACCTGCGCGCGTTCGGGCGCGCGCCAGAAGTCGTCGTACAGCGCGCGCAGTTCGGCCACGTCGGGGTTGGGGCGCACGTCGTCGATCACGCCGGCCAGGCGGTCGCCGAGCAGCTGTTCCAGGCGCGCGACCAGGCCGAGCTGGCGCGCCTCCGGAAAGGTGACCACGACGGCGCGCTGGCCGTCGAGCAGGCCGGGCAGCGACGACAGGGCGCCGGCCCCGTACACGCTGCGCACGGGGTTGAAATACTCATGGGACATGAAGGAAGCCTCTAGGTCGAAAGTTCGTTGTGGTTCAGCGCGAGGTCGCTGCCGACGTCGTGCCGCGCGCGCAGCTCGTGCCTGGCCGTCACCGCCGCCACCAGGACGCCGGCCTCGGCGGGGCCGGTCATCAGCGGGCGCCCTTCTGGATCCAGGCGCGCAGGCGGGTCGACACATAGTCGGCCACCATCACCATGGCGATGATCACGAGGATGCAGGTGGCGGTGTCCTGGTACTGGAACAGCTTCATGCTGCCCACCAGCTCGAAGCCGATGCCGCCCGCGCCCACCATGCCCAGCACGGTGGCCTGGCGCAGGTTGGTCTCGAAGCGGTAGAGCACAACGGCGATCCAGGCGGTGATCACCTGCGGCAGCACGCCGAAGATGATGGTCTGGATCGGCCCGGCGCCGGTCGCACGCAGCGCCTCGATCGGCCCCTGGTCGATCTCCTCGATGGATTCGGAGAAGAACTTGCCCAGCATGCCGGCGCCGTGCACCGCCAGGGCGAGTACGCCGGGGAACGGCCCCAGCCCGACGGCAGCCACGAAGATCAGTGCGAGGATGATCTCGTTGATGCCGCGCGTGACGTTGAACACCTGGCGCGTGAACTGGTAGACGGCCAGGTTGGGCGTGAGGTTGCGCGCGGCGAAGAAGCACACCGGCACCGCCAGGATGACCGACAGCAGCGTGCCCCACAGCGCGATCTGCACCGTTTCGATGGCCGGCGTGATCAGCTTGTTGATGAAGGACCAGTTCGGCGGCAGCATGCGCGAGAGGAAATCGCCGATCCACGGCAGGCCCTTGGCCAGTTCGCCGAAGCTGACCTGCGCGCCGGCCGCCGCCCACCACAACACCGCCAGGACCCCCGCGCCGGTGGCCAGGCGCGGCCACCACCCCATGTTGCCCGGCTTGGCGACGAGCAGCGTGTATGAGCCGACATTCATGGTCAGGCCTCCTCGAGTTGCAGTTGCCGCAGCACCGGCGCCGGCGTGGCCGCCATGGGCGAGGCGCTGTGCGCCTGGCCTTCGTCCAGGCCGGGGTAGATGCGATGAAGCACGTCGCCCGTGAGCTGGTCGGGCCCGCCTTCGAACACGATGCGGCCGCCCGACACGCCGACGATGCGCTCGCCGAACTCGCGGGCGTAGTCGACCTGGTGCAGGTTGCACACCACCGAGATGCCCAGCTCGCGGCTGGCCTGCTTGAGGTAGTTGAGAACCGTGCGCGAGGTCTTCGGATCGAGGCTGGCCACCGGCTCGTCGGCCAGGATGATCTTGGGCTGCTGGGCCAGCGCGCGGGCGATGCCCACCCGCTGCTTCTGCCCGCCCGAGAGCGTGTCGGTGCGCAGCTCGGCCTTGTCCTGCAGCTCGACGCGCCGCAGGCACTCGAGCGCGATCTCGACGTCCTTGCGCGGGAAGATCTGCAGCCACGACAGGACCGAAGGCATGGCGCCCAGCCGGCCGGTCAGCACGTTCTTCTGCACCGACAGGCGCGGCACCACGTTGTAGTGCTGGAAGATCATCGCCACCTGGCAGCGCAGCCGCCGCAGGCTGGCGGCGTCCGGCTTGAGAAGCTGGCCGTCGATGTGGATCTCGCCGCTGGTGGGTTCGGCCAGCCGGTTGATGCAGCGCAGCAGCGTCGACTTGCCGGCGCCGGACGGGCCCAGCACCACCAGGAACTCGCCCGGCTTCACGTCCAGGTCGATGCCCTTGAGGGCTTCGAATGCGCCGAAGCGCTTGGTCAGGCCTCGGATCTTGATCACTTCATCGCCTTCAGGTCGAGGTGGAGGATGCTGGCCGTCTCGCGGATGACGTCGTAGGCCTTGTCGTTGGTCGGGTGGAAGCCGTTGAGCATCCCCTGGTCGGACCACGGGATGTCCTTGACTTCCAGGAACGCCGCCTGCACCCGCTTCTTGAGAGCGGGGTCCAGGTCCTTGCGCCACACGGTGGGCGACTCCGGAATGGGGTCGGACTTCCACACGACCACCAGGTCGTCGCGGTTGGCCAGGCCCTTGGCGATGGCCGCGTCCAGGATGCGGTCGGCGATCGCCACCGCGTCCACCTTCTTGTTCTGCACCGCGACGGCGTTCGAGTCGTGCGAGCCGGAGAAGATGACGCGGCCGAAGTCCTTGTCCGGATCGAAGCCGGCCTTCATCAGCCCGGCCTTGGGGAACAGGTGGCCGGAGGTGGACGTGGGGTCGACGAAGGCGAAGGTCTTGCCCTTGAGGTCGGAGACCTTCTGGATGCCGCTGTCCTTGCGCGCCACGATGAGCGAGTGGTAGTAGCTGCGGCCGGCCTTCTTGGTCTCGGCGACGGCGAAGGCCTCGATCGGCGCCACGGTCGTGCCCATCACGTACGAGAACGGGCCGAGGTAGGCCACGTCCAGGCGCTTGGAGCGCAGCGCCTCGATCACGCCGTTGTAGTCGGCCGCCACGAAGGGCTTGACCGGCATGCCGAGCGACTTCGACAGCATGTCCATCATCGCCTGGCTGTTGGCGATCATGGCGCGCGAGTCTTCGGACGGGATCAGGCCCACCGTGAGCACGTCGGCGGCATGCGCCGCGCCGGTGCCGAGGCCGATCAGGGGGGCGCCCAGCACGGCGGGCGCGCAGGCGAGGAGGGAACGTCGGGTGAGCTTCATCGAGGTCTCCAATTGCGGAACTGAGGGATCCGTCACTTTTTCCGCGCCACTTCACAGGTTCATGACGCCGAGGCGGACTTTCGGCGCAGACGCCACATTCAGCCAATTCAAGTTTTTTGACCTATGTATTGAGCAAACCTATAGTTCGGCCGGGATAACACCGAGACTCGATTCATGCGGCTGACTCAATTGCGCTCTTTCCATGCCGTGGCCACGAGCGGCAGCTTCACCGCCGCCGCGCAAAGCCTGCACGTGAGCCAGCCCACCGTGACCACCCAGGTCGGCCAGCTCGAGGCGCTGTACAAGGTGGAACTGTTCCACCGCGCCGGCCGGCACGTGCGCCCCACCGAGATGGGCGAGCGCCTGCTGCACCTGTCGCGCCAGGTGTTCAGTCTGGAGGCCGAGGCCGTGCAGCTGCTGCGCGAGTCGGGCGAACTGCGGACCGGCCACCTGCGGGTGGCGGCCGTGGGGCCGGCGCAGGTCACGAAGATGCTGGCTGCGTTCCACCAGCACTATCCCGGCATCAAGGTGTCGGTCAGCACGGGCAATTCGCAGGACGTGCAGGACCGCCTGGCCGACTACAGCGCCGACGTCGGCGTGCTGGCCCACGTGGCGAGCGACAAGCGCTTCGTGTCCGTGCCCTACAGCGACCACCCGGTGGTGATCTTCTGCTCGACGCACCACCGCTTCGCGCGCAGGCGCAGCATCCGCACCGACGAGCTCGCCGGCGAGAAGCTGATCCTGCGCGAGCTCGGCTCCACCACGCGCCGGGCGATCGAGTCCGCGCTCGCCGCCGCCAAGGTGGAGGCGGAGGTGGTGATGGAAGTCGGCAGCCGCGAGATCATCCGCGAGGCGGTGGCGCAGAACCTGGGCGTGGCCGCGGTGTCGGAAGTGGAGTTCATCCCCGGCCCGGGCCTGCACGCGGTGCGGCTCGACGACGCGCAGGTCAGGACCTACGTGCACATGGTGTGCCTGGCCGAACGCCGGGACATGCGCATGGTGCGGGCGTTCTTCGAGGTGGTGGGCAAGGAGCCCTGAGGACGCGCGCCGGTGCCAGGCCACACAGGACAGTCGGACGACGAATATAGAATGCGACTCGTTCGCATTCGTATTCAGGAAAACCAGCATGAAGTGTGCAGTTCTCGCGTTGCCCGGTCGTCGTCCTCCCGTCCGCCGTTTTCCACCGCGCGTTGACCAGGCAGATATTCGTTCCGCCGCCGTGGGTGCACCGCTGCCCCGGGCCGCGCAGCTGGCTTGCGCTGCCTTCCCCGCCGGCGGCCTGTACGCCCCGGCCGCCGTGCTGGCCCAGTCCGCCATCACGGCCGAGAGCGCCGCACCGCCCGCCGGCGCCCTGCCCGCCGTGACGGTGACCGCGAGCCCGACGGGGCCGGAAGCGCTTCCGCCGGTCTACGCGGGCGGACAGGTCGCCACCGGCGCAAGGCTGGGCCTGCTGGGCAACGTCGACGTGATGGACACGCCGTTCAACACGACCAGCTTCACCTCCGAACTGATCGAGAACCAGCAGGCGCGCACGCTGGCCGACGTCGTGCGCAACGACCCTTCGGTGCGCTACACCACCTCGTCCGGCCATGCCTACGAGAACTTCCGCATCCGCGGCTTCGACGTGAACCAGAACGACATCGCCATCAACGGGATGTACGGCCTGGCGCCGATCGGCCACGTGCCGCTGGAGTTCGTCGAGCGCGTCGAACTGCTCAAGGGGCCGAGCGCACTCCTCAGCGGCATGGCGCCGAGCGGGGCGGTGGGCGGCACCATCAACCTGGTGCCCAAGCGTGCCGGAGACGAGCCGCTGTCGCGCGTCGGCCTGGGCTACGAGTCGGACGGGCAATGGGGCGGGGCGGTCGACCTGGGGCGCCGCTTCGGGCAGGACAACGCCTGGGGGCTGCGGGTCAACGGCGCGTACAGCGACGGCGACACGGAACTCGACGGCCAGTCGAAGAAGCGGGAGTTCGTCTCGGCCGCGCTGGACTACCGGGGCCGCGACCTCAAGGCATCGCTGGACGCCTACAGCAGCAAGGAGTCGTACCGCGGCGGCACGCCCGCCATGTTCTGGTTCTCGAGCACCGCGATCCCCGCCGCGCCGGCCGCGTCGATCAACCAGTTCCCGGCGGCGCGCGGCGATCTCGAGAGCAAGGCCGCCATTGCCCGTGCCGAGTACGAGTTCAACCCGAACCTGTCGGCATTCGCCGCGGTGGGCGTCAAGCATGACGACTACGCCGGTTTCATCAACGGCACGCACGTGCGCAACATCAATGCGCTGGGCACCAGCACGACCACCGTGACGGCGGCCCAGTTCGGCTACGAGAAGGACGTGTCTTCCGAAGCGGGCCTGCGTGGCAAGTTCAGCACCGGTCCGGTGCTGCACGAGGTGGTCCTGCAGGCCTCCAACCTCGACCAGGAAGCCGGATCGGCCAACAACTCGTCGAGGCCGTTCACAACGAACATCTACGACCCGGTGTACACGGCCATGCCCGCCATCCCGACGCTGGCACCCAGGACGAGCGAATCGACCCTGCGCAGCCTGGCGCTGGTCGACACGATGTCCTTCATGCAGGACATGCTGAGGCTCACCGTCGGCCTGCGCAACCAGTCCGTCAAGACCACCAACTTCAACGCTGCCGGCGCCGTGACCGGCGCCTACGACGAAAGCGCCGTCACGCCCGCCGTCGCCGCCGTGTTCAAGCCATGGGGGCCGGGCATCTCGCTGTACGCCAACTACGCCCAGGGCCTGAGCAAGGGCGACAGCGTGTCGCCGCCGCTGTATGCCTACAGCTACACCTTCGCGCCCTACAAGTCCGAACAGGTCGAAGGCGGGGTTAAGTGGAACGCGGGCACCTTCACCAATACGGCGAGCCTGTTCCAGATCACCAAGCCCATGCTGATCACCGTGGACGGCAACGTGCCGTCGGACGGCGGCGAGAAGCGCGTGCGCGGACTGGAGTGGAATACCTTCGGCGAGATTGCACCGGGCGTGCGCCTGCTGGGCGGCGCTACCTACACCGACGGCGTGCAGACGAAGACGGCCGGCAGCGCCTACGACGGCAACACGGCCGTCGGCGCGCCGCGCTGGCAGGGCAATCTCGGCGTCGAGTGGGACACGCCGTTCGCGCCCGGCCTGACGCTGAGCGGGGGCGTCATCGCCAGCTCCAGCCAGTACGTGAACGCGGCCAACACGCAGGAAATCCCCGGCTGGGGCGTCTTCGCACTGGGCGCGCGCTATGCCACGCAGATGGCCGGGCGCGACCTGGTGCTTCGGCTCAATGTCGCCAACCTGTTCGACAAGCGCTACTACTCCGGCGCGTTCAGCGACACCACGCCCATCGCCACGCTCGGCCAGGGCCGGACAGTGGGTGTGTCGGCGACGATGGAGTTCTGACGCCCATGCACGCCCATCGCACGGTGCTGCGCCATCTTCTTCTCGCCGCGGCCATGCTGGTGCCGGCCGCTCGCGCGCCGGCAACCGAGCGCGCCTCCGCGTGGCAGGACGTCGTGCTGCCCGAAGCCCGGCAGCTGGACGTCACATCGCGCACGACCGGCCACGGCTACCGCATCTTCGTGGCCGCGCCCGCGGGGCCGGCCCCGGCCACGGGCCACCCCTTGCTCGTCGTGCTCGACGGCAACGCGGCGTTTCCCGTGGCGGCATTTCTGGCGCGCTCGGCTGCCGCCCGCAGCGAGGTCACCGGGCACGCGCCGCCGGTCGTGGTGGGCATCGGCTATCCGGGCGCGCGCGACTTCGACGTACCCGCGCGAAAACGCGACTACACGCCCGGCCGCCCCGACGCACCAGCCACCGAAGGCGGCGCGGCGAGCTTCCTCGACTTCATCGAGCAGGAAGTCAAGCCGCTCGTCGCCTCGCGCCACAGCATCGACCCGCAGCGGCAGGCGTTGTTCGGTCACTCCTTCGGCGGCCTGTTCGTGCTGCATGCCCTGTTCTCGCGGCCGGACAGCTTCTCGACGTTCATTGCCTCCAGCCCTTCCATCTGGTGGCAGGACAAGCTGGTGCTCGACGGGCTGCCGCGCTACGAGAAGCTCGATCCCGCCCGCAGGCCGCGGGTGCAGATCAGCGTCGGCTCGCTTGAAGACGCGCCGCGCAAGGGCAACTACTCGCCCGAGACGCTCGCGCTGATCGCCAGTCGCCCCATGGTGCCCGAGGCGCGCGCCCTGGCGCGGCGCCTCCAGCAGGCGCCCGGGGCCGAAGGCCGGGTGGCCTTCCACGAGCTGGCCGGAGAAGACCACGGCCCGGCCTGGCTGCCGGCCATGACGCGAGGCATGCAATTCTTCCTCGAGCAACCGGCGTCGCCATGATCGCCTTCGTCTGTACGCTGGCCGGCCTGGTCCTCGTGCTGCTCGGCAGCGCCGGCGTCTATCTCGCCTCGCCCAACCAGCGGTGGCTGGCATCGCCGGTGCGGCGCGGGCCTGCGCGCACCGCCGGCGCGGCCTTCTGGCTGCTCGGCTGGCTGTGCTTCGCCCAGACGATGACCGCGCTCACCGCGATCTTCGCGCTCGCCACCACGCTGATGCTGGCGCTGGTGCTGCTGTCTTACGCCGGCGCCCTTCGTTCGCTGCGCCGGGAGCCATGACATGAAACATGCCCGCCCCCGGCCGATCCGTCCGGACTGGGTCTCCAAGACACTGGCCGGCCTCGTACTCGGCCTGACGCTCGCGCTTGCCGCCAGCGGCATCCTCTCGGTCCTGACCGCCGACGTGCCGCTCGCGGTCCGCGGCCAGCTGGCCATGTGGATCGTCCCGCCGATCTGGCTGTTCACGCTCGGTCTCGTGTACTTCTTCGAGAGCGGCCTTCGCGCCTGGCTTTGGCTGGGCGGCTTCAACATCGTGGCCTGCGGCGCCTGGTGGGCGTTGCGCGCCGCGGCCATCTGACACATCGCATGAGAGCCGACCACATCCGGATCTACAAGTCGGTCCACACCTGGACCGGCATCGTCAGCGGCATGGCATTGTTCATTGCCTTCTACGCGGGTGCGCTGACCGTCTTCAAGGAGCCTATCGAGCGGTGGGCGTCGCCGCCGGCGCCGGCACCGGCACAGCAGGTGCCGCTCGACCAGGTCCCGCAACTGATCGTCAGGACGATCGGCGACCATCCTGCCGTCGCCAGGGGCTTCACCATCCACGTGCGGGAGAACGAGGGCATTCCCGCGCGCATGGCCTGGGATGTGCGGGACCCGGGCGCCGGCGACCACGACGAGTCGTCGAAGCGGCACTTCGCCGCGACGCTGGACGCCAGCGGCGCTGCCTCGGTCGGGGAGGTCCACCCGTCCAGGCTCGGCGCGTTCATCGACGTGCTGCACCGCGTCGTCGGCCTGCCGTTCGACAACGACCCGGGCCGCTGGTTCATGGGTGTCGTCTCCGCCCTGTACGCGGTCGCGCTGATCTCGGGCGTCGTGGTGCTGCTGCCTTCGCTGGTCAAGGACTTCTTCGCGCTGCGGGTGGGCAGGAACCTCAAGCGCATGTGGCTGGATGCGCACAACGTGGTGGGCATCGTCAGCCTGCCCTTTCATATCGTCATGGCGCTGTCGGCCGTGGTGTTCGCTTTTCACGACCAGATCTACGACCTGCAGGACAGGCTCGTGCACGAGGGGAAGTGGTCAAGCGCATTCCAGCGCCCGCAGACGTCTGCCGCGCCGCCGCCGCCGCCGCGGGACGTGGGCACGATGCTGCCGCCGGCCGAACTGCTGGCCCGGACACGCGAGATCGCGCCGGGCCTGGCGCCCACGATGCTGCAGTACCAGCAGGTCGCGGGCCCGCGCGCGGTGGTGCGCGTCTGGGGCAAGGACACGTCCGCGATCTCTCCTCGCGCGATGGGCGGCTTCGTCGCGCTGGATCCGTACAGTGGCAAGGTCCTCGACAGCGATTACCTGCCGGGCCGCCAGAATGTGCCCAATCTCTTCATCAGCAGCTTCTTCGCGCTGCACATGGCGTCGTTCGGCAACGCGGCCGTGCAATGGATGTACTTCGTGCTGGGGCTCGCGGGGGCGTGGCTGTTCTACAGCGGCAACCTGCTGTGGATCGAGTCGCGGCGCAAGTCCGCACGGAACGCCGGCGCAAATCCGGTCCAGCGCCTCGACACGCGGCTGATGGCCAGCGCCACGGTGGGCATCTGCCTGGGCAGCGTCTGCGGCATCTCGTTGATGCTCGTCGCTGCCAAGTGGCTGCATGGACGGGTCGGCGACCTGACGGGCTGCCTTCAGCTCGTCTACTACGGCATGTTCTTCGCCGGCGTCGCCTGGGCGTTCATGCGCGGCGCCGCCCGGGCCGGCATCCATCTGCTGTGGACCGCCGCCGTCGTGACGGCTGCCATTCCGTTGACGAGCGCCATCGGCTGGCTGGTGCCGCAGACGGGCGCCTGGGCGCACGGGTCGGCGGCCACGCTGGGCGTCGACGCGGTGGCCGCGGCCCTGGCCGCATGCTTCGCATGGATGGCTCGCGCGACGGCGCGCCGCGCCAGGACGGGACGGCCGGACAGCGTCTGGGCCATCGAGGCGGCGCGGCAGCCGGCGCCCGCTCCCGGGCAGGCGCTGTCGCTGGACCCGCACGCGCGCTGACGCCTACCTGAACCGCTGCGACGCGAGCGTCGCGCCGACCTGCCTGACCGCGTCGGCGAACGCCTTCAGCACTGTCGGCGGCTCGAGCGTCTCGCTGCGTGTGAACAGCCCGAACGACGGCAGGCTCACGGCGGGCGCCACGTTCACCCTTCGCACCCCGCCTCTGGCCGCCTCGTCCACCGCCTGCTCCAGGCGCACCGCGCACAGCAGGGTGGGGTCCAGGCGCAGGACCGCGCCGACGGTCACCGACGACATGGCCTCGACGACCGGCTCGGGCGGCGTGACGCCGTCGTTCAGGAAGGCGGTCATGAAGGCCTGCCGCACCAGCGTTTCCCTGGGCGGCAGGACCCATGGCGCATCGCGCAGGTCGGCCCAGCGCATGGCGCGCCGTGCCGCCATGCGGTTGGCCGCCGAGGTCATCACGCACAGTGTGTCGTCGAGCAGCAGTTCCGAGCGCAGGCGCGGCAGCATCTGGCTCGAAAGCAGTTCGGGCGTGATGGCCCCGAAGACGCAGTCGAGTTCGCCCTCGAGCAGCCGCTGGATCAGCTCGTAGACCCGGCCTTCGCGTACGTGCACGGCCGCGCCCGGCATGCGCTCGCGCAGCCGGACGATGGCGGCCGGCACGGTGGCGGTGACCGAAGGCGCGCCCAGGCGCAGCACCGCGGCGACGCCGTTGTGCATGGCGTCGACGTCCTGCGTGGCGCGCGCCAGCTCGTTGAGGGCCGCGCGAGCGCGGTAGACGACCGTCGCGCCCAGGGCATTGACCTGCACGCCCTGGTGGCTGCGCTCGAACAGCCTGGCGCCGAAGGAGCCTTCGATCTCGCCGAGCATCTTGCTGATGGCCGGCTGGCTCAGGTGCAGCCGCGCTGCGGCGCCGCGCATCGTGGCGGCTTCCGCCAAGGCCACGAGCAGGTCGAGATGCCGCAGGCGCAGCTTGCGTACCAGATGGTCTGTCTTGGCGTCCATGTCGTCCCGCTCCGGGTGATCACCAAACGTGATCAGCACCTCACGATTATCGAATTTTCAAGAATCGCCCAGGAGGATAACGTCACCGCCAAATGAACAGCGACCATCCAGAAGAACGGCGGGCGGCCCGTCCGGCCACGCCTCTCGCGGGCGTCCGGGTCCTCGACCTGGGCCAGTACATCGCCGGCCCCGGGGCGGCCATGGCGCTCGGCGAACTCGGCGCCAGCGTGATCAAGATCGAGCCGGTTGCGGGCGACCAGGCCAGGCACATCGGCCGCTATGGCGAGTCGATGATCCGGGCCTACAGCCGCGGCAAGCAGTCGATCGCGCTGAACCTCAAGAGCGAGGCCGGCAGGGCGGTTGCCTGGCGGCTGATCGCGGACAGCGACGTCGTCATCCAGAACCTGCGGCCCGGCGCGGTGGAGTCGCTCGGCCTCGGCCCGGCCGCCGTGCGCGAACGGTTCCCGCGCCTGATCTACCTGTCGATCTCGGGCTTCGCCAGCCAGGGCCCGTCGCGCGACCGGCCCGGCTACGACATCGCCGCCCAGGCCGAGAGCGGGCTGATGTCGGTCACCGGCGAGCCGGACCGGCTGCCGCAGAAGGTCGGCGTGCCGGTCATCGACGCGGCGGCGGCGCACCTGGGCGCGCAGGCGGTGCTGGCGGCGCTGTACGGCCGCGAGAAGACGGGCCTGGGCGAGACGCTGCAGACCTCGCTGCTCGAAGTGGCCGTGCACCTGCAGGCCACCACCTGGAGCGACTACCTCGGCGGCGCCCCCGAGCCCATGCGCATCGGCGATGGCCAGCCCAACAACGCCCCGGCCGCCGAGGTGGTGCCCACGCGCGACGGGCACATCGTGCTCTCGGCCTACGCCGACGATCATTGGGCGCGCTTTTGCCGGGTGGTGGGGCGCGAAGCCCTGGCACGCGACCCGCGCTTCTGCACGAACGCCCTGCGCGTCGAGCACCGCGGCGAGCTGCGCGCGGTGCTGCGCGAGTGCCTCTCGGGTTTCACCAGCGACGAATGCGTGGTGCTGCTCGGCGGCAACCAGATCGTCGTGGGCGCGGTACGAAGCTACCGCCAGGTGCTCGAAGGGGCTGACCTGCAGCAAAGCGGCATGCTGGTCGAGGCCGTGGGCGCGGACGGCATCCGCTACCGCGCCCTGGGCCTGCCGTACAGCCTGGGCGATGCGCCACGTGCCACGCCGCCCGCCGCACCCGCCTGCGGCGCGGATACCGACCGCGTGCTGGCCGATGCCGGCTACGGTGCCGCCGAGATCGCCGCGCTGCGCCAGGCCGGCGCCGTGGCCTGAGGACTGCGACGAGAAGCCGCAACTCCGGCCGACCCGAGATCGACAACGCAACCCGACAACAACGGAGACGACGAACATGCAAGCACTGAACCGCCGCAGCTTCCTCGGCACGGCAACCGCCGCTGCCGCTACCGCCGGCATTGCACTTCCATGGAGCACCGGGGCGCTGGCGCAGGCATGGCCGGCGCGCCCCGTCCGGCTCATCTCGCCCTACAACGCCGGCGGCTCCAACGACATCCTCACCCGCGTGCTCGGCGACTACCTGTCGCGCCAGCTCGGCCAGGGCTTCGTGGTGGAGAACAAGGCAGGCGCCGGCACGCGCATCGCCAACGACTTCGTCGCCAAGGCGCCGCCGGACGGCTATACGCTGCTGCACGCAGCCGCGCCCATCGCGATCGGCGAAGCGCTCTACAAGGACCTGCCCTACGACGTGCACAAGAGCTTCGCGCCCATCTCGAGCACCGCCATCGCGCCGCTGTTCCTCGTCGTCAATGCCAGCGCGCCCTACAAGACGCTGCCGGAATTCATCAAGCACATCAAGGCGAGCCCCACGGGTGCGACCTTCGGCTCTCCCGGATCGGGGTCGGCGCCTCACCTGACCGCCGAACTGCTGCTGCGCGCGGCCGACGCGAAGGGCATCGTGGTGCAGTATCGGGGCGACGCGCCGGCCTACACCGAGCTGCTGGCCGGCCGGATCGACGCCACGCTCACCGCCATCTCGACGGCCGTGCCGCACATCAAGGCCGGCAAGCTGCGCGTGCTGGGCGTGGCGACCGAGGAGCGCACACCGGTATACCCCGACGCACCGACCATCCGCGAGCAGGGCCTGCCGAATGTGGTGGGCTACGGCTGGTACGGCCTGCTGGCGCCGGCGGGCACGCCGGCCGACATCGTCCAGCGGCTGAACGCGCAGATCAACGCGGCCGCGGCCGACGCCGAGGTCCGCCGCAAGGCCGAGGACGTGGGGCTGCAACTGCGCGCCGGCACGCCGGCCGCGTTCAGCGCGTTCATCGCGTCCGAGACGAAGAAGTGGGCGCAGATCATCAAGGCGGCGAACATCACGGCGGAGTGAGGCCGGCGGCCGTCAGGCCAGCGCTGCCGCGTTCTCCCCGATCAGTTCGGCGACGAGATCCACCATCAGCCGCACGCGCGGCGAGCGACGAACGTCGGGGTGGACGACGCACCAGATCTCGCGCGGCGGCGGCAGCGGGGCGCCCTCCATCTCGACCAGCCCTTCATCGGGACGCGCCAGGAAGACCGGAAGCATCGCGAGCCCCATGCCGGCGCGGCATGCGCGATGCACGGCGGCAAGGTCGTTGCTGCGCAGGACGAAGGGTCGGTCGCCGGCCAGGCGTGCGAGCAGCTTCTGGTGCGGCACGTCGTTGAGTGAATCGCCGTAGCCCAGGAAGCGCCAGTCGGCCTCGGGGCGCTCGCGCCACGCCGGCGCCGCGTAGAGCCTGAAGCCGAGCTCGCCCACCTTGCGCGCGGCAAGACCCGGTTCGACGGGGCGCATGAAGCGCAGCGAAAGATCGGCCTCCAGACGATGGAGGTTGGCGGTACGGACTTCGCCGTGCAGGTCCAGGTCGATGCCCTTCCATCGATCCATTCGCGCGGCCAGGAGCGGAACGAGGAACTGGCTGGCGAACATCGGCGGCGCGGAGATGCGGACCGTCCCGTGCAGATTCGCGGTCGAGCTGGCGGCGCGATCGAAAGCCAGTGCTTCGCGCTCGAGGCGCTCCGCCGGCTCGATCAGCGCTTCGCCTTCGCGGGTCAACGTCCAGCGGCGCGGAAGCCTGTCGAACAGGCGCACGCCCAGGCCCGACTCCAGGGCGCCGACACGGCGCGCCACGGTGGAGTGCTCGACGCGCAGCGTTCTGGCGGCACCCGAGAGACTGCCCTCGCGCGCCACGGCCAGAAAGAAGCGCACGTCGTCCCAGGTGGACGCGCCTTGAAGTGGGGAAGCGGGAACTTGGCCGGTCGATTTGTGCACAGCAGATGCGAAGAAATCAGGAATAGGCAAGCGGGCCGCCGATTCCTAGCATCGGCCACTTCATCCACTTGCAGGTATCTCGAAATGAGTTCAGCGTCCCAGATCATTCCATACGGCCCGCCCCTGTCGCTCGAGCTTGCGCGCAAGGTTGCCGCCGCGGCCGAAGCCGAGGCGACGGCCGCCGGCTGGCCGATGGTGATTGCCGTCATGGACAGCGCGGCCAACCTGGTCGTGCTGCACAAGATGGACCATGCGCAGACCGGGAGCGTCCCCATCGCGCAGGCCAAGGCAGAAAGTGTCGTGAAGTTCAAGCGGCCGACCAAGGCCTTCGAGGACGCGCTGACGGCGGGCGGCATCAATCTCCGCTTGCTGGCGACGCTCGGCGCCTGCCCGCTCGAGGGCGGGCTCCCCTTGCTGGTCGAGGGGCGCCTGGTGGGCGCGATCGGCGTCTCGGGAATGCAGTCCACCCAGGATGCGCAGGTCGCGGCCAGCGGCGCGCGGGCGATGTCCGGCAGCGCTGCCTGCTGATCGGGGCGGCCGGCTCGCGCACGCGGTGTGCGAGCGCCGTGCCGCACGCTCGCGCTACAGTGCGCCTGGCCAGGGATTGAAAGCCGAGCCGCGCGCAACCGGCCGCGCGCCAAGGAGACATCGATGACGGTCAAGCGCATGGACAACGTCGGCATCGTGGTGGAAGACCTCGATGCCGCCATCGCGTTCTTCGTGGAGTTGGGGCTCGAACTCGAGGGGCGCGCCCCGATCGAAGGCGAGTGGGCCGACGGCGTCACCGGCTTGCGGGGCATGCGCGTCGAGATCGCCATGTTGCGCACGCCCGACGGTCACAGTCGGCTGGAGCTGTCCCGCTTCCTCGCGCCGCCGGTGGTTGCCGATCATCGCGGCGCGCCGGTCAATGCCCTCGGCTATCTGCGCGTCATGTTCGCCGTGGATGACATCGACGACACGCTCGCCCGGCTTGCCGGCCGCGGGGCGGAGCTCGTGGGCGAGGTGGTCCGGTACCAGGACATCTACCGGCTGTGCTATGTCCGCGGCCCCGAGGGCATTCTCATCGGGCTTGCCGAGCAGCTCGGGCAGCAGGCGGGCCGGAAGAATCCAGTCGATCATGCGCACTGACAGCCGAGGATTCGGCACCCCGACATGACCATCACCATCACCGCATTCGAACGGTCGCCCGACGGCGGCAAGGGCTTGGCACGCGACACCCGCGTGCGCTGGGCGCTGGAGGAAGCCGGCCTGCCCTACGAGGTCCGCCTGGTGTCCTTCCGCGCGATGAAGGAGGCCGCGCACCTGGCGCTGCATCCCTTCGGACAGATCCCGACCTACGAGGAAGGCGATCTCGCGCTGTTCGAGACCGGCGCCATCGTGCTGCACATCGCCGAGCGCCGCCCGGGCCTGCTCCCCGCCGATGCCAACGCAAGGGCGCGCGCCATCATGTGGATGTTCGCGGCGCTCAACACGGTCGAGCCGCCCATTCTCGAACTGGTCACCGTCAAGCTGCTGGAGGGCGACAAGCCGTGGAAGGCCGAGCGCCTGCCCATCGTCCAGGACCGGGTGCGGGCCCGGCTGGCCCGGCTGGCCGACCGCCTGGGTGGCGGCGACTGGCTGGACGGCGGCTTCAGCGCGGGCGACCTGCTGATGGTGTCGGTGCTGCTGCGGGCCAGGCCGTCCGGCCTGCTGGACGAGTTTCCGGGCCTGGCCGCGTATGTCGCCCGCGGCGAAGCGCGGCCGGCGTACCAGCGGGCGTTCGCGGCGCAGCTGGCGGTCAACGCCCGCCCTGCGCCCGCGGGCTGACGTGGCGCAGCGGCCTCAACCCTGCCAGACGCCATAGCCCTTCGCGCGCAAGGCGATGCCCAGTTCCACTTCCATCTCGCGCGCCCGTTCGTAGGGCATCGGGTTGAAGCGCTCGTACAGCGGCGGCAGGAGGCGCAGGCCGTAGTCGCGCACGTATGTGTTGGCCTGAATGCCGGCCTTGTGCTTGTCGAAGCGCAGGTCGGGGTCGAGCCCGGTCATGCCGACGTACACGAAGGGGCGGCCCAGTTGCCAGTCGGGGTTGGCGCGGCGAAAGCGGGCGTGGTTCCAGACGCGGTCGTCGAGCTCGACGACATAGACGCAGTGGTGTCCTTTTTTGCGGGGCATGGAAGTTCTCGCGGGCATTGTCGTGCGCGCAGACCCGAAGCCGGTGGCGTGCACCGAGAAGGGTCGCCGCCGCTGGCACACAGTTTGCTAACTGAGTGATCAATTAATTTCTCGGGGTTAGTACCGGTTGCGGCCCGTCCCATCGGCCATAGACTCGCGAGATAAATTAATTGAGTGGCTAATTAATGTGCCGGCAACGCGCCGGCTTCCTTCTGGAGCATTGCATGACCTTCTCTTGGAAACCTCTCGTCGCGGCCCTTGCGCTGCCCACCCTGTGCCTGACCGCCGCCGCGCAGGAAAGCGTGAAGATCGGCGTCATCCAGCCGCTGACCGGCTCGGTCGCCTACAACGGGCAGGCCTTCGTCGCCGGCGCCAAGCTGGCCGTGGAGCAGCGCAATGCCGCCGGCGGCGTCGGCGGCAGGAAGATCGAGCTGGTGATCGAGGACGGCCAGTGCCGCCCCGCCAACTCCGTCAACGCGGCCGAGAAGCTCATCCAGCGCGACAAGGTGGTGGCGGTGGCCGGCGCCTTCTGCAGTTCCGCCACTGCCGCGGTCATGCCGGTGGCCGAGAAGTACAAGGTGCCGCTGCTCACCGGCGTGTCGTCCAAGGCGGACCTGACCGACAAGGGCATGCAGTACTTCTTCCGCTCGGCCGAGACCGACCGCCTCATGTCCTCGACCTTCAGCAAGATACTGGCCGAGAAGCTGCAGCTCAAGTCGGTGGCGTACATCGGCGTCAACGACGACTGGGGCCGCGGCGGCGTGGAGGACTTCTCCAAGGACATGGCCGCCCACGGCGTGAAGACCGTGATGAAGGAATACTTCGACCACGGCGCCACCGACTTCTACACGCTGCTGACCAAGCTGCGCGCGGCCAAGCCGGACGGCGTGTTCGTGGCGGCGGAAACGCAGGACGGCTCGATCCTCGTCAAGCAGTTCAAGGAGTTCGGGCTCAACACCAAGATCTTCGGCGTCGGCTCGTGGGCCACGTCCGACTTCATCGGCCTGACCGGCGAGGCTTCGGAAGGCATCTACGCCGCCGTGCCGTACGCGTCGAGCATGCCCGGCGAGCGCAACGGCGCGTTCGTCAAGGCGTACGCCGCGGCCAACAAGGAAAAGCCCGGCAAGTACGGCGCCGCCGGCTACAACGCGCTGAACATCCTGATGGAAGCCGTCGGCCGCGCCGGCAAGGCCGAGCCCGAGGCGATCCGCGACGCACTGCGCAAGACCGACTACCAGGCGCCCAACGGCCGCTATCGCTTCAGCGAGAAGGGCGAGGGCTACGGTTTCGACGTCGTGCTGGTGCAGATCGTCGGCAAGGAGCCCAAGGTGGTGGCCGAAGCGCCCACCGAAAAGCCCTGAGCGCGGCAGGAAGTCCTTCCATGGATCTGCTGCTGCAATACCTGGCCAACGGGCTCGTCACGGGCTCGTTCTATGCGCTGTCGGCGCTGGGCCTGACCCTCATCCTCGGGCTGATGCGGGTCGTCAACTTCGCGCATGGCGAGCTCTACATGCTCGGCGGCGTGATGGGCTGGTGGGCCACCACCCGCCTGGGCCTGGACTTCTTCACCGGCCTGCTGCTTGTGGCGGTGGTGATGGGCGCCTTCGGCTGGCTGGTCGACCGCTTCCTCATCGAGCGCATCCGCGACCAGGGCGAGGAGGCCGGCATCCTGCTGACCATCGGCCTGTCGATCTTCCTGGCCAACACGGCGCTGCTGGCCGTCGGCACCGCGCCGCTCAAGGTCGAGGCGCCGATCGCGGCGTCGCCGGCGTTCTTCGGCCCGATCGTGCTGACCAAGCTCAGGCTGTTCGCCGTGGCGGTGTGCGCGTTGCTGATCGTGGCCTCGTGGCTGACCATCCACAAGACCCGGCTGGGCCGGGCCATGCGCGCCACCTTCCAGGACCCGATGGCCGCGCGGCTGGTGGGCATCCGCACCGCCAACGTCTACGCCGCCACGTTCGCCATGGGCACCGTGATCGCGTCGATGGCCGGCATGCTGCTGGGCTCGATCTACTCGGCGCAGGTGTCGGTGGGCGGGCTGGTGAGCATGAAGGCCTTCGTCGTCGTCATCCTCGGCGGCATGGGCAGCTTTGCCGGCGCCATCGCGGGCGGCCTGCTGCTGGGCGTGGCCGAGGCGCTGTGGGGCGGATACGTCGCCACCGGCTGGGTCGACATCATCGGTTTCGCGCTGGTGATCCTGACCCTCGTCTTCCGCCCGTACGGGCTGTTCTCCAGGAGCGCGGAGCGAGCATGAGATTCGAACGCAACGGTTTGCTGGGCTTCCTGGCGCTGGCGGCGCTGGTGCCCTTCGTCGTGCATGACCAGTACGTCCTGCACATCGCCATCATGGTGCTCTTCTACGCGGTGCTGGCCACGTCGCTCAACCTGGTGGTGGGCTACGTCGGCGAGTTCTCGCTGGGCCACACCGCCTTCCTGGGCACCGGCGCGTACGCCGCGGCCATCCTGTCGACGCAGCACGGCTGGCCGATGTGGCTGACCGTGCCGGTGGCCGGCGTGCTGGCCGCCGTCATGGGCGCGCTCATCGGGGCGATCACGCTGCGCCTGCAGGGCCCGTTCTTCGTGATCGTGACGCTGTCGTTCGCCGAGGTGCTGCGCCTGGTGGCGGACAACTGGATCGGCCTGACCAACGGCCCGATGGGCATTGCCGGCGTGCCGCAGCCGGCCATGCTGGCGGACGCCGGCAACCTGGCCGGCAAGCACTTCTACTACGCGGTGGCATGGGCACTGCTGGCGGTTTCGCTGTACCTGTCCTACCGCTTCGTGCACTCGAACGCGGGGCGCGCGGCGGTGGCCATCCGCGAGAACCGCTACGTGGCCCAGTCCATCGGGGTGCGGCCGCTCACGTATTCGATGCTGGCGCTGGTGCTCGGCGCCTTTCTCTCGGGCATGGCCGGCGGCTTCTATGCGCACTACATCTCCTTCGTGGGGCCGGAGATGTTCCGCTTCGCCTTCATGGTCAGCATGATCATCATGGTGCTGATCGGCGGCAAGGGCACGCTGCTGGGGCCGCTGATCGGCGCCTTGCTCGTGACCTTTCTCGAGGAGTACCTGCGCGAGGCCAAGGAGCTGCGCCTGTCGATCTTCGGCCTGGCCGTCATCGCCATCGTGCTGTTCCTGCCGCAGGGCCTGATGGGCTTCGCGGGCCGGCGCCGCGAGCGCCGCCTGGCGGCATCGGGCGGTGCCTCCGGCGCGCCCGGGGCGTCCGACCCGCCCGCGGCGCCGCGCGCCGGCCAGGCCGCACCCACGCCCGCCGGGAGGCTCGCATGAACGCCGCGCTGGCCATGGCGTCGCCCGCCACGCTCGAAGTGCGGGGCCTGAGCAAGTCGTTCGGCGGCATCCACGCGGTCAAGGACATCAGCTTCGACGTCCGCCCGGGGGAGATCGTGGGCCTGATCGGCCCGAACGGTGCCGGCAAGACGACCTGCTTCAACCTGATCACCGGCTTCTACACGCCCACCGGCGGCCGGGTGAGCTACGGCGGCGCCGACGTGACGGGCGACAAGCCCTTCAGGATGGCGCGCCGCGGCATCGTGCGCAGCTTCCAGAAGACCAACATCCTCAAGTCGCTCACGGTGTTCGAGAACGTGCTCACGGGGCACTACTTGGAGGCGCGGCAGTCGCTGTGGCGGACCTTCTTCCCGGGACGGCGCGTGCGCGAGGCCGAGGCCGCGGTGCGCGACAGCGCCGCGCGCATCGTCGAGACCATGGGCCTGGCGCACCGGATGGACACGCCCGCGTCCATCCTGTCGTGCGGCGAGCTGCGCCTGCTCGAGGTGGCGCTGGCCCTGGCCGCGAAGCCGCGCGTGCTGATGCTCGACGAGCCGGCCGCCGGGCTAAACAGCCAGGAGGCGCGCGCCTTCGGCGACATTCTTCGAACCCTGCCGGGCCGGCTGGTGGAGTCGGTCCTGATCGTGGAGCACAACATGGGATTGGTGATGGCGGTGTCGGACCGCGTCGTGGTCATGCACTTCGGCGAGAAGCTCGCCGAAGGCTCGCCGGCGCAAGTCCAGGGCGATCCACGCGTGGTGGAGGCCTACCTGGGCCGGGAGGCGGCGGTATGAGTGCCGTGCTGGACCGGCCGGCCGCGCCGCAGGCGGCAGCCCCGGCGCAGGGCGCACTGCTCGAACTCAGGCAGCTGCACGTGAGCTACGGCAAGACGGCGGCGCTGCACGGCGTCGACCTGGCCATCGCACCGGGCGAGGTGGTGGCGCTCATCGGTGCCAACGGCGCCGGCAAGAGCACCACCTTGCGCGCCATCTCCGGCCTGCTCAAGCCGACCCGCGGCGACATCCTGTTCAAGGGCAGGCCGATCGGCGGTCTGCCGGCGGACCGCATCGTCGGGCAGGGCATTGCCCAGTCGCCCGAGGAGCGCCACGTCTGGCCGGCGATGACGGTGCAGGAGAACCTGGCGCTGGGTGCCTACCTGTGCAAGTCGCGCGCGGGCATCGACGAGAGACTCGAGAAGGTCTACGCGCGCTTTCCGCGGCTCAAGGAGCGCCACAGGCAACTGGCGGGGACGCTCAGCGGTGGCGAGCAGCAGATGCTCGCCATCGGCCGCGCGCTCATGTCGGAGCCGTCGCTGCTGCTGCTGGACGAACCCAGCCTGGGCCTGAGCCCGCGCATGGCGCAGGAGGTGTTCGACTTCGTGCGCGAGATCCATGCCCACGGCGTGACGGTGCTGCTGGTCGAGCAGAACGTGCACAACGCGCTGTCGGTGGCGCAGCGGGCCTACGTGTACGAGACGGGCCGCATCGTCGCCGAGCGGCCGGCCGCCGAACTGCTGCGCGACACGGCATTGCTCAACGCCTACCTCGGCGGTTGAACGGGCGAGGCGGCAGCGCCGGGCGCGCCGCCTTTGCTCCTCCCGTCGAGTCCCATCCATTAATTAATTGATCGTTTATTTATCCGGTTCGCGATAGCCGGAACGAAGAAAGGCTGAAGACACATGAACAAGACGCTCAAGGTCGGTATCGTCGGCGCCGGCATCGGCGGAGTCGCGCTGGCGCGCGCGCTGCGGCTGCGCGGCATCGACGCCTACCTGTTCGAACGCGCGGGCGCGTTCGGCGAGATCGGCGCCGGCGTGCAGATCACGCCCAATGCGGCCAAGGTGCTGCGCGCCCTCGGCCTGGCCGACCAGCTCGACCGCGTCGGCTTTCTGCCCGAGGCGATGGTGGGACGCAACTGGGACACCGGGCGCGAGCTGTTCCGCACGCCGCTGCGCGAGATCTGCCCGCGCCTGTTCGGCGCCGACTTCTACCACGTGCACCGCGCCGACGTGCACGCAATCCTGTGCCAGGACATTCCTGCCGACCGCGTGCGGTTCAACGTCCAGTGCGTCGGCGTCGACCGTACCGCGCACGGCGCCACGGCGCGCTTTTCCGACGGCAGCAGCTTCGAGGCGGACCTGATCGTGGGCGCCGACGGCATCCATTCGGTGGTGCGCGACGCGCTGTGGGGCCAGTCGAAGGCCAGCTTCACCGGCCACATGTGCTGGCGCGCACTGGTGCCGGTGGCGCAGCACCCGCTGCCGTTCGTGAGCCCCGACGCCTCGTTCTGGATGGGGCCCAAGGCGCACATCGTCACCTACTACGTCAAGGGCGGCGCCGCGGTGAACATCGTGGCGGTCAACGAGAGCGCCGAGTGGGTGGCCGAATCCTGGACCGAGCCGAGCACCCGCGAGGAACTGCTGGCGGCCTACCAGGGCTGGCACCCGAACATCATCGCGCTGTTCGAGCGCGTCGAGTCGTCGCAGACCTTCAAGTGGGGCCTGTTCGACCGCGACCCGATGCAGGCGTGGTCGCAGGGCCGCGTGACGCTACTCGGCGATGCCGCCCACCCCATGCTGCCCTTCCTGTCGCAGGGCGCGGCCATGGCCATCGAGGACGGCTACGTCCTGGCCGCGGCGCTGTCGCACTGCCCGGACGTCGAGGCCGCGCTGCGCGCGTACGAGGCCGAGCGCCGCCCGCGCACCGCGCGGGTGCAGCTGGAGGCGCGCGAGCGTGGCCGCACCTACCACCTGTCGACCCCGGAGGAACAGCGCCAGCGCGACCTGGAGATGCAGCGCCAGCAGGCGCAGAACCCCAATGCGGTGGGCATCAAGGCCGAATGGGTCTACGAGTACGACGCCACCCGCTGCATCGAGCGCTTCGACGCCGAGCAGGCGGTAGCCTGACGCACGGGAGCACGAGCACATGAAGACACACTTCCGGATCGGACAGATCGTCCCCAGCTCCAACACCACGATGGAGACGGAGATCCCGGCCATGCTGCGGCTGCGCGAGCAGATCCGCCCCGAGCGCTTCACCTTCCATTCGGCGCGCATGCGCATGAAGCATGTCAACAAGGAGGAGCTGGCCGCGATGGACGCCGAGTCGGACCGCTGCGCGCTCGAGCTGAGCGACGCGCGTGTCGACGTGCTGGGCTACGCCTGCCTGGTGGCGATCATGGCCATGGGCCGCGGCTACCACCGCCAGTCTCAGGCGCGGCTGGGCGCGGTCACGGCGGCCAACCAGGGCGCGGCCCCGGTGGTAAGCAGCGCGGGCGCGCTGGTCGAGGGCCTGCGCGTCATCGGCGCGCGCCGCATCGCACTGGTGGCGCCCTACATGGTGCCGCTGACGAAGCTGGTCATCGACTACATCGAGCACGAGGGCTTCGAGGTGGTGCACTGGCGCGCGCTGGAGATTCCGGACAACCTCGAGGTCGGCCGGCACGACCCGGCGCGGCTGCCGGGCATCGTCGCCGGCATGCCGACCGGCGAGGTGGACGCCATCGTCCTGTCGGCCTGCGTGCAGATGCCGTCGCTGCCGGCCATCGCGCAGGTCGAGGCCGCCACCGGCAAGCCGGTGCTGACGGCCGCCGCGGCCACCGTCTACGCCATGCTGCGCGAGCTCGGGCTCGATCCGGTCGTGCCCGGCGGCGGCGCGCTGTTGTCCGGCGCCTACCCGGGAGCGAAGACATGACGGCGTCCACCTTCATGTACGGCGCCCAGGTCCGCGCCAACGGCATCCGCCAGCACTACCTGCGCTACGGCCCGGGCGCGGCGCAGTGCGCCGGCCGCGACGCCGTCATCCTGGTGCCGGGCATCACGAGCCCCGCGGTCACCTGGGGCTTCGTGGCCGAGCGCTTCGGCCGGCACTTCGACACCTACGTGCTCGACGTGCGCGGGCGCGGCCTGAGCGAGGCGTCCGACACACTGGACTACAGCCTCGACGCCCAGGCTGCGGACCTCGTCGCCTTCGCTGCCGAACTCGGCCTGGAGCGCTTCGCCTACGTGGGACATTCGATGGGCGGGCGCATCGCGATCCGCGCCGCGGCGCAGCGGCCAGCGGGGCTGACGCGGCTGGTCGCGGTCGACCCGCCGGTGTCCGGGCCCGGGCGTCGTCCCTACCCTGCCCGGCTGCCGTGGTACGTGGACTCCATCCGCATGGCGCGCCGCGGCATCTCGCTGGAGGACATGCGCACCTTCTGCCCGACCTGGTCGGACGAACAACTGCGCCTGCGCGCGCAGTGGCTGCACACCTGCGACGAGCGCGCCATCGTCGCCAGCTTCGAGGCCTTCCAGACCGACGACATCCATGCCGACGTGGCGCGCATCCGCGTGCCCATGCTGCTGCTGACCGCCGAGCGGGGCGACGTGGTGCTGCCGGCGGACGTCGACGAGCTGCGCACGCTGCTGCCGGCACTTCAGGAGCGGCGCGTGCAGGGTGCCGGCCACATGATCCCGTGGGACAACGAAGCCGGCTTTCATGCCGCCTTCGGCGACTTCCTCGGGCATCCCATCGATTGAAACCCCTCGACCTGGAGAACTGCCATGGCCGTCAGTGATACCGACCTCATCCGCGCCTGGACGCAGGTGCTCACGTTGTCCCGGCTCGAGGCCGGCGACGCCGTCACCGTGCTGACCAGCGACCACACCCATCCGCAGACTCTGCGCTGCGCCGTCACCGCCGCCTCGATGCTGGGCGCCGTCGTCAGCCGGCTCGACCTGCCGCCGGTCAACGGCGACAAGGCGCTCAGCCGCGATCCGCTGGCCTACCTGGGCACCACGCCGCTGACCGGCAACCCGCCGGCGATCGCGGCGCTCAAGGCGTCCGACCTGGTGCTCGACCTCATGACGCTGCTGTTCTCGCCGGAGCAGCACGAGATCCTGCAGGCCGGCACGAAGATCCTCCTGGCCGTCGAGCCGCCCGAGGTGCTGCTGCGCATGGTGCCCACCGCAGAGGACCGCGAGCGCGTCATGGCGGGCGTGGCGCTGCTCAAGGCCGGCCGTGAGATGCACGTGACGTCCGCCGCCGGTACCGACCTGCGCTGTCCCTATGGCGAGTACCCGCTGACCGCCGAGTACGGCTTCGTCGACGCGCCCGGCCGCTGGGACCACTGGCCGAGCGGCTTCGCCTTCACCTGGCCGAACGAAGGCCAGGCGCACGGGCGCATCGTGCTTGCGAAGGGCGACGTGCTGCTGCCCATGAAGTCGTACGTCGGCGAGCCCATCACGCTGACCGTCGAGAAGGGTTTCGTCACCCGCATCGACGGCGGCCAGGAGGCGGAGATGCTGCGCGAATACATCGAGTCGTTCGCCGATCCCGAGGCCTACGCCATCTCGCACATCGGCTGGGGCCTGCAGAAGCGCGCCTACTGGTCGACGCTGGGCCTGTACGACCGCGAGGGCACGATCGGCATGGACGCGCGCGCGGTCAGCGGCAACTTCCTGTTCTCGCTGGGCCCGAACAACGAGGCTGGCGGCAACCGCACCACGGCCTGCCACATCGACATTCCGATGCGCCGCTGCACGGTGGCGGTGGACGGTGTCGAGGTCGTGCAGGACGGGCGCGTGGTCGAGTCGCTCATGGCCGGCGGCGCTCAGGCCGCCAGGGAGGCCGCGCATGCATGACGCGGAAGATACCGCCGTCTACGGCCGCCAGGGGTTCGGCGCCGCGCTGTCGCTGCGCGCGCCGTTCGGCCTGCTGGTGGTGGACTTCGTCGAAGGCTTCGCCGACCCGGCCGTGTTCGGCGGCGGCAACATTCCGGCGGCCATAGAGCGCACGCAGCAGCTGCTTGCGCTGGCGCGCGAGCAGGCGTGGCCGGTGGCGCACAGCCGCATCGTCTATGCCGACGACGACAGCGACGCGAACACGTTCTGCGACAAGATCCCCGGCATGCTCACGCTCAAGGAGCACACGCCGGCGAGCGCCATCGTGCCATCGCTGGCGCCGCGGGCGGGCGAACTGGTGGTGCGCAAGAACGTACCGTCGGCCTTCTTCGGCACCACGCTGGCGCCCTGGCTCACGCATCATGGCGTGCGTACGCTGGTGGTGGCCGGCTGCGTCACCAGCGGGTGCGTGCGTGCCAGCGTGGTCGACGCGATGTGCTGGGGCTTCGCGCCGGTGGTGGTTGCCGACTGCGTCGGCGACCGGGCCATCGGCCCGCACGAGGCCAGCCTGTTCGACATGCAGCAGAAGTACGCCGAGGTGATGACGCTGGACGCGCTGCGCGCGCAGCTGCGGCGCTGACGGCGGCGCCTTGTTGCGCTCAGGCGGCCTCGAAGCCGCCGACCACGAAGCGCGTCACCTGGTCGATGATGGATTCGACGTCCGAAGGGTCGTAGGTGCCCGGCGGCGCCATCTCTTCCATGCGGTGCGTGTCCGAGAAGGCGTACAGGTAGGTGCCGATCATCATCGTCACGCGCCAGTACGCGTCCAGCTCGCCGAGCCTGGGCAACGCCTTGCGCAGTGCCTCCACGTACAGGCGCGTCGAATCGCCGTAGGCGTGCGTGCGAAGCTCGTACGAGATCTCGGGCGGCTCGGTGTGCAGCCGCGCCTGCAGGCGCAGGAAGGCGCGCCCCTGCGGCGATGCGCGCAGGCTCAGCGTGGGCAGCAGGAAGGCCCGCACGATGTCCGTGACGCTGGCCTTGCCCTTCTTGCGCAGGCCTTCGAGCCGCTCGATGCGCTCCTGCGAGATCGGCGCGCTGCGACGCAGGAACACCTGTTCGAACAGACCGAACTTGGAGCCGAAGTAGTAGCTGATGAGCGCCTGCGTGACCTTGGCCTTCTGGGCTACCTCGCGCAACGACGTGCCGGCATACCCCAGGCTGGAAAAGATGTCTTCGGCGGCGTCGAGGATGTCGTTGCGAACCTCGCTCACGCCTTCGGGCCGGCCCGGGCCGCGCGTGGTGCGTTTTCGTGGGCTCCCGCCTGTCTTTGCGACCATCTGGTTGTTTGTTTGATTAGGTGATTAATTACACCATGCGGGCGACCATTCGAACGGGTGCTTCGGCCGGTGCGCCCGCTTCGGCCATGCGCGCGCGCAGCTGGCCGCAGCCGGCATCCACGTCCTGGCCGGCCGAGTCGCGCAGCTTGGCCAGGATGCCGCGGCGGTGCAGCGTGCGCGCGAACGCCTCGCAGCGTTCCCAGGACGGGCGGCCGAAGCCGGTGCCTTCGACCGTGTTGAAGGGAATCAGGTTGAGCACGCCGAACCGGCCCGAAAGCAGGCGCACGATGCCGTCGAGTTCGTCCGGCCCGTCGTTGACGCCGGCCAGCAGCGTCCACTGGTACTGGATGGGGTAGCCGCTGGCGCGGGCGTAGGCCTCGGCCGCATCCACGAGGGCCTCGGGCGTCATGGCGGGCGCGCGCGGCAGCAGCTGGCGGCGCAGGTCCGCCCGCGTGGTGTGCAGCGACAGCGCCAGCGCCGGCCGCACCCGCTGCTGGCTCGCCAGGTGCTCGAACACGCGCGGATCGCCCACCGTGGAGAGCACCAGGCTCTTGTGGCCGATGCCGCCGGTCGTGCCGAGCAGCTCGATCGCCTCCATGACGTTGTCCAGGTTGTGCGCCGGCTCGCCCATGCCCATGAACACCACCTTGCGCACCGCCCTTCGCGCGCGCGCCAGCGCCACCTGCGCCACGATCTCGGCGCTGCCGAGCTGTCGCAGCAGCCCGTCGCGCCCGGTCATGCAGAACCGGCAGCCGACCGCGCAGCCGACCTGGGACGACACGCAAAGCCCGCCGCGCGGCAGCAGCACGCTCTCGACCGTCTGGCCGTCGGCGAGGGCGACCAGCAGGCGCTCGGAGCCGTCCGCGCCAGGATGCGCGGAGTGGACGCGCGCGAGCGCCGCGAGGTCGGATTCGATCTCGGGGAGGGCGGCGAGCAAGGAGGAGGGAAAGAAAGTGCCGGGTTTGCGCCGGCCGGTGTCGCGCGGCAGCGCATGCGACCACAGTCGCAGCACGCGCTGCTCGTGCAGGGGGCCGGCGCCGGCCTGGCGCAGGCGGCGTTGGATGTCGGGAATGCGCATGGCAGGGGCGGGTGGATCCGGGGGGCGGGACGGCTCGCTGAGGAGGGCTGTTCTCGGTTCGCGTGGATTCTGCACGCGTCGTCTGCTGTCGGGCGGCCGGACCCTATGCCGGTGCCGGACCCGCGTCGCGCTCGCGCCGCCACGCGCCCGGCGGCTTGCCCACCATCCGCTTGAATGCGCGCGCGAACGCCGCCTCGGACTCGTAGCCCACATCCAGCGCGATCGACGCCACCGTCGAGCGCGTCTCCAGCAGCAGGCGGGCGCCCGCCTGCATGCGCCACTGCGTGAGGTACTGCATGGGTGGCATGCCGACCAGTTGCGTGAAGCGTTCGTGCAACGCCGATCGCGACAACCCGACGCGACGCCCGAGTTCGTCGAGCGTCCAGTCGCGCGCGGGCTCCTGGTGCATCAGCGCCAGCGCGTTGCCCACGAACCTGTCGTGCAGCCCGGCGAGCCAGCCCGCGGATTGATCCGGAAGCCGGTCCGCGTAGCGGCGCACGGCGTTGACGAACATCATCTCGCTCATGCGCGCGAGCATGGCTTCGCCGCCGGGCCGCCTGGCGTGCGATTCGGCCACGGCCTGCTGGGTGAACCTGGCGATCCAGCTGTCGTCCTCCGTGGCGCGAAGATGCAGCAGGCGCGGGAGGGCCTCGACCAGCGGATTGAACGGTTGCAGGTCGCACCCGAGAAAGCCGCACACGATGGTGGTGTCCGGCTCGTCGCCGTGCACCGCCGGGCCGGCAATCTGCGCATTGCCGCCGTTGTAGGCGATGCGCAATGGCAGTTGGTCGATCTGCAGTCCGGGGAACCAGCTCATGTCCGACTCGCCCCGCATGCCCGGCGCGCTCGAGACCACGTGCGCGTCGCCGTGCGGAAACATCACCACGTCGCCCTGCTGCAGGTGCGCCGAGGGTCCGCCGGGAATGCTTGCCCAGCAGTGGCCCTTGGCCACCGCGTGATATTCGATGACGTGCTCCACGCCGCGCATCAGCAGCGGTGCCAGCTCGCGGGCCGGCAGCGCCTCGGCGGCCCAGTCGCTGTTGCCGCTGACGTTGAAGAACACGGCGCCGCGCAGGCGCACGCCGCGCAGCACGTCCGACAAGGTGTCCTGGCTCATGGGGCCGTCACGGAGCCTCGATCAAGCGGGGCGGACGCGCGATCAAGGGCGCCGGCCGCGCCCGACACGAAGCGGACGCGCAGGCAAGTTCGGCGGACGCGCGGCGCGGCGCCGCAAAGCACCGATCCGAAAAATGAAGGCACCCGCTGCGAACGGTTCGCGGCGGTGCAAGCAGCAACCTCTTCATCCCGGAGCACCTCATGCGATTTCTGAACTACCTTACGCTGGACAAGGATGTCCGGCAACTCGGCCAGACGGATGTCGACCACCTTCGCGCCCAGGTCAGCGGCGGCCTCCTCATGCAGGGGGATGACGCGTACGACGAAGCGCGCAAGGTCTGGAACGGCACCGTCGACCGCCGGCCGGCGCTGATCGCGCGCTGCCTGACCGACAGCGATGTCCAGGCCTGCACGCGCTTTGCCGCGGCGCATCGCATGCTGCTAGGCGTGCGAGGCGGCGGCCACCACATCGCCGGCAACGCCGTCCCCGAAGGCGGCCTGATGCTGGACCTGTCGGGCATGCGCGCCGTACACATCGATCCGGCCGCCCGCACCGCCCGCGTCGGGCCGGGCGCGCTGCTCGGTGACGTGGATCGCGAAGCGCAGGCCCACGGCCTTGCCACGCCGCTGGGCATCAACTCGACCACCGGCGTCGCGGGCCTGACGCTCGGGGGCGGGTTCGGCTGGCTGTCGCGCCGCCATGGCCTGACGATCGACAACCTGCTGTCGTGTACGGTGGTCACCGCCGATGGCGCCGTGCGCACCGCCTCGGCCACGTCCGAGCCGGAGCTGTTCTGGGCACTGCGCGGCGGCGGCGGCAATTTCGGCGTGGTGACCTCCTTCGAGTTCCGGCTGCACCCGGTCGGCCCGGAGGTCTACGCCGGCCTGGTGGTCTACCCGCATGCGCAGGCGCCCCAGGTGCTGCGCGCCTGGCGCGACTTCACGGCCGGGGCGCCGGACGAACTGAGCGTCTGGCTGGTCATGCGCAAGGCGCCACCGCTTCCGTTCCTGCCGGAGGCGGTGCACGGCCAAGGCGTGGTGGTCCTTGCGCTGGTCTACAGCGGCAACGTCGCCGATGGCGAACGCCTGGCCGCGCCGGTGACGCGCTTCGGCGACCCCCTGGGCGTCGCCCTGGGGCCGACGCCGTACGCGGCCTTCCAGACCGCCTTCGACCCGCTGCTGGCGGCCGGCGCGCGCAACTATTGGAAGTCGAACAACTTCAGCCAACTGGGCGACGCGGCGCTCGACACCATCGTCGCTGCGGCCGGGCGGCTGCCGGATCCGCAGTGCGAGATATTCGTGGCCCAGCTGGGCGGCGCAGTCTCGCGCGTGGCGCCGGGCGCCACGGCCTACGTTGCGCGCGACGCGCGCTACATCATGAACGTCCATGGCCGGTGGGCCGACCCGGCCGACGACGAGCGGGTGCGCGGCTGGGCGCGCCGCGCCTTCGAGGACGCGGCCCCCCATGCCACCGGAACCGGCTATGTCAACTTCCTGACCGAGGACGAGTCCGAGCGCGTGGCAGCCACGTACGCCACGAACCACGCACGCCTGCGGGCGGCCAAGCAGCGATTCGACCCGGACAACCTGTTCCGCATGAACCTCAACATCGAGCCGGCAGACCCGCCCCGGACAGGAGCGCAGCCATGAGCCGGGTCGACGCGCGGGGATGTGCGATCACGGGCGCGACCCCTGCGGGGCTTGCGGCCTACGAGCAGGGAGTGCAACGCTTCCTGGGATGGCGCGTCGGCGTGGACGAGGCCATGGCCCGGGCGCTGCAGCATGCACCGCGCTTCGTGATGGCGCACGTGTTGCAGGCCTGGCTCCTGGCATGCAGCCGCGACCCGCGGCAGGTGCGGCGCGCGCTGCCGGTTCTGGCGCGTGCCGAGACCTTGCCGTCGAACGAGCGGGAGCGGCAGCACCTCGGCGCCATCGCCGCCGTGCTGTCCGACGACTACGAGGCTGCCAGGTCCAGGCTCGGGCACCTGTTGCGCGAGCATCCGCGTGACTTGCTGGCCCTGCACGCCGCGCATGCTTTCGACCATGTCGTCGGCGACACCGCGACGATGCGCGACCGCGTTCAAGCCGTGCTCCCGCATTGGCCGCGTGCCCTGCCGGGCTGTCACGCGGTGCTGGCGATGCACGCGTTCGGCCTGGAGGAATGCGGTGACTATGTCGGCGCCGAGGCCGCGGCGCGCGCCGCACTCGAGCTCGACCCGTCCGACGCGCGGGCGCATCACAGCATGGCGCACATCTTCGAGATGACGAACCGGCCCCAGGACGGTCTTCGCTGGATGCAGGCCAATCGCGATGCGTGGGCGACCGGAACCGTCGTCGCGACGCACGGATGGTGGCACACCGCTCTCTTCCACCTGGCGCAAGGCGATGGCCGGGCGGCGCTGGCGGTGTATGACGCCTTCATCTTCGTGCCCGGTACCCGGGCCGTCGGTGACCTGATCGACGCCGCGGCGCTGCTCTGGCGCATTGCGCTGGCTGGCGGCGACGTGGGTTACGCGCGCTGGCGTGCGCTCGCCGACGCCTGGTCGCCGCACATCGACGACGGCTTCTGCAGCTTCAACGACCTGCATGCCATGCTGGCCTTCGTCGGCGCAAGCGACGAACTGCTGGCGCGGGCCATGGAGGAATTCCTGACGCAGGCGCAGGCGCGGCAGACGCGGCATGGCCTTTCGACGCGAGAAATGGGGCTGCCTGCATGCCGTGCGCTGATGGCCTTCGGGAGGGGGCATGACACCCTGGCCATCACGCTTCTTGCCAGTCTTCCCGGCACGGTCCCGCGCCTTGGTGGCAGCCACGCCCAGCGCGACCTGCTGCGCCTGACCCTGCGCAAGGCTGTCGGGCGCGTGCTGCGGCCGTCGCGTGGCGAACGTGACGCGCTGCGGGAGGCTCAGGATGCGTGAAGCCGACACCCATGCGGCAGGCGGCCCGGTGCTCGTGCACCGCATTCCCGGGCTTGCCCACGACGTCTTGCGTCTGTGGACGGCAAGCCGGCAGCGCGCGAGAGCCCTGCGCGAGATCGCGTCGATGGATGCCGCAATGCTGCGCGATCTGGGCCTGTCGCATCACGAAGTGGCGCGGCAGATGGTGCAGCGGCCGATGGACCGATAGCGGAGCCAGGGCGGACTCGGCTTTTCGAGCTTTCATGCGGGGGCGGCCGGGTGCGGGTTATCCCTCGCAGCCCGCGACCGTGCCGCTCCTATACTCCGATTCGTTCTGTATTCGCATCGTGCGTTTCGTATTCAAAACATCCAGGTGATTCAGCCTGCTCATTCGCGAGGTCAGTCTTGATTCGTTCATTGCCAATCCACCGGTGTTCTCGCGGAGCGCGCATCGCCTCCGCGCGTCTCGTGATCGCGCTCGTTGCAGCCGCTGGTCCGATCTTCGCATCGGCCCAGGCGCCTTCGGCCAAGGATGAATGCGCGAACGTGGATCTGGCGGCGGCGCCGGCCCAGCCCGTGCCGATCCGTTACGGACTCACCGGCGGGGGCGAGGAGCCGCTGGCCCTGCTCTGGGCCGACAAGGCCAGCTACCCGGGCAATGGACGCTTCTATTCGCTCGAGCCGCAAAAGTACGCCTCCAACGATCGCATGACGGCCGTGCAGGCCGGACAGATCGATGCCGGCTCGATCAGCCTGACGGCGCTGATCACCGGCGTCCGCGTGGGCCTGGATCTGCGGGCGGTCGCGTCCATCGTCGAAACGAGCGATCAGGACAACCAGGGTGCCTTCGTCTCCCTGATCGACGGCGGCGTCGGCGATGCCGCGCAGTGGAAGAACAAGCGCATCGGCTACTACGGCCCCAACACCATCAGCGAGTACTGGGTGAAGAGCGCATTGCGCCGCGCCGGGCTGAATCCCGCCGAGGCCCGGTATGTCTCGCTGCCGCCGCCAGCCCAGGAGCAGGCACTGAGAAACCATCAGATCGACGTCGCCTGGCTATCGCGCCAGTTCCTGGCGAAGGCCGAGAAGACCGGAGGCGTCAAGGTCGTGCTGCGCCCCATGCAGGCGACGGCGCAGGCACATCCGAGCACCCTGGTGTTCTTCACGCGGCAGTTCGTCAATGCTCATCCGCATGCCTACTGCGCATGGCGCCGCGACTACCAGAAGGCCCTTGAGAACTGGCGCGCAGGCCGCGACGGCCTGTACGCCAAGCTCATCGCCGCCAAGTACCTGACGCCCGCCGCCGCCGACGCCGGACCGGACGGAGGCCGGGCGGAAGGCGGCCGGATCAATGTCCGCGACGTGCAGGCCACCATCGAGGACATGGTCGGCGCGGGGTTCCTGCCCGCGGCCCGCACCGTTGCGGCGGAGGACCTCCTGATGAAGGGCTACGCCCTGCGCAAGTAGTGCGCCCCGCGCTGCCATTCAGCACCACCGCTCCTTCGCGGCAACCTCCGAACTTCATGCTCAGCGTCAACTCCGTCGTCAAGAAATTCCGCCGTGGATCGCACGTGGTCCACGCCCTCGGCCCCGTCGACCTGCAGATTCGCCAAGGCGAATTCGTCACCATTCTCGGCCCGAGCGGCTGCGGCAAGACGACGCTGCTGCACATGCTGGGCGGCTTCGAATCGCCCACCTCCGGCGCGGTGGAGATCAATGGCCAGGCGGTGACGGCGCCGAGCCGCAAGCTGGGGATGGTCTTCCAGGAGGCGACGCTGTTTCCCTGGAAGACCGTGCTGCAGAACATCGCGTGGCCGATCGAGCAGCGCGGCGTGCGACGCGCCGAAGCCCTCGACAGGGCGACCGAGTACCTCGACAAGGTCGGCCTGCATCGCTTCGGCAAGGCCTATCCCAGCGAGCTGTCCGGCGGCATGCGCCAGCGCGCCGCACTGGCGCGAACCCTCGCGATGCAGCCGGAGGTGCTCCTGATGGACGAGCCGTTCGGGGCCCTGGATGCGCAGACGCGCGAGGAGATGCAGGAGGAGCTCACCCGTGTCTGGCAGGCATCCGGCCTGACGGTGGTGTTCATCACCCACGACATTCCGGAGGCGATCTTCCTTGGTGATCGCGTCGTCGTCCTGGGTGGCAAGCCCGGCACCGTCATGGAGGACTGCGCCATCGACTTGCCGCGTCCGCGCACCAGCGCCACCAAATCGCACCCGAAGGTGCTCGAGTACCGCAGCCATCTGTGGGAACTGATTCGACGCGCTTCGGCGGCCTGAGCGATGCACAAACCCGATACCAATGAAGGCACCCGCCTCTGGCCGGTGACGCTCGCGTCCGTCATGCTGATTCTTTGTGCCTGGGAGGCGGCGAGTCGCCGCGCCGGTTCGCCGGAGTACTTCCTGGGCCCGCTCGAGATCGTCGGTGCCGCCGTCGCCAGGCTCGTGCATGGCGACGTGCTCGAGCCCGCCGTGCGAAGCATCTCCAGGGCTTTCGGTGGCTTTGCGCTCGGAGGGGCGCTCGGCGTGGCGCTGGGGCTGCTGTCGGGCGTGTCCCGCACGGTCCGGGATCTGTTCGACGTGCCGCAGGCCTTCGTCCATGCCATTCCCAAGATCTCGCTATTCCCGGCGGTGGCCGTCTGGCTGGGCTTCACCGACACCAGCCGCATCCTCATCATCGCCCTGAGCTGCTTCTTCCCCGCCTACCTCAATGCCATGAGCGGGGCGCTGGGCATCAACCCGCGATACCTGTGGCTGAGCAGGAACAACGAGGTCTCCCGGCTGGCGAGCTTCTTCCAGGTCGTCCTGCCGGCGAGCCTGCTGCGCACGATGGTCGGGCTGCGGATCAGCCTGATGGTGGCGTTCATCCTCATGGTGGCAACCGAAGTCGTCGGCCATTCCGACGGTCTCGGCACCATCGTCATGGAGTCCTACCAGGAGGGCGACTACCGGCAGATGTACGCCGCGATCCTGTACATCGCGCTGGCCGGCTACCTGTCCAATCTCGCGCTGGAATCCGTCGCGCGCAGGTTGTGCCGCGGCCAGGCCATGGAATTCGGAGGCTGACCGATGACATCACCGAAGACGCGCGCACGGTGGTGCAGGATCGGTGGGATCGTGCTCCTGCTCGCCGTGTGGCAATGCTTCGCCATGCTCAGCAGCACCCGCATGTTCCCGGGTCTCGATGCAGTCGGCCGCCAGTTCGTGGCGCTGATCTCCAGCGCGGAACTGCTGGACGCCGCCGCATCGACATTGTCCAAGGGTGCCATCGGCCTGCTCATCGCCACCTGCCTGGGTTCGGTCGTGGGCGTGGCGTGCGCATACAACCGGGTGATCGACGCGGCCGTGCATCCGATCGTGTCGTTTCTCTACCCGGTGCCCAAGCTCGCCCTGTATCCGGTCGTGATCCTCGTGTTCGGACTGGGCGCCTCCTCCAAGGTGGTGCAGGTCGCACTGGAATGCTTCTTCCCGCTGTTCGTGCAGATGTACGCGGGTGCGCGCTCCGTGCCGAAGAACATGGCCTGGCTCGCGGCCAACAACGAGCTGGGCCCGCTGCGCTTCGCCACCGACGTGCTGCTGCCGACGATGCTGCCGTTCCTGCTCACCGGTTTGCGCGTGGCGACGCCGATCATGCTCATCGTCATGTGCGTGACCGAGTTCGTCGGCGAATCGCGCGGCCTTGGCGCGCTGATCGTCCAGTACTCGTCCTATTTCGACACGGCCTCGGCTTTCGCCGTGGTCATGTTCTTCGGCCTGCTGGGATTGGCGGCCGACCGACTGATCGTCTTTGCACGCACACGCCTCGTTCACTGGGAACGCGGCGGTCAACTTTGAACTGAAGGAATCACCATGAGTTTTCAAGAGCGCGACGTCGTGATCGTCGGCGCCGGCCTGGCGGGGTTGTCCACGGCCGTGTTTCTGGCGCTCAATGGCGTTCGGCCGCTGCTGGTCGAGCGCAACGCCTCGACGTCGATTCTTCCCAAGGCGCGGGGCCAGAATCCCGTGACGATGGAAGCGATGCGGGTGGCGGGCGTCACCGACGCCATCGTGGCGGCCAGGCCGCCGGGCCGGCCCGGCATCACGTCCAAGGTCTCCGAGAGCATGACCGGCAAGGTGATCTACGACCACGTTGCGCATCGGCCCGACTTCTCCAGGTTTTCTCCCGAGGTTCCGGGCATGGCCAGTCAGGCTCGCGCCGAAGAGGCCCTGTTGCGCCGAGCCATGGAACTCGGCGTGGAGGTGTGGTTCGAGTGCGCATGCGATGCCGTGGCCGAGGCGCCCGATCATGTCGAACTGCAGCTTCGGCGGATCGGCGCGGACGAAGCAATCGCGATGCGTGCCAGGTATGTCGTTGCAGCCGACGGCATCCGCGGGGGCATTGCCGGGCAACTGGGCGTCGGGTCGCATGGCCTGGGGCACCTGAAATCCGTGACCGCGGTGCGCTTCAACGCAGACCTTTCGAAGTGGGCCGGCGACAACGCCATGACGATCCACTACGTGAAGAATCCCCTGCTGCCCGACGGATCCGGGATTCTCGTGAGTACCGACTACACGAACCAGTGGGTTGCGAACTTCTCGGCCGACCCGGCGCGAGATGCCGAGACCACGCACGCCCTGATCCGCCTGCTGGTGGGCGTGCCGGATCTCGAGTTCGAGGTGACGGGGGACACCACCTACAACTATTCCCACCGCATTGCCGACAGGCTTTGCACCGAGCGCGTCTTCCTCACCGGCGACGCTGCGCACGTGATGCCGCCCACGGGTGGCCAGGGCGGCAATACCGCCATGCAGGATGGGTACTACCTGGGCTGGAAGTTGGCATTGGTGCTCAAGGGCCTGGCGGGGCCGGGTCTGCTTCAGACCTACGATGCGGAGCGCAGGCCGTATGCGGAGATCGTGTGCACCTGGCAGGCGGCGAACCTGGCCGAGCGTCGCGACATGAAGAACCTGGCGACGCTCACGGGCGAGCCCATCGACCATGCCAGGATGATGTTCGGCTACGTCTGCCTGGAAGGGGCGCTGGTGCGCGACCTGGCAGATTCGCTGCCAAGCTCGTCGGACCCGTTTGAAGATCCCGCGCGGCCGACCGGGTCGCCCGGCGCAAGGGTTCCATACGTGACCCTGCACGTCGCGGGCGAGCAGGTGAACACCCGGCGTCTTCTTGGGCAGCATTTCCAGGTCTACACGACTGACGCGGACTTTGCCGGGCAGGCGAGCGCAGTCGCCGCCGAACTGGGGCTGGAGCAGAGGGTCGCGGTGGTCGACTCCGTCGAGCCGCTGGGGGCAGGCGTGGATCAGGCGGTACTGGTGCGGCCCGACGGGATCGTGGCGTGGCGCGGTGTCGCAACGCCGCACGGGCTTTCGAGCGCGTACCGCCAGATCCTGGCGCGCCACTGAGCCGGGTGGCCATGTCCAGAGTACTTGTGGCGGGCGCATCGGGGCGTGTCGGGCATCACGTGGCGCGACGCCTCCGTGCGCAGGGCCGGGCCTTGCGCCTTCTCTTGCGTCCGGAGGAGGCCCGGGGCTTCTGTCCCGAGGATGGCGACGAAGTGGTCACCGGCGACTTCAACAGCCCGGACAGCATGGCCGAGGCGTTCACGGGCGTGGATGCGGCTTTCATGTACGCCCCGGACGCCGACGCCAGCCCTGCCGTGTTCGGCGCGGCGCGGGCCTGCGCGGTGCAGCGCATCGTCATGCTTTCCTCGGCCTCGGTCGTCAAGGCGCCCCCGGGGCCGAATCCGATCGCCGAGCGGCATCGCGCCGCAGAGGCCGCGGTGAGGGCGGCAAGCCTTGGCTTCACGTTCATCCGTCCCGACACCATGGCGTCCAACTGCCTGCAATGGGTGCAGAGCATTCGTGCGGACGGCTGCGTGTACACGGCGTGCCCGGACTCGATGCGCAATCCGGTCCATGAAGACGACGTGGCGCTGCTGGCTGCGCTGGCGCTGCAATCGGATGCGCACGCCGGACGCGCATATTTCGTCACAGGTCCGCAGGTGCTGCGCATCCGCGACCAGGTCGACGCGATCGCAGCCCAACTGGGTGAAGCGATCGGCTGTGTTCGCATCGAAGAAGAAGATGCGCTGGCTCGCAGCATGCTGGCGTCGCCCGGACTGTCGCGCGCCGCCGCGCAGAGGCTGCTGGACTACCTGAGGAAGTCGGTGACGGTGAAGCCCGACGTCAGCGACGAGTTTGGCGAGGCCACCGGCTGCGCGCCCAGGCCGTTCAGCGATTGGGTGTGCGACCACCTCGACGCCTTTCGCAGGCCGGCCAACTGAGGCGCCGGCCCGTGCAGCGCACTCGACACATGCAGCGGAGGTGTGCCGTGAAAAGCTGAAGCACCCCGCCCTCTCTCCAGTCGCGCCGATCGGTCCGTCATCAGCATGCGTGTTGTGTCGGGGCGGTTGTTCGCCCACGCACGTGGCAGGGGTGTGCCCGCCACGGCCGGCTTTGCTCATCCCGAAAAAGAAAGAGTCAGATGAAACTGCAACGTGCGCTGAGTGCTGCTGCGCTCGCCTTGATGGTCATGCCCCTTCACGCCCAGTCGAATGTACAGGTGTTCGGGCTCGTGGACACGATGGTCTATCACAAGGAGCTTGCCGGTCGGCCAAGCATGCCCTCGGACCGTGTGGACGGGGGAGGGTTGAATACGTCGTTCCTGGGGTTTCGTGGCGCCGAGGAGCTTGGCGGGGGTTTGCGGGTGCGCTTCGAACTCACCTCGTTCTTCCGCAGCGATACGGGGCAGATGGGCAGAAGCGACACCGACCCGTTCTTCTCGCGCTCGAGCTGGGTAGGCCTCCAGGGCGGTTGGGGTGCGGCCAGCCTGGGTCGCCAGACCACCCTGAGTTTCACGAACATGGTCAGGTACAGCGCATTCGGCGGGTCGTCGTCGTTCAACCCGAGCTTCCTGCACAACTATCTTTCCAGCATCACCCAGCCGATGCTCACCGGCAGCGGCGCCGCCGATTCGGCGTGGAACAATGCGGTGAGCTATGAGACGCCCAAGTTCGCTGGATTGGTCGGCGCTCTCTACTACGCGCCGTCGGAATCGACCAATGCCGGCAGGCGCTTCGGCGCATCGTTGTCGTTCACGCGCGGCGCGTTTTCCATGGGGCTCGTCGGAGAGCGCATCGACGACATGTCGCTGAACTATGCGGCGCCGCCTACGGTCGCCCTCATGCGCGACTCGCGCCTGTGGAACCTGGGCGCTTCCTACGACCTGACGTTCGTCAAGCTCTACGCCCAGATGATCAGCACGAGCCTGAGCAATGCTGCCACGGACATCGACCTCGACACGGTGACCATCGGGGGGTCGGTGCCGATCGGGCCGGGCAAGGTGCTCGTCTCCTATGGGCAGACATCCAAGTCGCAGACCCGGCAGGCCGACGTCAAGCGCGAGACCACTTCGCTGGCCTACGACTACAGCCTGTCGCGACGCACCGACCTGTACACGGTCTTCATGCACGACGGGATGACCGGCAAGTCGAGCGGCAATGGCTACGCGGTCGGCATTCGACATCGCTTCTAGGATCATTTGACGACCCCGGCGGCCTTCGTGCCGAGCCGAAGGCGCCGGGCGTCAAACGTAGAATCGGCTCGCTCTCAAATCACACCTCATGGTCCAACGAAAACAGAAGCAACCGTCCTCGAATGAGGCAGGCCCGCCGAGTGAGGAGACGTCATCCAGCGCAAAGGACCCCTATTGGGTCGACGCGCTGGCCCAGGGGTTGGCAGTACTGCACGTGTTCGACGGTGACCGTCCCGCATTGACGCTGCCCGAGATCGCCGCCAGGCTCGGTTGGAGCCGCACCAAGCCGTTTCGTTTCGTCCATACGCTTGAGAAGCTCGGCTACCTCGCGCGAGACGAGTCCGGCCGGGCGTTTCGCCTCACGAGCATGTCCATGCAGTTGGGATTCGCCTATCTCAGCCGCGTACCGCTGGTGGAGATGGCGCAACCGGTTCTCGATCGCCTGCGCACGCAAGTGGGTGCATCGACGCATCTGGCAATCCTGGAGCGAAACGAACTGGTCTACATTGCCCAGGCGCGCGTCCAGTTGCCGACCGCCATCAACATTCACGTAGGTTCGCGCCTGCCGGCTTACGCCACCTCCATCGGCCGCATCCTGCTCGCCCACCAGTCCGACGACGCGCTCGACGAGATCGTCGGCGGCGAGCCGCTTCAGGCGCGCACCCCGAAATCGACGGTGGACCCGAATACGCTTCGGCGAAACCTCAGGCGCGCGCGCGAGCAAGGCTACGTCTTCAATGACGGGGAGTTCCAGGAAGGGATTCGCTCGGTCGCCGCGCCCATACTCGATGCGCGGGGAAACGCGGTCGCCGGAATCAATGCCACGGCCACCTCGTATGTGTTCGACGACAAGACGGTATCCAGCCTGGTGATCCCGGCCGTGTGCAATGCCGCCAGCGAACTGAGTCGGTCACTGGGCTACGCCGAGCGCGACAGGGACGGCGCTGCCTGAAGGCGGTGGCGGGCCCTTGGGCCTTACGGCGGGCGTGCCCGCGTGTCGACCGGGCGTTGGGTTTTCTCCGGGCAGGGTTTAAAGTCGGCATCGCCATCGGCCCCAGCGCATGGAAGACATCCTTCACACCGCCGCCTTGTACCTGTCGCACCTGCTCGAGGCGATCACGCTGGTGCTGCTCGGCATCGGGGCGCTGATGGCGATCAAGGACCTGCTGGCGGGCGTCCTCGCGCGCCGGCCGGTCAACGAGATCACCCTCGGGGTCTGGCAAGGCCTGTCGCGCTGGCTCATCGTCGGGCTGGAGTTCCTGCTGGCGGCCGATCTGGTGTCCACGGTCGTGTCCCCGAGCTGGGACGAACTGGGGCGCCTGGGTGTCATCGCGGCGATCCGCACCGTGCTGGGCTACTTTCTCAGTCGCGATCTCCAGGAGGCCCGCAAGATCGCTCGAGAAAACGCGGGCCTGGCGCAACGCGACCGCGGCGAGCCTGTGTGAGCCGCGGGCGGGTGGCCTATGTGCCGAACGGCCCGATGCCGAAGTTCATGCTGAAGATCGCCAGGCAGCCCATGGCCAGGAGCAGTAGCGCGACGATGAGCGTCATCGATACCGGAAAGCCGCTGTCGGCATGTATGAGGCCTGCCGCGCGCATCGCCTCGCGCTCGCGCCGCAGCTCGACCATGAAGCGCCAGTGGTAGACGATGCCGAAGATCAGCAGGAGCACGCCCAGCCACACCAGCGCCTGACCGAAGTTGCGGGAGGCTTCGCTGTTCTTGAGCACGCCCGAGTCGTGCAGCTTGTGGAAGAACTGGAAGATCGTGAAACCGAAGCCGATCAGCGACAGCGAGGTGCGGATCACCGACATCAGCGTGCGGTCGGCGCTCATGCGCGTTCGCTGAAAGGACATGCCCGTGCGGCGCGCCGCCAGTTCGGTCGACGCGTCCGCGGATACGAGGCTGCTTGCCGATGATGGGGCAGGTCGTTCGCTCATGATCGGCGCGATCCTAGAGCAGCCTGGCCGGGGCGCGCAGGTGGGCGGCAATACGCATGCGCCGAGCAAGGCCATGCCGCCGGCGGCGGGCTTGCGCGCGGCCGCACGGCATGTCCGCGGGCGGCCCATGCGCAGCCTATACTTCATGAATGAACGAACTGGTACATGCCGGAGCACGCCGCCCGGGCGGGCGCAGCGCGGCGCCGGCACGCAAGGCGCCGGGGCGGACCAACGACCCCGAGCGTACCCAGGCGAACATCCTGGCCGTGGCGGCGGTGGAGTTCGGCGAGAAGGGGCTGGCCGGGGCGCGCATCGACGACATCGCCGAGGCGACGCATACCAGCAAGCGCATGATCTACTACTACTTCGGCGGCAAGGAGGGGTTGTACCTGGCCGTGCTGGAGGAGTCGTACCGGCGCGTGCGCGACGTCGAGTCCGAGCTGAACCTGCAGAACCTGTCGCCGGAGGACGCTCTGCGCCGGCTGGTGGAGTTCACCTTCGACCATCACCTGCACCACGAGAACTACATCCGCCTGGTGATGTCCGAGAACATCAACCGCGGCCAGTACATGGCGCGCAGCCAGCGCATCCAGGACCTGAACGTGCCGGCCATCGCGGCGATCCGCGACCTCTACCTGCGCGGCGTCGAGGCCGGGGTGTTCCGCACGGGGCTCGACCCGGTGGACATCCATGCCTCGATCTCGGCGCTGAGCTTCTTCAACGTGGCCAATCGCCACACGTTCGGCACGATCTTCAAGCTCGACATGCAGTCGCCGGCCTACATCGCCCAGCGCCGTGCCAACGTGTCGGAGATGGTGGTGCGCTTCGTGCGCAAGTAGCACCCGAGGGACTGCGCGCCCACGGCCGCCGGCGGGTGGGTTTACCCGCGATTGAAAAACTAACCAGTCCGTACAAAATCGGCGGATCGGAGACAACTCGTGATCCAGTTCCTCATCGACCGCATCTGCCGGTTGTTCGTCATCCTGATGGTCCTGGCGCTCGCGCTCATGGTCATCATGGTGTTCGGCAACGTCGTGCTGCGCTATGGCTTCAATTCGGGCATCACCGTCTCGGAGGAGCTGTCGCGCTGGCTCTTCGTGTGGATGACCTTCCTCGGCTCGGTGGTGGCGGTGCGCAATCGCGCGCACCTGGGCACCGACGCACTCGTGGCCCGCCTGCCGATGGCCGGCCGCAAGGTCTGCTTTGCGGTCGCGCACCTGCTCATGCTGGCCATCTGCTGGTGGATGCTGCGCGGGGCCTGGCAGCAGACCCGCATCAACTACGGCACCACCAGCGCCGTCATGGAGGCTTCCATGGCGTGGCTGTATGTCAGCGGTATGGTCTTCTCGCTGTTGGCCGGCCTGATCTTCGCGCATGAGTTGTGGCTGCTGTTCACCGGCCGGATCAGCGACGACCGCCTGGTCTCCGTCGCAGAGTCCGAGGACGTTCCGCCGGCGGAGGTGGCCCGGTGACCATCGCGATCTTCCTGGGTGCGCTGCTCGGCGCCATGGCGCTGGGCGTGCCCATCGCCTTCTCGCTGCTGGTCTGCGGCGCCGCGCTCATGTGGCACATGGACATGTTCGATGTCCAGATCCTCGCGCAGAACACCATCGAGGGCGCCAACAGCTTCCCGCTGCTGGCCGTGCCCTTCTTCATGCTGGCCGGCGAGATCATGAACGCCGGCGGCCTGTCGCGGCGCATCGTCCATTTCGCCATGACGCTGGTCGGGCACATCAAGGGCGGCCTGGGCTACGTTGGCATCATGGCCGCGGTCATCATGGCGTCGCTCTCGGGTTCGGCGGTGGCGGACGCCGCGGCGCTGGCCGCGCTGCTGCTGCCGATGATGAACCGCGCCGGCTACGACACGGCGCGCTCGGCCGGCCTGCTGTCGTCGGCCAGCATCATCGCGCCGATCATCCCGCCGTCCATCGGCTTCGTCATCTTCGGCGTGGCCGCCAACGTGTCGATCTCCAAGCTGTTCCTGGCCGGCATCGCGCCGGGGATCATGCTGGGCGCCGCGCTCTGGCTCACCTGGTGGTGGCTGGTGCGCAAGGAAAAGATCGAGGCGCAGCCGCGCGCCGGCAGCCGGGAAGTCCTGCTGGCACTCAAGGACGCGACCTTCGCCCTGGTGCTGCCGGTCATCGTGGTGGTCGGCCTGAAATTCGGCGTGTTCACGCCGACCGAGGCGGCAGTGGTCGCGGCGGTGTACGCGCTGTTCGTCTCGACCGTGATCTATGGCGAGCTCAAGTTCAAGCAACTGTTCGGCCTGTTCGCCGCGGCGGCACAGACCACTGCGGTGATCATGTTCCTGGTGGCGGCGGCCATGGTGTCGGCCTGGATGATCACGGTGGCCAACCTGCCGGCCGAGCTGGTCACGCTGCTCAAGCCGCTGCTCGACAGCCCCACGCTGCTGATGATCGCCATCATGGTCATCACCATGCTCGTGGGCACGGCGATGGACATGACGCCGACCATCCTGATCCTCACGCCGGTGTTCATGCCGATCATCAAGGCCGCCGGCATCGACCCGGTGTACTTCGGCGTGCTGTTCATGATCAACAACGCCATCGGCCTGATCACGCCGCCGGTGGGCACGGTGCTGAGCACCGTGGCCGGCGTCGGCAAGGTCAGCATGGATGACGTGACCAAGGGCGTGTGGCCCTTCATGGTCGCGCAGTTCGCCGTGATGTTCCTGCTGGTGCTGTTCCCCAGCCTGGTCATGGTGCCGGCACGCTGGCTGCACGGCTGAGCGGCGCGGCGCGCCACGCCTTTTCCCTTTCCAACGACGACGAACGGAGACAACATGAAACGCCACTTCATCAAGACGGTCATCGCCGCCAGCGCGCTCGCCGCCATCGGGCTCGGGCAGGTGCAGGCCCAGACGCGGACCATCAAGTTCGCCAACCAGAACGCTGCCGGCCACCCGATCGTGCTGGGCATGGAGAAGTTCGGGCAACTCGTCGAGGCCAAGTCGGGCGGCAAGCTCAAGGTCAACGTGTACCCGGGAGGCGCGCTGGGCAGCGACCAGGCCAACCTGTCGGCCCTGCAGGGCGGCACGCTGGAGATGGCCTCGATGAACTCGGGCATCTTCGCCAGCATCGTCAAGGAATTCGCCATCTACGACTTCCCCTTCCTGTTCGGCACGCCGAAGGAAGCCGACGCGGTGGTCGACGGGCCGTTCGGCACCGGTCTGCACAAGAAGCTGGAAGACAAGGGCCTGGTCGGGCTGGCGTACTACGAGCTGGGCTTTCGCCAGCTGACCAACAGCCGCCGTCCGGTGGCCAAGGTCGAGGACATCGCAGGGCTGAAGCTGCGCGTGATTCCCAACCCGATCAACATCGACTGGGTGAGCGCGCTGGGCGCCAACCCCACGCCGCTGCCGTTCCCCGAGCTGTACGCGGCGCTGGAGCAGAAGGCGGTCGACGGCCAGGAGAACCCGGTGGCCACCATCCGCGGCGCCAAGCTGTACGAAGTGCAGAAGTACATGACGCTGACCAACCACCAATACAACCCGCAGTCGGTGGTGATCAGCAGGAAGTTCTGGGATTCGCTGTCCGCCGGCGACCAGAAGATCCTGCAGGAGGCTGCGACGGAGTCGGCCGTGTACGAGCGCGAGCAGTCGCGCGCGCAGGCCGCCAGCATCCTGGCGGAACTCAAGAAGAGCGGCATGGAAGTGACGGAACTGCCGCCGGCAGAGGTGGCCAAGCTGCGCGAGAAGATGAAGCCGGTGATCGCCAAGCACACCGCCACGGTGGGCCAGGACACCGTCAACGCCGTCATGGCCGAACTGGACAAGGCACGCAAGTAGCGTCCGGGGCAACTCCGCGAACAGGCAGCGCACGCACGTGAACATCGACGGCCGGACAGAGGTGATCGCCCACCTGGGCTATCCCACCCACGCCTTCAAGGCGCCGATGATCTACAACCCGTACTTCGAGGCGGACGGGATCAACGCGGTGGTGGTGCCCTTCGCCTGCAGGCCCGAAGATTTCGCGCATGCCCTGCGCAGCCTGTTTCGCATGGACAACGTGCGTGGGGCGCTGATCACCATGCCGCACAAGGTGAGCGTGGTCGACCTGCTCGACGAAGTCACGCCGACGGTGCGGGTGGCCGGCGCCTGCAATGCGGTGCGGCGCCTGCCTGACGGCCGCCTGCAGGGCGACCAGTTCGACGGAGCCGGCTTCGTGCGCGGGGTGCAGCGCAAGGGCGTTCGCCTGCCGGACACGCGCGCGCTGGTGGTCGGCGCCGGCGGCGTGGGCAGCGCCATCGCCGCCTCGCTGGCCCAGGCGGGCGTGGGCGAACTGGCGCTGTTCGACGTGAACGCCGGCGTGGCGCTGGCGTTGGCGGCGCGGCTGCGCGAGCACCATCCGCACCTGCCGGTGCACACTGGCAGCGCCGATCCGCAAGGCTTCGGCCTGGTGGTCAATGCCACGCCGCTGGGCATGGCCGAGGGCGATCCGCTGCCGTTCGACGTCGACCGGCTGCAGTCCGGCACCCTGGTCGGCGAAGTGGTGATGCGCACGGAAACCACGGCCTTGCTGGCAGCCGCCCAGGCGCGCGGCTGCCGCGTGCAGGTCGGCACCGACATGCTGTTCGAGATGATTCCGGCCTACCTGGAATTCTTCGGGCTGCCTGTCACGACCCCCGAGCGGCTGCGCGCCCTCGCCCGCGTGAAGTACTGAGCCCAGGCGCTGCGCCCCCGCGCGACAGGCGCAGGGCGCGGGATTTGCTAAGGTCTCGCCTTTGCGATCCGCCTGCCATGACTTCCACGAATTCCAATCCCCCCGATCCCGCCACGGCGGCATCCCTTGTGGCGGCACTGGTCGCCCTGATGCAACTCGAGCCGACCGGCGAGGACCGGTTCCGGGGCCGCAGCGACGACATCGGCACGCCCGCCGTCTATGGCGGCCAGGTCCTGGGCCAGGCATTGCTGGCGGCCCAGCGCACCGTCCCGGCCGAGCGCGCCGTGCATTCGCTGCACGCCTACTTCCTGCTGCCGGGCGAGCACGCGCCGATCGACTACACCGTGCACCGTCCGCGTGATGGGCGCAGCTTCAGCACCCGCCACGTGATCGCGCGCCAGGACGGCCGCGAGATCTTCGAGATGGCCGCGTCGTTCCAGACTCGCGACGACGGCATCGACCACCAGGACGACATGCCGCCGGCGCCGGACCCGCTCGCCCAGCCGACCGAGTACGAGCGGCGCCTGGCGCTGGGCGACAAGGTGCCGGACGACCTGCGCCTGCGCGGGCTGGTGTCGCAGGGCCTCGAGTTTCGCGTGGTCGATGCGCCCGACCTGCTCGCGCCCGAGCGGGTGGCGCCGCGCTCCATGATCTGGATGCGCGCCGTCGCGCCGCTGCCGGACGACCCGATCGTGCACCGTGCCGTGCTGGCCTACGCTTCCGACAACGGCCTGCTGCGCGCCGCGATGAACCCGCACGGGCTGACTTTCCTGCGCGGGCGCATGCGCGTGGCGAGCCTCGACCATGCCATGTGGTTCCATCGCGACTTCCGCATGGACGAGTGGCTGCTGTACGTCATCGATTCGCCCAATGCCGGCGGCGCCCGCGCCTTGTGCCGCGGAAGTATCTTCACGCGCGACGGCCGCCTGGTCGCGTCGACGGCGCAGGAGGGCATGATCCGGATCAGGCCGTAGCAGGCGACAAGGCGCAAGCCGAAGGGAGAGAAAGAGCATGAAGAAGATCACTGCATGGCGGCTTGCCGCGTCGCCGCCGCTGCTGCTGTTGGTTGCGTTGGGCGCTGCGCACGCCGAGCGGGTCGGCGAGGTGGACACCGCCTTCAAGCTGATCGGCCCGGACCACAAGGTCGTGGTCGAGGCCTACGACGATCCGAAGGTCAAGGGCGTGGCCTGCTACGTCTCGCGTGCCGTCACCGGCGGCGTGTCCGGCGCGCTGGGGCTGGCCGAGGACAAGGCCGAGGCTTCCATTGCCTGCCGCCAGGTCGGCCAGATCCAGATCAGCGAGCCGCTGCCACGCCAGGAAGAGGTGTTCAGCCAGCGGCAGTCGGTGCTCTTCAAGCGCTTGCGCGTGGTGCGCATGGTCGACGTGCCGCGCCACACGCTGGTCTACCTCACCTATTCCGAGAAGCTGGTCGACGGCTCGCCCGAGAACGCCGTGACCGCGGTGCCGGTGGACCGCGCGCTGCCGCTGCCGGTCAGGTAGGGCGGCGAGTCAACGTCGGTCGTCGGGCGGCACCTCGCCGTCGATGACCAGCTGCACCTGGCGGCTGCCCACGGCCACCGGGCCGGCGCTGCCGACCAGGTCGCCCGGCTGCGGCATGGCCTGGCCGCTGGCGGAGATGCGGGCCTGCAGCATCACCTGCGCATGCCCCGAAAGGCGCAGGCCCGGGCGCATCGCCAGGCTGTCGTCCAGCGTGAAATCCAACGGCAGGTCGCTTGCCTTGCGCCGTAGAACGGCCAACGGCATGCGGCTGCCGTCGATCGGCCGGGCATAGACGAAGAGCACCTCGTCCGGCCCGGGCTTGCGGCCGGCTACGCCGCCGAGCGTGACGCGGCCGGCTACTTGCGAGGCTGACAGCGCGGCGGTGGTGTCGGCGGCAGTGCGATCTGGCCCCGTGGCGCCCGAGCCGGGGCCGGTGGCCGTGGCGGGCGCAGCGGCCTTGGTGGCCGGGGCGTCTCCGGCGCGGACTTCGGCGCGCACCAGCGCCAGATCGGCGGCGATGCGCTGCGCGGTCTGCGAATCGGGGGGCAGCTGCGCCACCAGTTGCTCCCACCGGGCAATCGCTTCGAGCTTGTCGCCGCGCTGCAAGGCTGCGCTGCCGGCCAGCGCCAAGGCCTTGGGCTGGCGTGGGTCGAGCGCCAGCGCGGCTTCGATCTGCGCGCGCGCGGGGCCTTGCAGCGAGCCGCCGTCGGCGCTGGCAAGCACGTCGGCATAGTCAGCGCGCAGGCGGGCATCGCCGGGCTGCAATGCCACGGCGCGCGCGTAGGCCGCGCTCGCATCCGCAGGCCGCTCCAGCACGGTGTAGGAGCGCGCGAGCAACTCCCATCCTTCGGCGTCGTCGGGTTGGGCGCGCAGCCGTTGCGCCAGCTGGGTCACCATGGCCTCCACCTGGGCGCCGCTGGCCAGATGCTGGGGCGCGTCGGCGTGATCGTCGTCCTGCCAAAGGACCATCGGGTTGCCCAGCTGCAGGTACAGGACGATCGCGGCGCTGGGCAACAGGGCGAGCAGCACGCTGGCCAGCAACGTGGCGCGCGGCGGTGCGGCGGACGCCGCCTGCGGCGCTGTCGCATGCGCTGCATCGTCGAGCAGGCGCCGGCCCAGATGGTCGAGCTCCTGCGCGCGCTGTGCCGGATCGAGCGCACCGGCGTCGAAGTCGCGCCCGAGCTCGTCGACCTGCGCGCGATACACCGCGGTGCGCGAGACAGGCTGCACGCCGGTGCCGGGCGGCGTCCGGCGCAGCAGCGGCACCAGCAGGCACAACACGGCCACGCCGACGATGCATGCGCAAAGGACCCAGAACAGGCTCATCATCGCGGCACCTCGAGGTCTCGCGCTGCTGCGCAAGCCGGTGTCGCGGCAGACGGGCGGTGATTCATCGCACGCGCTCCCGCGCGGCGACGCCGTCGTGCTGCAGCAGGCGCTTCAGCTTCGCCCGCTCGTCCGCGCTCAGCGGCGCGCCGCCGCCGCGCCGGCGGCGCGACCGCCGCAGCAGGAGCGCGGCAATGGCCGCCAACAGGATCGGCGGCCCGAACCAGAGCATCCAGGTCACGGGCATGACGGGCGGCGCGTAGAGCACGAAGTCGCCATAGCGTTCGACCATGTAGCGCTTGATGGCTTCTTCGTCGGCACCGTTACGCAACTGCTCGCGCACGCGCTGGCGCAAGTCCTGCGCCAGCGGCGCGTTGGATTCGGCCAGGCTCTGGTTCTGGCAGACCACGCAGCGAAGCTGCTGCTCGAGCGCGTGTGCGCGCGCATCCAGCGCGGCGTCGTCGAGCGTGGCCGCCGCCTGCGCAACCGACAGCGCCGCCAGCGCGGCCAGCACCGCCGACGGCAGGCGGACCATCGGCGCCCTAGGCATCGCCGGGGCCCTCCTGCTCGAGACGGCGCAGCAGCGGCATGAGCTGGTCGCGCAGCACCTGTTCCGTCAGAGGGCCGGCATGGCGCAATCGGACACGACCGGCGCGGTCGATGACGAAGGTCTCGGGAACGCCGTACACGCCCAGGTCGATGCCGGCGCGGCCATCGGCATCGGCCGCGTTGGCGACGAAAGGGTTGCCCAGCCGGCGCAGCCAGGCCCGTGCCGCCTCGGGCGAATCCTTGTAGTTCAGGCCGACGAGCGGTGCGCCCTGGTCGCGCGCCAGCCGCACCAGCAGCGGATGCTCCAGCTGGCAGGGCGTGCACCAGGAGGCCCAGACGTTGAGCAGCCAGGGCCGGCCCCGCATGCCGGCGCTGGCAAAGGGCGCGGCGCCGTCGTCGAGCGCGGGCAGCTCGAGCACGGGCAGGGGCTTGCCCAGCAGCGCAGAGGGCAACTCGCGCGGGTCGCGCTGCAGTCCGGCGAGCAGGGCCACGCCCAGACCGACGAACAGCAGCAGCGGGCCGAGGTGGCGTGCCTTCATGTGTGCAGTTCCGCGCCGCCGGGATGCACCGCCGGGCGCGTCTGGCGTGCCAGCCGGTAACGGCGATCTGCCGCAGCCAGCGCGCCTCCGCAGGCCATGAGCAGGCAGCCGATCCAGATCCAGGCGATGAAGGGCTTGACGTGCAGCCGCACCGCCCAGCGCTCGCCGGGCAGCGATTCTCCCAGCGCAACGTACAGGTCGCGCCTGAGCGAGGTGTCGATCGATGCCTCGGTGGTCGGCATCTGCTGACTGCGGTAGAGGCGCCGCTCCGGCGTCAGCCGTGCCACCGGACGGCCCTCGCGCAGCACCTCGACCTGCCCGCGCAAGGCATCGTAGTTGGGGCCCTGGGCCGGCGCCACGCCGTCGAAGCGGAACTGAAGGCCCGCGAGTTCGACCATGTCGCCGGCGCGCATCGGCAGTTCGCGTTCCTGCGCCTGGCCGAGCGACAGGGTGACGCCTGCAATGAACACGCCAACGCCCGCGTGCGCCGCCAGCATGCCCGCGTACGCGGCCGGCAGTTGCCGCAGAGCGGCCAGGCGCCTCCCCCGCGCCTGCCGCAGGCGGTCGGCCAGGCTGGCCAGGGCACTGGCCACGCACCACAGCGCCAGCAGAAGGCCCAGGCCGGTCGGTGCGGAGGGCCGGGGCAGCAGGGCGGTCAGCCCCAATGCCAGGGCCAGGCTGGCCGCGCCGGCCCAGCGCAGCCGCGGCAGCAGCCCGGCGGCCGGACTGTCGCGCCAGCGCGCCATGGGTGCCACGCCCATCAGCAGTACGGCCGGCACCATCAGCGGCACGAACACTTGCTCGAAATACGCCGGGCCGACGGAGATCTTGCCCAGCCCCAGCAAGTCCAGCAGCAGCGGATAGAGCGTGCCCAGCAGCACGGTGGCCGCCGCCACCGCGAGCAGCACGTTGTTGGCCAGCAGGAAGCTCTCGCGCGAGACCAGTCCGAAGTCCGCATGCCGCGCCAGGCTGGATGCGCGCAGCCCGAACAGCAGCAGCGCACCGCCGGCGAACAGCGCCAGCAGCGCCAGGATGAAGGCGCCGCGCGCCGGGTCGACCGCGAAGGCGTGCACCGAGGTCAGGATGCCGGAGCGGACCAGGAAGGTGCCCAGCAGGCTCAGCGAGAACGTGATGATCGCCAGCAATGTGGTCCAGCCGCGCAGGGCGCCGCGCTTCTCGGTCACGGCCAGCGAATGGATCAGCGCGGTGCCGCACAGCCACGGCATGAACGAGGCGTTCTCCACCGGGTCCCAGAACCACCAGCCGCCCCAGCCCAGTTCGTAGTAGGCCCATGCGCTGCCGAGCATGATGCCCAGCGTCAGGAAGCACCAGGCCGCCGTGGTCCACGGCCGCGACCAACGCGCCCACGCGGCGTCGAGCCGGCCGGCGAACAGTGCGGTCACCGCGAAGGCGAAGCTGACCGAGAAGCCGACATAGCCCATGTACAGCAGCGGCGGATGGAACACCATGCCCGGGTCCTGCAGCAGCGGATTGAGGTCGCGCCCCTCCATGGGCGGCGGCATCAGGCGGACGAAGGGGTTGGAGGCGAACAGCAGGAACGCCAGGAACCCTGCGCTGATGGCACCCATGACCCCGAGCACGCGTGCCACCTGCGCCGGCGGCAGCTGGCGCGAGAAGAACGACACGGCGCAGGACCAGCCGGCCAGCATCAGGGCCCACAGGAGCATCGAGCCCTCGTGCGAGCCCCACACCGCCGCCAGGCGGTAGGGTAGCGGCAATGCGGTGTTGGAGTTGGCCGCGACGTAGCGCACGCTGAAGTCGTTGTCGGCAAAGGCCCAGGCGAGGCTGGCGAATGACAGCGCGACCAGCGCGCACTGCACGCGCGCCGCGGGAAAGGCCAGTGCAGTCCAGCGCGCCTGGCGGCGCACTGCGCCGGCCAGCGGAAGCGCCGCCTGCGCCAGGGCGACCAGCAGCGCGACGATCAGGCAGAAGTGGCCCAGCTCGGCAATCATCGCGGATCCATGGCCGCCGGCGGCTTCGGCCGGGCACGCGCCACGGCGTCGGCCGCTTCGGGCGGCATGTAGTTCTCGTCATGCTTGGCCAGCACCTCGCTCGCAAGAAAGGCGCCGTCGGCGCCCAGCCGGCCGCGCGCCACCACGCCCTTGCCTTCGCGGAAAAGGTCGGGCAGCAGGCCCCGGTAGACCACCGGCACGGTACGCGCGGTATCGGTCACCGTGAAGTGGACGGTCATGCCGTCGCCTTCGCGCCGTACCGATCCGGCCTCCACCAGCCCGCCGATGCGGAAGCTGCGCGCCAGCGGCGCCTCGTGCGCGGCCACCTGGCTGGGCGTGTAGAAGAACACCAGGTTGGAGCGAAAGGCGTTGAGCACCAGGGCGGTGGCCGCGCCGCCGCACAGCAGGACGGCCAGCAGGAGCGCGAGCCGGCGCTGGCGGCGCGTCACGTCCTGGTCCTCGCGCGGCGCGCACGGCGCCGCAGCAGCACGAGTTCGACCACGATCAGCGCCAGGCTGATGCCGTAGGCCGCCGCGATGAAGCTTTCGTGGCCGCCGGCCAGGACGCGCTGCAGCAGCTCGGTCATGCCGCGCCCTCCGACCGCTTTCCGCCCGGCAGCAGGCCGCGTTCGCGCAGCAGCAGGCGCACCCGCACCAGCGCCACGGCGATGGTGTAGAGCCAGCACGCCAGCGCCATCAGCAGCATGCCGGCGAGCATGGTGCGGGCCATGGTCGGCGCGGCCGTCAGGCTCACCGAGGCGCCCTGGTGCAGCGTGTTCCACCACTGCACCGAGAAGTAGATGACCGGCAGGTTGAGCGAGCCGACCAGCGCCAGCACCGCGCAGGCGCGCTCGGCCCGGCGCGGCTCGTCGATCGCGCCTTCCAGCGCCATGAAGCCGAGATAGAGGAAAAGCAGCAGCAGCTCGGACGTCAGGCGCGCATCCCAGACCCACCAGGTGCCCCAGGTCGGCTGGCCCCACAGCGCTCCGGTGACGAGCGCAATGGCGGTGAACAGTGCGCCGGTCGGTGCCAGCGCCGACGCCATCATCGACGACAGCCGGGTGCCCAGCCACAGGGCCAGGCCGCCGTAGATCGCCATGAGCAGGTAGATGAACATCGACATCCACGCCGCCGGGACGTGGATGAAGATGATGCGGTAGACCTCGCCCTGCTGGGCGTCGGTGGGCGCCACGCCGAAGCCCACGTACAGCCCGGCCAGAGCCAGGATCGCCGCCGCCGCGAAACACCATGGCGCCAGCCGCCCCGCCAGCGGATCGAAGCGCACGGCGGATGCGTAGGCCAGCCAGCCCGAGGGCCGGGCGCGGCTGTTGGGGCGATGCGCCAGGGTGGTGTCGGTGGAAGAAGTCGGCGGCATTGCGTTTCTTCCTATTCGGCGGCAATGCGCAGGCCGGCGGCTGCCGCCAGCGGGCACAGCAGCAACGACAGCGCCAGGCACGCGCCCAGCAGCGAGAGTTCGGCCGTCATGGGCAGCCCGGCGTCGGCCGCCGCACCGGCCGCCGCGCCGAACACCAGCACCGGCGCACACAGCGGCAGCACGAGGATGCAAAGCAGCACCGCGCCGCCGCGCACGCCCAGGGTGAGCGCCGCGCCGACGGCGCCGATCAGGCTGAGCACCGGCGTGCCGACCATCAGCGAGGCGGCCAGCCCCATGGCCGCGGCAAACGGCATCCCGTACTGCTGCGCCAGCAGCGGCGTGAGCAGCATCAGCGGCAGGCCGCTGGTCAGCCAGTGCGCACAGATCTTGGCCAGTACCAGCCAGGCCAGCGGTTGCGGGGAGAGCAGCAACTGGTCCAGGCTGCCGTCGGCGAACTCGCGCGAGAAAAGCCGCGAGAGCGACAGCATGGACGCCAGCAGCGCCGTCACCCAGAGCATGCCCGGGGCCAGCAGCCGCAGCTGCCGGGCTTCGGGCCCGATCGCGAGCGGATAGAGGCTGCAGGCAATGACGAAGAACAGCAGGCCGGCGAACACCTGTCCGCGCCGACGCCAGGCGCGCAGCACGTCCTGCCGGACAATGGCGGCGAACGAGCGCCGCAGGTCGCGCGCCAGCGTCATGCGTCCAGCCGCAGGATGCGGCCCGGCGGCGAAAGAGGCTGGTGGGTGGCCACCACCGCCATGCCGCCGCGTCGCAGGTGCGCCTGCAGCAGGATGTCGAAGCGAGCCGCCGCCTCCTCGTCCAGGCCGCTCAGTGGCTCGTCGAGCAACCACAGCGCGCACGGCAGCAGCGCCAGGCGCGCCAGCGCGACGCGACGGCGCTGCCCTTGCGACAAGGCACGCACCGGCGAGTGCGCCGCCCACCCCATGCCCAGCGCATGGAGGCACGCGTCGATCTGCGCGTCGTGCGCCGTCTTGCCGGCCAGCTGCGCCGCGAAGCGAAGGTTCTCGGCCGCGCTGAGGTCCGCATCGATCCCGTCGGAATGACCCAGGTAGGCGACTGCGGGCAGGAAGTGCGGGTCGCCCGCGCGCACGGGCTGCGCGTTCCAACGGACTTCGCCCGACGCCGGAGGCAGGAGGCCGCACAGTACGCGCAGCAGGCTGGACTTGCCGCTGCCGTTGGGGCCATGCAGCTGCAGCAGCTCGCCCGCGCGCAATTCGAAGTCGATCGACGCCAGCAGCATCCGGCCGCCGCGGCTCACGCCCATGGCGTGCGCGCCCAAGCAGGTGTCCGCGGCTTCGTCGGATACGGCCGCCGCGATGGCCACGCGTCATTGCTCCTTGGCTTTGGCCACGTCCGGAAGGTGGTGCGCGATGCCCTTGTGGCAGTCGATGCAGGTCTTTTCCTTGTTGGCCAGGTAGGTGGAATGCATCTGTTGCGCACGCGGGCTCTGCCGGGTGAAATCCATCGAGGCGTAGTCGTGGCAGTTTCGGCACTCGAGCGAATCGTTGGCCTTCATGCGCGCCCATTCGTGCTGGGCCAGTTCGAGGCGCTTGTCGAGGAACTTCTCGCGCGTGCTGATGGTGCCGAAGATCTTGCCCCAGACCTCCTTGGACGCCTGCATCTTGCGGGCCATCTTGTCGGTCCAGTCGTGCGGCACGTGGCAGTTGGAGCAGACCGCGCGCACGCCGCTGCGATTGGTGAAGTGGATGGTGGTCTGCAGCTCCTGGTAGACGTTGTCGCGCATCTCGTGGCAGCCGGTGCAGAAGGTCTCGGTATTGGTCAGCTCCATGGCCGTGTTGAAGGCGCCCCAGAACACCACGCCGGCGATGAATCCCCCGAGCGTGAGGAAGCCCAGGCTGTAGTGCACGCTGGGGCGGGTGACGGTCCGCCAGTAGCGCTTGACCAGTTGGACGAGGGCTTGCATGCGGACCTACTTGCTGCCGAGCACGCCCGGCGTGCGCTTGAGGAGCTTCTCCACGTCGACGAAGTCATTGCTCACCAGCGGCTTGGCGTCGGCCTGCGGCACGTGGCACTGCGTGCAGAAGTAGCGGCGCGGCGAGACGTCGGCCAGCACGTGGCCGTCGCGGTCCATGTAGTGGGTGATGCTTACCGGGATCGACTTGGCCGCCTCCGCCGCGGTGCGCGCGTGGCAGAACATGCAGCGGTTGAAGTCCTTGTCGACCTGGTAGCCGTCGATCGAGTGCGGAATGGTCGGCGGCTGCATCGTGTAGTTGCGCGTGCGCCTCACGTCCTTGTTCTCGGTCGGGAAGATCAACGGCGGCGTGGCCTGCTTGTCGAGGTCGGTGTGGCCGCGCATCGAGTCGACCAGCCCCTGTTCGGGCGCTGCCGCGGCCCGGTTCTGCTGCGCCGGCGCCGGCGCAGCCAGTATCATGAGGCACAGCAGCAGCAGGCCGCTGCACAGCAGCCGCACGAGGGACCAGGCCGGATCGGCCGCACCCGCGGCGGCGCAGGAAGGGAGCGCAGGGGCTGCGCGGAGCATGGGCGCGAGCATGGTCTACACCTTCACGATCTTGACCGCGCACTTCTTGTAGTCGGTCTGGTGCGAGATCGGGCAGGTCGCGTCCAGCGTGACCTTGTTGATCAATTGGCTGGCGTCGAACCACGGCACGAACACCAGCCCGCGCGGCGGCGTGTCGCGTCCCCGCGTCTCTATGCGGGTGCGCATCTTGCCGCGCCGCGACACCACCTCGACCTCGACGCCGCGCCGCAGGCCCATGTCGCGCGCGTCCTGCGGGTGCATGAAGCACAGCGCGTTCGGAAAGGCGCGGTACAGCTCGGGCACGCGCCGCGTCATCGAGCCGGAGTGCCAGTGCTCGAGCACGCGCCCGGTGGCGAGCCAGTACGGATACTCCTTGTCCGGCACCTCGGGCGGCGGCTCGTAGGGCAGCGCGAAGATCACCGCCTTGCCGTCGGGATGCCCATAGAAGTCGAAACCCTTGCCGGCCTTGACGTACGGGTCGCTGCCTTCGCGGTAGCGCCACAGCGTCTCCTTGCCGTCCACCACCGGCCAGCGCAGGCCGCGTACCTCGTGGTAGGTGTCGAACGGCGCCAGATCGTGCCCGTGGCCGCGGCCGAAGCTGGCATATTCCTCGAACAGACCCTTCTGGATGTAGAAGCCGAACTCCTTCGACTCATAGTTGGCGTAGTCCGACGAGACTTCGCTGAGCGGGAACTTGTCGACATTTCCGTTGCGATAGAGCACGTCGTACAGCGTCTTGCCGCGCAACTCCGGCTGGGCCGCCACCAGGTCGGCGGGCCACACTTCCTCGACCTTGAAGCGCTTCGAGAACTCCACCAGCTGCCACAGGTCCGAGCGCGCCTCGCCCGGGGCATCGACCAGCTGGTGCCAGAACTGGGTTCGTCGCTCGGCGTTGCCGTAGGCGCCTTCCTTTTCTACCCACATCGCGGCGGGCAGCACGAGGTCGGCGGCGAGCGCAGTGACGGTGGGATAGGCGTCGGTGACGACCACGAAGTTGTCGGGGTTGCGGTAGCCGGGCAGGGTCTCCTGCACCATGTTCGCGGCCGCCTGCATGTTGTTGTTGCACATCACCCAGTAGGCGTTGAGCTTGCCGTCCTTGAGTGCGCGGTTCTGTTCCACCGCGTGGTAGCCCGGCTTGGCCGGTACCGTGCCGGGCGGCACGCGCCAGGTCTTCTCGGCATGCGCGCGGTGCTCGGGGTTGGTCACTACCATGTCGGCCGGCAGCCGGTGCGAGAACGTGCCCACTTCGCGTGCGGTCCCGCAGGCCGACGGCTGGCCGGTCAGCGACATGGGGCCGTTGCCCGGCTGCGAGATCTTTCCCGTCAGCAGGTGCACGTTGTAGATCATGTTGTTGGCCCAGGTCCCCCGCGTGTGCTGGTTGAAGCCCATGGTCCACAGCGACATGACCTTGATGTTCGGGTCGGCATAGAGTTCGGCCAGCCTCAGCAGGTGCTCCTTCGACACGCCGGACAGCTTGCTCACGTAGTTGGCGTCGTACTTGGAGACGAAGCTGGCGAACTCGTCGAACGTCATCGGCGACGCCGCATTCGGGTTGGCCGCATTCTTGGCCGCCGTCTCCAGCGGGTTGTCCGCGCGCAGGCCATAGCCGATGTCGGTCACGCCTTTCTTGAATACGGTGTGCTTCTCGACGAAGTCCTTGTTGACCTTGCCGCTGCTGATGATGTGGTGCGCGATGTAGTTGAGGATGGCCAGGTCGGTCTGCGGCGTGAAGATGATCGGCATGTCCGCCAGGTCGAAACAGCGGTGCCCGAAGGTCGACAGCACGGCAACCTTGCACTTGGGGTGGCTCAGACGCCGGTCGGTGATGCGCGTCCACAGGATCGGGTGCATCTCCGCCATGTTCGAGCCCCACAGCACGAAGGCGTCGGCGTTCTCGAAGTCGTCGTAGCAGCCCATCGGCTCGTCCATGCCGAAGGTGCGCATGAAGCCGGTGACGGCCGAGGCCATGCAGTGCCGCGCGTTCGGGTCGATGTGGTTCGAGCGGAAACCCGCCTTCATCAGCTTGACCGCGGCATAGCCCTCGAACACCGTCCACTGGCCGGAGCCGAACATGCCCACCGCCTCGGGGCCCTTGTCCTTGAGCACGCGCTTGAACTGCTGCTCCATGACGTCGAAGGCCTGCTGCCAGCTGACCGGCGCGAACTCGCCGTTCTTGTCGTACTTGCCATCCTTCACGCGCAGCAGCGGCCGCGTGAGGCGGTCGCTGCCATACATGATCTTGGAAAGGAAGTAGCCCTTGACGCAGTTGAGCCCGCGGTTGACGGCCGCTTCCGGGTCGCCCTGCGTGGCCACGACGTGGTTGTCCTTGACGGCGACCGTGACGCCGCAGCCGGTGCCGCAGAAGCGGCAGGGCGCCTTCGACCACTTCAGCTTCGTCATGTCACTTTCAGTGACGAAATTGGCCGACTCGGCCGGCAGGTGGACGCCTGCGACGGAGGCGGTGGCCGCCACTGCGCTGCGCTTGATGAAATCCCGACGGGTGCTCATAAGGCGACCTCCGCGCAACGCGCCGCGGTGCGAGCCATCGTCGGATCGGCCGGGCAGTGGCTCATGGTGCGATCTCCTCGTTCATGGACGCGGCGTCCTCGCCGTGCTGGTAGACCAGCGCCGCGGACAGCACGCCGTGGACGGCGTGCAGCGCGTCGAGTTGCGACGCGATCGCCCGGAAGCTCGCTGCCTCGAGCGTGATGATCAGCTTGCCGTCGTCGCCGACGGCGTGGATCTCGGCGCCCGCCAGCCCTGCCACGTGGCGCCGGACTTCCTGCAGGTGCGCCGGATGGGCATGCACGACGACACCCGCGATGTGCCATTCATCCGGCTCATCCTGTGCGTGCGTGATGCAGGCATTCGTTTCGAGCATCGGCCAACTCCTCCGGAGGGCGCGCAGGCACCCTCCCTCACCGTTGAGACAGCAAGAAGATGTCGTCCGCGCGCCTTTACGCGGGCAGCCTGTCCGTCGGAAACTGTTCAGCTGGTGGGTGGACCGCTCACCATCTGGGTCATCCAGACCAGAAAGCCGTAGCCCGCGACGACGATGACCGACAGCACAGGCACCATCACGGCCGTGAGGAAGATGAAGCTGCGGAACTCTTCCTTCTTGCGCTGGCGCTCATCAATCGCGATGTCGTCTTTCATCGTGGGCCTTGTTCTCGATGCGATGACGGGCAGATTAGATGCATCCGGACAGCGGGTGTCAACTTCCGCGCGCCGGCGCTACATGGGATTGGCGCCGCAGCGCACGCCAAGCGCGACGCGTCTCAGCCAGCGAACGGATTCGCCGTGGCGAACCACAGCGCGATGCCGGTCGCGATGATGAAGGCGCCGTCGGTCACGCCCGCGGCCAGGAAGAAGGTGCCTTGCAGCTGGTCCTTGAGTTCGGGCTGGCGTGCGGCTGCCTCCAGCAGCTTTCCGCCGAGGTTTCCGATGCCCAGGCAGGAGCCGAGCGCGGCAATGCCGATGAGCAGGCCCACGGCCAGGGGAAGCAGGTCGGTGCCGTTCATGATGGACTTTCTCTCTTTCCTTGCGAGGCCCTGCATGCCCGGGCGCTTGGCAGCCGGTGCCTTGCTGGCGCCGGTTGATGGCACTTTCGCGCGGATAGAGCGGGGCGTCCATGACCTGTCGGGTCATGTGACGCGGTGCGTACTCGCAGCGGGGCGGGGTGTTCAGTGCGGTGTCGGGGCCGCCGCCGGCGAGCCGCTTCCGCTCCATTCGCCACTGGTGATTGCGTGCGGACACACCGTCTTGTATTGAACGAGTGCAGAGTCGTCCCGGTCCGTCCAAGGTCGGCCGTATTGGTTTGGCGGATCGCAGATCCACGTGTAGTCCCAGGCTAGGCCCCCTGTATAGGGAGGGAGGGGATACCAGCATGCATTGGCACGAATCGGCTCGTAGCCGTCGTGGCAGAACAGGAACGGATCGTTCTGGCGAAACCGGATGACCTCGTAGTACTGAGCATGGGCCGGACCGAGCAATAGCAGCGCGAGGCATATGCCCCGGTGGATTGCCTTCCCGCAACGTCGTAGTTTCGGTATTGAACGCGACAGGCTCGCGTATGAATTCATTCTTGTATCTCTCCCTTCATCCCGGCGCCATGGACGGTGATCGGCCCCGGAAGGGGCACGCCGGCGACGAGCCGGTGCCCCTCGGTGAGCTTACGCCGGCAAGAGCGCCCTATCTCATGGATTGCTCTCTCGCCGCCGAATCCGTGACAAAGGGCCAACCCTGGCAGGTGACGGTCGGCTGATAGCTTCCTGCGACCATGGAACGGGTCTGGGTCGGAGATGCGGCGGTTTGAGCATTCATGCATGCTTTTGCCGGCCAGGACGCGCGGGATCCGGCGTGTATCGAATTTCGGTACCTACAATTCCCGAAAAAATCAGGGAGCGGAACAATGAACAAGTGCTACGCCAACCGGCGGCGGCCCGCGCGGCCGCGTGCGCCACTTGCGAGCGTGAGGGCCTGCGCAACGCGCAAGAGCCCCCGATTCGTCACTTCGCAGCGTTGAGCCAGGCCGCCGTGAAAAAGGTCGGCCTTGGGCCCGCTTTCGGTCGTGGCTTGGTGCTAGCGGCCGTCGGGGCGATTGGCGGCTGCTCGACGCCGCAGCCTACAGATTTTGGTGGGTCCTGGGCACCACTCAATCGTTTCGCGGACCAGCCGACAGAGATTCCACTGGTCAACGACTACGTGTTCCACGCGTCGCCACTCGACCAGACGCTCAAGACCATGCTCGCCCGCTGGGGGCACGACGCCGGACTCACGCTCGTCTACCTGCCCGGCACCGACTACGCGCTGCACCAGCCTGTGGCCAGGATACGAACCACGGATCTCCGGGCGGCTACTGCGCAGCTCAACGAAATCTACGCGGCGCAGGGCCTCGCGATCAACGCCGACGGCGGGCAGCTCGTCGTGCAAGCGTTGCCCGCGGACAGCAAGCATTCGAATACCTCCGGCCAATGAAGCTTCGCACCAAGGCAGTCTCCGACAAGATCGACAAGGCCGTGGCCCAGGCGGTCGATTTCGAGCTCACGATCGCCGAGCTGACGCGTCGCAGCGAGCGCCGCGCTTGGTTCGTCGCTGTCGTCGCCATCGCCGTCGCCGTGATCCTTGCCGGCGGCTACTTCTTCCTGCTTCCGTTGAAGGAGAGGGTTCCCTTCCTCGTCATGGCCGACGCCTATACCGGCACCAGCACTGTGGCTCGCTTGATCGACGATGCCAACTATCGGGGCATCACCGCCAAGGAAGCGATCGACCGGAGCAACGTGGCTCACTTCGTGCTCGGGCGAGAGTCCTACGACCAGGCGCTGACCAACCTGCGCGACTGGACCACGGTCCTCACCATGTCGGCCCCCGGCGTCGCCTCCGAGTACACCGGCATGCTGGCCGCGTCCAACCCCGAAAGTCCGATCAACATCTACGGCAAGGACCGCGCCATACGCGTAAAGATCCTCAGCCTGACGCTTCTCCATGGCCGCCGCGGCCACAAGAGCCCGGACGGGCCCAAGGGCGCCACCGTCCGCTTCCAGCGCAGCATCTTCGACAAGCGCAGCGGCGCCACGCGACCCCTCGACAGCAAGATCGCCACGATCGAATTCACCTACAAGGCCAATCTGAAGATGGACGAGAAGTACCGGATCGAGAATCCGCTCGGCTTCCAGGTCACCAGCTACCGCGTCGACGACGACTACTCCACGGCGCCACCCCAGGAAAGTCCGGTGCCCACCGGCGCGGGGATGCAGCCATGAGCGCCAAGCCTGCCCTTTCCGCGCATCTGCTGCGCGCTACATTCGGTCTCACGTTCGCGGCTTTCGCTGGAGCCGCTGCGTCGCCTGTCTTGGCTCAGGCAGTGCAGGTCTATGAATACCAGCCAGAAAAGCTCTACCCGGTACACGCCGCCTTGGGCATCACGACGCAGATCGAGCTCAGTCCTCACGAGGAAATACTCGACTACAGCAGCGGCTTCAGCAATGGATGGGAGCTGACCAGACGCGACACGGTGTTCTACCTGAAGCCGCGCAACGTCGACGTCGACACCAATTTCATGGTGCGCACCAAGACGCACTTCTACATCTTCGAGCTCAAGGTTGTTGCGACCGATTGGAAAACGCTGGAATCCGCACGCAAGAGAGGGGTTCAGTACCGGATCAAGTTCGACTACCCGCCGGGAACGAAGTTCTCAGACAAGGTCGAGCGTGCCGCGCGGCCGTCGGAGCTCAACACCTCTCTCGTCAAGGGTCGGCACTACAACTTCAACTACGACTACGCCGCCCGCGACGCCGTGCCCTGGCTGGTGCCCGCCAACGTCTACGACGACGGGCGCTTCACCTATATCCGCATGAGCGAGCGCAGGACTTTCCCCTCCGGCAACTTCCCGAGCGTCTACATGCGCCAGCGCGAACACGATGCGGACTCGCTCATCAACACCACAGTCGAGGACAACACCATCGTCGTGCACGGGACCTATCCCTATCTCGTGCTCCGTCACGGCACCGACGTCGTCGGCATTCGCAGGAACGCGACGCCGTGAACCCGCAACAGCCAGATGCTTTCCGCTCCCGGGACGACGCATCGCTCGAGCCTGCGCTGGGGGATGCGTCCCCTCACAGGTCGGCGGCACCGCCTGAACTGGGCGACGCGCCCGTGCTTGCGAGCGCCGAAGCGCGCCGCACCAACAAACGCGCCCTGGCATTTCTCGCAGTCCTGATCGTCCTCGTCTCCGGTGCTGTCCTGTGGGTCTTTGTCGCTTTACGTGGCAAAGAGGCGCCACCCAAACCTCGCGGCGAAGTCATTGCCGTGCCGAAGGCGCCCAAATACACGCCAGCGCCCCCTGTGGAGTCGCCGTCGACGGCCGAGCCGATCGCAGTTGTGCAGGCGCCTCCACAAGTGCCGCGCCCGCGTCCGAGTGGGCCGCGCAAGCCATCGCTCGTTGAGCGGCGCATGGCATCGGCAGCCTCCACCGTTGTCGTCAGCCCTTACGACACCCCGCCTGCGCCGACTGACGTCCCGGCGCCTGCCCCGGGCGCCAACGCAACGGCGCCGGAAAGCCATCGGCTCGGAATGCCGGACGCGAGTCCCGGCGGGCGGCCAGCGGTGCCCGCCAACGCTGCATACCAGGCCAAGCCTCTCGCGCCCACATCCAGCGCCGGGACGCTATTGCGCCGCGACACCTTGATGCTGCGCGGCACATACATCCGATGCGTGCTGGAGACTCACATCGTCACGGACGTTCCCGGATTCACCTCGTGCCTCGTCACCGAACCGGTCTACTCCGTCACCGGCCGACGTCTGTTGTTGGCAAAGGGATCCAAGGTGCTCGGCAAATACGACACCGAGCCGAACGGGCCGCGCGTTGCCGTCATCTGGGATCGCATCGTCACGCCTTCCGGCATCGACGTCAGCATGGCAAGCCCCGGCGTTGACAATCTCGGCGGCGCCGGCCACCCAGGCTACCTGGATCGGCATTGGGGCGAACGTATTGGCTCAGCCATGCTCATCAGTATGTTCAGCGACGCCTTCAAGTACGCTGCCGCGCGGCATGGACCGCCAACCAATGTCGTTGCCGAGAGTGGCGTCGTCGTGCAGTCACCGTACGAGAGCAACACCGCGAGGACGCTGCAAGACATCGCGGATCAGGCCGTGCGCCGATCGGCCAACAGGCCGGATACGGTGACCATACATCAGGGCACGGTGGTCAACGTATACGTGGCGCGCGACGTCGACTTTGCGCAAGTCATCTCGCTGTACTGAATCCCGATGGCCGAAGAGTCCACCACCGTTGTCTCCAATGAATTTCTCGCGTACCAGTACGAGGTACTGGGAATCCTCGAGTACATGAACTCATCGGAGGTCACCGAGATATGCATCAACCGACCGGGCGAGATCTACCTCGAAGGACGCATGGGTTGGCAGCGCAAGGAAGTGCCTGGCCTCACCTTCGCGCGCGCCTTGCAGTTCTGTACAGCAGTGGTCAACGAGAGCAACACCGGTCAGCGCATCACCGACGCCCAGCCGATTGTCTCCCTGACCTTTCCGACTGGCCAGCGGGCGCAGTTCGTCATTCCGCCGGCCTGCGAGGCCGGCACCTTGTCGATCACCATCCGCTTGCCGTCGCGCGAGGTCAGGACCCTCGCGCAATACGAGGACGATGAGTTCTTCGCGCAGATCGTCGACGAAGCACCGCCGATCAGCGCTCACGACGAAGAACTGCTGGCGTTGCGCGGACGGCGTCAGTATGCGGAGTTCTTCCGACGCGCCGTCCAGTACAAGAAGAACATCGTCGTCTCCGGTGCCACCGGCTCGGGCAAGACCACATTCATGAAGTCGCTTGTGCACCACATACCTGCCGACGAACGGCTGGTGACCATCGAGGATGCGCGCGAAGTCTTCATCGATCAGCCGAATGTCGTCCACCTGCTGTACGCCAAGGGCGGCCAAGGCAACAGCAACATCACGGCCAAGAGTTGCATGGAGGCTTGCCTGCGCATGAAGCCCGACCGCATCATCCTCGCCGAACTACGTGGCGACGAAGCCTTCTACTTCATCCGCAACTGTGCCTCGGGCCACCCTGGGTCCATCACCAGCTGCCACGCCGGAAGCACAGAGCAGACCTGGGACCAACTTGCACTGATGGTCAAGGCGTCGAGCGAAGGTGCGGGGCTCGAGTTCAACACGATCAAGCGGCTGCTCTTCCTGACCATCGACGTCGTCGTGCACATCAAGGCCCATGGCGGGCGCCGCTACATCAGCGGGATCGATTTCGACCCGCACCGCTTCACATCCGCCTCCGGCGCGCACGCGCCTCCGGCTGGTCGTTCATCTTGAATCCGCAGAGAGCGCATGCCCATGCTTCCCGCCACCGTCGATCTGTCTGATTGCCAGGGTCTGGCCGTGCCCGCCACTGTCATGCGTCACGTGGTTCAGGTCGAGTCGGACGCGAATCCTTTCGCAATCGGCGTCGTCGGCACCCGGCTCGTGCGCCAGCCGACGCATCTCGCCGAGGCGATCGCCACCGTGCGCATGCTCGAGGAGGGGGGCTACAACTATTCGCTCGGGCTGGCGCAGGTCAACCGTGCCAACCTCGTCAGTTACGGCCTCGACACGCCAGAGAAGGCCTTCGACGCATGCGCCAATCTGCGCGCCGGTTCACAGATCCTGGCTGGGTGCTACGCCAACGCCGATGGCGATTGGAGCAAGGCCTTCAGTTGCTACTACTCAGGCAATTTCGTCACCGGCTTCAAGGATGGATATGTGAGCCGCATCTACGCCACCATGAAGAAAGCCGAACCTGATACGAGCGCAAGCGCCGTACCCGTTGCATTGAGCGCGAACTCTGGCGCGGCCGCGGCGAAAGAGGGCATGGCTCGCTCTGGCGCGCGTGCCGGGCATGCGCGTGACCTGATAGCTCTACGCAGCGCTTCGCTCGAAGTCGCAGCGCGAAGCGCGTCCCGGGCGTCCGGTGCGGTCGTTTCGACTTTGCCCGGTCCTACAGCCGCCACTGCTGCGATCTCTCATGGCACGCGACGGCTGTCGGCTGCGCCGCCTGACTCGACCGATCCATCCGTGCCTGCGGCGCCTGTGGTGCAAGACGCGCCACTTGAGCCAATGCCCGCGCGTGCCGAGCGCGACCATGCCTTTGTCTTCTGAGCATCGCGCATCCGTGCGTGGCTCCGAACCGGCCGATTCATGGCCTTTCCTGGCGGACTACGCCGCTTCCAAAAGAACCAAGAGAGGAATCAACTGAAATGCGTCCACACCACAACGTCCGATCCAAGGTCCGCCGCGCCGCGATGACAGGCTATGCCACTGCTTTTGCTGTTCGGGCCGTCCTGGCCGGCGTTGCACTTCTGCCAGCCTTGGCAATGGCACAGGATGAGGCCCTGACGACCACCTGCGGATTCCTGTCGAGCGTGCTCAATCTTCTCAACGCCGCGTCCATCGTCGTCGTCACCATCGCCGTCATCTTCTCGGGCTACCAGATCGCGTTCGCGCACAAGCGAATCACAGATGTCGCGCCCATCATGATTGGCGCCATCCTCATCGGCGGTGCGAGCCAGATCGCCAAGATGTTCCTGACAGACAGTGCCGGCAACGACGCGTGCGAGGCCACTGCAAGCCTGTGGATCCCGGCCGTCGCCGATCTTGCCCGTTCGGGCATGCAGGCCGTCCAGGCTCTCGCGCTGGCCTGATCGTTTCTGGTCGATCCGCTTCTTGCGCGCCATGCAAAAGAACGCGATGTTCCGCGGCTGTACCCGTCCGCCAATGTTCCTTGGCGTGCCCTACGTTCCTTTCTTCATCGGGGCGGGCGGGTGCATGTTGCTGGCCATGTATTTCAACTTGTTCTACCTGCTCCTGATTGGGCCGGTGATTTTCGTCATGCGCCAGATGGCCCGGCGTGACGAGATGATCTTCAGGTTGCTGGGCCTGCGCTTGCAGTTCCGCGCGCGGGCGCGCAACCTGCGCGACAACGAAGGCATGTGGGTGTTCTCGCCCAACAGCTACCGCGGTCAATCAAGTCGAGACGTCTGAAACCCGGGCCATTTGCCCAGTCCGCCCCAACGCACAGCATGCCCGACGCTTCGTTCTGCCCCGACGCCGCCATCGGTGAGTTCATCCCGTTGTCCACCCATGTCTCGCCCACCGTCCTCAAGACCACCGGGGGCGACTTCCTGCTGAGTTGGCGCCTGGACGGCTTGCCATTCGTCGGACGCGAGGAGTGGGAACTCGAGCACAGGCACAACACATTCAACCGGATGCTCCAGACGCTGCGCGCGCCTGATTTCATCAACGTGGCATTCTGGGTGCACGATCTTCGCCGACGCAAGACGCTGAGCCATGCCAGTGAATTCGCTCAAGCGTTCAACCAGCGACTTTCGGACGACTATCACCAGGCCCTCTCGGCGCAGAAGCTCATGCAGAATGAGCTGTACCTCACGATGATGTACCGCCCCGTCGTCAACGGAAGGCGCTTTGTCGAGAAGTCCGCCGACCTGCGCCGCCTGGGCGCGGAGCAGGAGCAATGCGTCACCAAGGTGCTCGAACTGGCCGGCAATGTCGAAGCAGTACTCAAGGACTACGCCCCGGTGCGGTTGGGCATGTACGAGGCGGCCAACGGCATGGTCTTCTCCGAGACGCTCGAGTTCTTTGGCTTCGTGCTCAACCACATCGACGAACCGGTGCCGGTGCTCGGAGCGCCGGCATACCGCTACCTGCCGATCAGCCGCCAGCGCTTCTCCGCCAAGACTGGCGATTTCGTACTCAGCACGCCGAGCGGCAGCAATCATTTCGGCGCCATTCTCAACATCAAGGAGTACCCGGAGTCGACCTATCCGGGCATCCTCAATGGCCTGAAGTTCCTGGACTTCGAGTACGTCATTACGCATTCGTTCAGTCCCATGGGGCGCCATGATGCCCTCAAGGCCCTGGAGCGCACCAAGGGGATGATGATTTCCTCCGGCGACAAGGCCGTGAGCCAGATCGTCGAGCTCGACCAGGCCATGGATCAGTTGTGTTCAGGCACCTTCGTTCTGGGCGAATACCACTTCACGATCACCCTCTACGCGCCCGATCAGAACACCCTCGGTGAACACGTGGCCAGTGCTCGCGCCGAACTCTCCAACGCCGGCTTTGTTTCGGTCAAGGAGGATCTGGCGGTCGTCGCCGCCTTCTATGCGCAGTTTCCGGGGAACTGGAAGTACCGCACGCGCCTGGCTACCGTCAGCTCGTTGAACTTTCTGGGCCTTTCGCCGCTGCACAACTTCGCCACTGGCAAGAAGTCGAACAATCCATGGGGCGATTGCGTGGCGACCCTGCAGACGGTCAACAGCCAGCCGTACTTCTTCAATTTCCACGCGACGCTTCCGGGCGAGGATTCGGTGGGCGAGAAGGCGATCGCCAACACGTTGGTGATAGGCAAGTCCGGCACGGGCAAGACGGCATTGATCAACTTCCTGCTCAGCCAGGTTCAGAAGCTCGATCCCAGCCCGACCATCTTCTTCTTCGACAAGGATCGGGGCGCCGAGATCTTCGTGCGCGCGTGTGGCGGCAACTATCTGACGCTCGAGGCCGGCCTGCCGACGGGGTTCAACCCTTTTCACTGCGAGCGCAGCGAGGCGAACGTGCAGTTCCTCGTCGACCTCATCAAGGTGCTTGCAGGCAAGGAGGCTTACACCTCTCGCGAGGAAGAAGACATACACCGTGCGGTAGAGAACATTCTCGATACGCCTCGGCATCTGCGCACGATGGGCAACTTCCAGAAGAGTTTGCCGAACATGGGAGACGACGGACTCTACGCGCGCTTGCGCAAATGGACGGCGGGCAACGCCCTGGGATGGGTGTTCGACAACCCGGCCGATACGATCGATCTGAGTCGCGCGAACATTATCGGCTTTGACTACACACAGATCATCGACAACGCCCAAGTGCGCGTTCCGGTCGTCAACTATCTGCTCCATCGGCTGGAGGCACTGATCGACGGGCGCCGGCTGATCTACGTGATGGACGAGTTCTGGAAGATCCTCGACGGTGGAGGTGCACTCAAGGAATTCGCGCGCAACAAGCAAAAGACCATCCGCAAGCAGAACGGCCTTGGGATATTCGCCACCCAAAGCCCCGAGGACGCGCTGGCCAGCGACATCGCTTCCGCGTTGATCGAACAGACTGCCACCATGATCCTGCTGCCCAATCCCAATGCGAGCCGAAAGGACTACGTTGAAGGACTCAAGCTCACCGAATCCGAGTACGAGGTGGTGGTCAATCTCGATGAGCGCTCGCGGAGATTCCTGGTCAAGCAAGGCCATATGTCGTGCGTGTGCCAACTCGATCTGCGCGGAATGGACGATGCGCTGGCAGTGATCTCGGCGTCCACCGACAACATCGAGGTGATGCAGGCCGTCCTGCGCGAGGGCGCACGGGTTCAGGGTGTTGGCGTCGATGAGTTGCGGCCTGAGCAGTGGCTGCCCGCGTTCTACGAGCGGCGAAAGGGCAGTGGCAAGCGCAGGGTCGGCAAGGGAAGCTTCGACGAAGCGCCGAAGGTGGCGGGCTGATGGCGCGACTGCGATCCGATGTCGTGCGGACCATGACCGTGCGCGGCTTGCACAGCGGCGTTGTCGCGTTTGCCGTGCTGTCCATGCTCGGTGGCGGCGCACAGGCCGACTGGCTGGTCAAGGACACCGACGCGATAACCGAGCTCAAGCATGCCAACAGGCGCCTGGACGAGATCAGCGACGTCCTCGGGGAGAGGATCGAAGGCGACGCAAGAGGCACTGTCAACGACCATCTGCGCGAGCTCAACGACCGCATGGCGTTGGGCGGAAGCGAGTCACCCGGTGAGCGCCCGCCCGACCCTCAGGGCTGGAGCGCGATGCAATGGAGCGAGTGGACGACGCTGGACGAGGAACTGCGCCGTTGCAGCCAAGTGGCCGGTTCGCAAAAAGCGGCATGCGAATCCATCGCACGGACGCAGGACTCTTACCACAAGTTCCTACGCACCATGTACGCCACTACACAGACGCGCCACGAGCGTCTGCAGGCCCTGGTGGCTGCACGCAAGAAGCTCGGTCCGAGAGACTATGGTCGGCTTGAAGACCTGTCCAACCAGATCCTGGCATTGCAGTCACTGATCGCGTTGGACCGCCAGCAGGCGGAGATGGTTGCCTATTCATATGGCGCGCGCATGGCATTCCTCAATCGCTCGCTTGCGCGCGAAGGCACCGATTTGATCCGAGGTGCCCAGAGTGGCCTCGTCGCCGCCATTGTCGGCGCGGGCGCACTCGCGGTGGCGCTGGAATCCATCGGCAAGAACTAGGAACGACGAGCGAAGGCCAAGACCGTTAGATAGCCAAGGGCTGGCGTAGGCCGTGGGGCAGAGGGAAGGATAGATATGGGGGCGGGAGTCGACATCAGCAATCTTGCATTCTTCGTGCTGATCAACAAGTTCTTGCGTGATCAGATTGACGAGTTCCAATCGCAACTGCTGAGCCAAACCATGGCGTTGGTGGCCTTCACGGCGCTGGCGCTGCTGACGCTGTGGCTGGTCATCCAGGGTTGGCGCATCCTTTTTGGGCGCAGCCAGCAATTGATGATGGGTTTGGTGGGCGATGCGCTCAAGGCAGTGATCGTTCTGAGCGTCGCGGCTGGCATGGCCGCTGGCTCATCACCCCTCTACAAGGCGTTGACCGATGGCTTGATCGTTGCCATTGCCAGCCTGGTCAATGGTGCGAACGACCCCTACCAGCGAATCGACGAGAACCTGGCCGTCATGCAGGCGATGTTCTCCACCATCGATGCCATCTCCAGTGGCAACGATCCGACCTTGGGGTCGGCCAAGGTCACCGCCAAATGGTTCTCGGGCATCGGCGTCGCCGGCCCGGCAGTCATCGGCGGAGCGTTGCTGCTGATCAACAAGGTGGCGATTGCCTTGTTCGTCGGACTGGGCCCCCTGTTCATCGCTTGTTTGCTCTTCGGTCCGACCAAGTCACTGTTTTCCCGGTGGCTGCTGTACGGCATCGGCTCGATCTTTTCGCTGGCGGTACTGTCTTTCATGGTCGTGCTGGCCACCCGGATGGTCGGGGCCATCGCCGTTGCGTTTCTGGCCAAGTACGGAATCCTCAAGGCTTTTGGGACGGCCGAGGCGGTCGAAGGCATTTCGTCGCTTGCCCTGCAACAAGGCGGGGTTGGCCTGGTGCTCACCACCATGCTGGTCAGCATCCCGCCCATGGCGGCCAACTTCTTCCAGGGAACGCTGGGAAGCTATCTGACGTACTCAGCGTTTGGAAATGTGGGGGCGGAGCGGCCGGGGGCTGCGCAGGCGTGGGCGCAGGGGCGTGGGGCGACGCGGAGCGCGGACAGGGGTAGTCCGCCAAATCAGCAAGAGCATCTGTCGCCCAGGTATCCCCAGACAAGTGACGTGGTCAAGGGACCGCGCGCAGTAACAACCAAGAGGTAAAGATGAAGAGATTCCTATCCACAGTTCTAGTACTGAGCGCATTTTGTTCAAACGCTTGGGCGGGTCCATGTCCTCCCGGTCAAAGACAGGTCGGTCAGCAAGGCGCGCCAGGCGCCGTGATTCCCATCTGCCAGACCATCCCCGGAGGGGCAGGATATGCGCCGGAAGGGCGATGGAGAGACAACTGGGGCGCATTCGTCATTAGTCCGGGGGCGAAGGTGTGGCCCGCCAATGATCAATCCAGTCGAGCAGATGCAATTGACATGGCCACGCGCGACTGCACGTCGCATGGAGGGCTGGATTGCAGTTGGTCGAAATCCTACGTCAACGCATGTGCGGTCGTGACTGTGGGGCCCGGGAATGGAGGACGAACGGCTTGGGCTGTTCAGCGGACTCCGGAGGTCGCAAGGAGGGGCGCAATCGAAGAATGCGAAACATCGGTCTCGCCGAGACAAGTTTGCGAGGTGATCTATAGCGGCTGCAGCTATCCCATAAGAACACAATAGCGAACGACACTCTTCTGTTGTTCTTCGCCGGCCGGGCCATGTCCTAAGAGACGTGGTCAATCGGCCGCGCGCAACAGCAACCAAGAGGTAAGAATGAAGAGATTTCTATCTACAGTCTTAGTACTGAGTGCAGTTTGTTCGACTGCGTCGGCGGGTCCCTGTCCTCCCGGTCAAATACAGGTCGGTCAGCAAGGTGCGCCGGGTGCCGTGATTCCGATCTGCCAGCCTATCCCAGGCGGCGCGAGATCTGCACCGGCAGCGCGATGGAAAGACAGGTGGGGCGCCACCGCCCTCAACCCGGATGACAACGTAGGAGCAACCAACAAGGAACACACTCGCTCAGACGCAATCGACACAGCTATGCGCAACTGTGCTTCGACCGGTGCGGACGACTGCAGGCTGATGACAGCCTACGTCAATGGGTGCGGGGCAGTGGCTTGGGGCCGTGGGAATGGTGGCCACTCGGCGTGGGCTACGAGACCGAGTATTGGCGAAGCAAGGATCGTAGCGGTTGAGACATGCGAGGAAATGGTGCCAGGGGACGTCTGCGAAGTGATCTATAGCGGTTGCAGTCATCCAGTACGAATTCAGTAGCCGATGGCCGTGTGGCGGCCTTTGCCCGGTGACCATATCGCCGGGGCGGCGTGGCGCGCGGACAGGAACAGTCTGCCAGACAGCAGGAACATCTGTAGCCCAGGCACCCTCGACAAGAGACATGGTCAAGGGGCTGCGCGCAACAGCAACCAAGAGGTAAGGATGAAGAGATTTCTATCTACAGTCTTAGTATTGAGTGCATTTTGTTCGACTGCGTGGGCGGGTCCCTGTCCTCCCGGTCAAAGACAGGTCGGTCAGCAAGGTGGGCCGGGTGCCGTAATTCCGATCTGTCAGGCGCTTCCCGGCGGTGCATCTTCCGCACCGGTTGTGCGATGGAGAGACAATTGGGGAGCGATCGCCCTCAACCCGGACGCCAATTTAGGGGCAGCAAACAACGAACCCACTCGTCTGGATGCAATCGACACCGCCATGCGCAACTGTGCCTCGACTGGCGTGGACAATTGCGTGTTGTCCAAGGTCTACGTCAACGCATGTGGCGCGGTAGCTTGGGGTCGTCGGAATGGTGGGCACGCGGCTTGGGCGACAGACAGAACGATCGAGGATGCCGAGGCTGTGGCGCTGGAAACGTGCCACGAGCAGGTGGAAGGGGATGTCTGCGAACTGATCCACAGCGATTGCAGCCACGCGATACGCGTGGAGTAGCGGACGTATTGGCGGGCACTTTCCGCTCCCGGCTCAAGCTCTCAGCAATCGCTTGAGATACCGCCCCGTGTGGCTGGCCTCGTTGCCCGCCAGCTGCTCGGGCGTGCCCTCGCCCACCACGGTCCCGCCACCGGCGCCGCCTTCCGGGCCCATGTCGATGAGCCAGTCGGCGGTCTTGATCACGTCGAGGTTGTGCTCGATCACCACGATGGTGTTGCCCGCGTCGCGTAGTTGGTGCAGCACCTTCAGTAGCAGTTCGATGTCGGCGAAGTGCAGCCCGGTGGTCGGCTCGTCGAGGATGTAGAGCGTGCGGCCGGTGTCGCGCTTGGACAGTTCCAGCGCCAGCTTGACGCGCTGGGCCTCGCCGCCCGACAGCGTGGTCGCACTCTGGCCCAGCTTGATGTAGCTCAGCCCGACGTCCAGCAGCGTCCTGAGCTTGCGCTCGATGGCCGGCACCGCCTTCAGGAATTCGTGCGCGGTCTCGACCGTCATGTCGAGAATCTGCGCGATGTTGCGGCCCTTGTACTGGACCTCGAGCGTCTCGCGGTTGTAGCGCTGGCCGTGGCAGACCTCGCAGGGCACGTACACGTCGGGCAGGAAGTGCATCTCCACCTTGACCACGCCGTCCCCCTGGCAGGCCTCGCACCGTCCGCCGGCAACGTTGAACGAGAAGCGCCCCGGACCGTAGCCGCGCTCCTTCGCCGTGTTGGTTTCTGCCATCAGCTCGCGGATCGGCGTGAACAGCCCGGTGTAGGTGGCCGGATTGCTTCGCGGCGTGCGGCCGATCGGCGACTGGTCGACGTTGATGACCTTGTCGAAGTTCTCCAGCCCTTCGATGGCGTCGTACGGCGCCGGCTCGTCATGCGCGCGGTAGATCTGGCGCGCCGCGGCCGCATACAGCGTGTCGTTGACCAGGGTCGACTTGCCCGAGCCGGAGACGCCGGTCACGCAGGTGAACAGGCCCACCGGGAAGTCGACGCTGACGTTCTTCAGGTTGTTGCCGCTGGCGCCAAGCACGCGAATGAGCTGCAGGGCATGGGCATCCACGGGCTGGGCGGCGGCCTGCGCCTGGGCTGCGGCGCGACGTTCGGCCGCAGGGCTCATCGGAAAGCGGGAGCGCTTGGCGGTCTCGACCGCCTGTGCCTTGCCGGCGGCCGGCTGCGGGCTCACCACCGGCAGGCGCGGCGTGCGCCGTGCCGGCACGGCGATGCTGCGGCGCCCCGACAGGTACTGGCCTGTGAGCGAATCGGGGGTGTCGGCCACCTCCTGGTAGCTGCCCTGCGCCATCACGCGGCCACCGTGCACGCCGGCGCCGGGCCCCATGTCGATGACATGGTCGGCGGCCTGGATCATGTCCTCGTCGTGCTCGACCACGATCACGCTGTTGCCGATGTCGCGCAGGTGCTTGAGCGTGCCGATGAGCCGGTCGTTGTCGCGCTGGTGCAGGCCGATGCTCGGCTCGTCCAGCACGTACATCACCCCCGTCAGGCCCGAGCCGATCTGCGATGCCAGCCGGATGCGCTGCGCCTCGCCGCCCGAGAGGGTGTCGGCACTGCGGTCGAGGCTCAGGTAGTTCAGGCCGACGTCGTTGAGGAATTTCAGGCGCAGGCCGATCTCGCGCACCACCTTGTCGGCGATCTCGGCCTTGGCGCCACGCAGGTGCAGGCCCTGGAAGTAGGCCAGGCATTCGCGCAGCGTGAGCCGGCTGATCTCGTAGATGGCCATGCGGCCCGGCGCCTCGCCGGCCTGTGCCGGCTCGCCCACCAGGAAGACGTTGCGCGACTCGATGCGCAGGCGCGAGCCGCCGCAGTCCGGGCAGGGCTGGACGCTGCGGTAGCGGGCCAGCTCCTCGCGCACCATCGCCGAGTCCGTCTCGCGGTAGCGCCGCACCATGTTCGGGATGATTCCCTCGAACGGATGCCTGCGCGTGAGCTTCTTGCCGGCCTGCGCGCCCGACTCCATGGTGTAGCTGAACTTGATCTCCTCGCCGCCGGAGCCGTTCAGCAGCACCTGCTGAACCGACGCGGGCAGCGACTCGAAGGGCGCGTCGATGTCGAACTTGTAATGCTTGGCCACGCTCTCGAGCAGGCTGAAGTAGTAGCCGTTGCGCCGGTCCCAGCCCTTGATGGCGCCGCTGGCCAGGCTCAGCGACGGGAAAGCCACCACCCGGGTTGGATCGAAGAACTCGCGGTGGCCCAGCCCGTCGCAGGCCGGGCAGGCGCCGATCGGCGAGTTGAACGAGAACAGGCGCGGCTCCAGCTCGGCCAGGGAGTAGTGGCAGATCGGGCACGCGAACTTCGCGTTGAACAGGTGCTCCTTGTCGGGTGCACCCTCGCTGCCCAGCTCCAGCGCGATCGCCCGCCCGCCGGCCAGCCGCAGGGCCGCCTCGAAGCTTTCGGCCAGGCGCTGCTGCATGTCGGGCCGCGCCCGCAGGCGGTCGATCACGACGTCGATGTCGTGCTTCTCGGTCTTCTTGAGCTGGGGCAGGTCGCTGTATTCGTGGGTCCGGCCATCGACCCGGAAGCGCACGTAGCCGGCCGCCTGCATCTCCGTGAACAGTTCGGCGAATTCGCCTTTCTTCTCGCGCGCCACCGGCGCCAGGATCATCAGGCGCGGCTCGCCCTCCAGCGAGAGCACCGCGTCCACCATCTGGCTGACCGTCTGGGCCTGCAGCGCCAGCTGGTGCTCGGGGCAGTATGGCGTGCCGGCGCGGGCCAGCAGCAGGCGCAAGTAGTCGTGGATTTCCGTCACCGTGCCCACGGTGGAGCGCGGGTTGTGGCTGGTGGCCTTCTGTTCGATGCTGATGGCCGGCGACAGGCCTTCGATCATGTCGACGTCGGGCTTGTCCATCAGTTGCAGGAACTGCCGCGCATAGGCCGACAGGCTTTCCACATAGCGCCGCTGCCCCTCGGCGTACAGCGTGTCGAAGGCCAGGCTGGACTTGCCCGAGCCGGACAGGCCGGTGATCACCACCAGCTTGTTGCGCGGGATGTCCAGGTCGATGTTCTTGAGGTTGTGCGTGCGCGCCCCCCGGATGCTGATGCGGGCCAGGGCAAGGGCGGCGCCCAGGTAGGCGGCATCTTCGGGGGGGCGGGTGGCCTGGTCGGCGACTTCTTTGGGGGCGGAGGCGTTCACGGGCGGGCTTCGGAGCGGATCTGGCGGCGGCTGCAGGGCAACCGGCCATGATAGGGTCCCGTGGCGATCAGCGCACGTCGCCGGGTTCGGCCGGACCGGAACTGCTGACAGCCTTGGCCACCATGTGGTCGGCCAGCGCCTCGTAGAGCGGCCGGCTGATCATGCGCGAGACGATGCTCGCCAGCATGGCCGCCGCCATCAGGCTCAGCACCATCGAGTGGCCGTCGACCATCTCCATCACGATGATGAAGGCGGTGAGCGGCGCCTGCGTCACGGCCGCCAGGAAGCCGGCCATGCCCATGGCGATCAGGGCGGTGGCCAGGCGCGGGTCGGCCAGCCGCGAAATGACGTCGCCCAGGCCTGCGCCGATCGACAGCGAAGGCGCGAAGATGCCGCCCGGCACCCCGCACCAGGCCGTGATCCAGGTGGCCACGCCCTTGAGCAGCGCGTACAGCGGCGACAGTTCCACCTCGCCGGCCAGCGTCCGCTTGACCGTCTCCGAGCCGGCGCCGAAGGTGGCCCCGTCGGTGACCAGCCCGATGACCGCAATGACCAGGCCGCCGCAGGCGGCGAACCACACCGGCCAGCGCGCCCGCCACAGGTTGAAGCGGTCCGGCACGCCGGTGAGCGACGCCGCCATGAGCCGCGAGAACAGGCCGCCGGCTGCGCCGCTGACCAGCGCCACCAGCAGGCCGGGCCCGAGCAGATCCCAGCCCAGGGCCGGCACCCGGATCACGCCGAAATAGGTCAGGTTGCCGAAGGCCGACACGGCCACCAGGCCGGCCAGCACGATGGCGGTGATGATCAGCCCCGAGGAACGCGCCTCGAGCCGGCCGGTCAGTTCCTCGATGGCGAACACCACCCCTGCCAGCGGAGCGTTGAAGGCGGCGGCGATGCCCGCCGCGCCGCCGGCGGTCAGCAGCGCACGGGCGTCGATGCTGGTGCCCGGCGACAGCCAGCGCCGGGCATGCTGCATGACGCCGGCCGCCACCTGCACCGAGGGGCCTTCCCGGCCGACCGACAGGCCGGCGGCAAAGCCGCCCACCCCCAGCACGATCTTGACGAACGTCAGGCGCAGGGAAACGAACAGCCCCACGCGCTCGGGCGGCAGCGCCGGGTGCAGGGCGGCCTTGATCTGCGGGATGCCCGAGCCGGCCGCGCCGGGAAACCAGCGCCCGGTGATCCAGGCGATGACGGCGGTAAGGGCGGGCGTCCAGAGAAGCACCGCCCAGGGCGTGTGCTGGTAGAGCGACTCGAAACCGGCGAAAGCCCAGTCGGCGGCAAAGGTGAATCCGACGACGAGCAGCCCGGCGACCACGGCGTAGGCCAGCACGATTGCCCGGTCGATCCATATGCGCCAGCCCGAAAGCTCGGCGCGCAGGTTCTGCAGGAAGTCTGGCTCGTGGTGCATCGTCAAGATGTTTATTGTGACAGCCGCTGCTTCCGGCGAGGGGTCGCCGTCGGGACGCCTGAGCCGGCAGGTGGGGCACAATGCGTCAGATCAGCACTTTTCGTTTTCTTCGTATTTCCCAGGGGCAGTTTCATGGCATCGGTCAACAAAGTCATCCTCGTCGGCAATCTCGGGGTCGATCCCGAAGTGCGCAGCTTTCCCAGCGGCGGCCAGGTGTGCAATGTCCGCATTGCCACCACCGACCGGTGGAAGGACCGCCAGAGCGGCGAGCCCAAGGAAGTGACCGAATGGCACAACGTCGTCTTCAACGACCGCCTCGCCGAGATCGCCGGCCAGTATCTGCGCAAGGGCGCCCCGGTCTACGTGGAGGGTTCGCTGCGCACGCGCAAGTGGACCGACAAGGACGGCAACGAGCGCTACACCACTGAAATCCGCGCCACCAACATGCAGTTGCTGGGCGGCCGCCAGGGCCAGGGCGGCCCGTCGGGTGGAGACGACGACGGCTACGGCGGTGGTGGTGGCGGTGGCGGTTACGGGGGTGGCGGTGGCGGCGGTGGTGGCTATTCCCGTGCGCCGGCGCCCGCGCCCCGGGCCGCCGCACCGGCGCCGCGCCAGGCACCTGCCAAGTCGTCGTCGGGGTTCGACGACATGGACGACGACATTCCGTTCTGAACGCCTTTTTCCGCCGCTTCACTGAAAGCCGCCCTCTCCGGGGGCGGCTTTGTGCATTCTTGTCGGCCGGTGATCGCCCCGGCGTCGAAGTCCAGCCGCACGTCCCGGCGCGAGAAGGCGACTCAATCCGTCTCGCCGTGCGGCGAATGCGTGATCCTGTAGAGCGCCACGTCGATGCGCTCGCTGCGAAAGCCCACCTCGCAGTAGCTCAGGTAGTAGCGCCACATGCGCCGGAATCGCTCGTCGAAGCCCAGCGGCCGCACTTGCGGCCAGGCCGCCTCGAAACGCTGCCGCCATTCATGCACGGTCTGCGCGTAGCTGGCGCCGAAGCGGTCGGTGCATTCGAGTTGCAGACCCGCCTGCTTCGCTTGCGCTCGCAACGCGGCGTCGCAGGGCAGCATGCCGCCGGGGAACACGTGGCGCTGGATGAAGTCCGGGTTTCGGCTGTAGGAGTCGAAGTGGGCGTCGTCGATCAGGATGACCTGGACGACGGCCAGGCCGCCGGGCTTCAGGCGCTCGCGCAACGTCTGGAAGTAGCGAGGCCAGTAGGCCTGGCCCACGGCTTCGAGCATCTCGATGGAGACGATCCGGTCGTAGCTTCCCTCGACATCGCGATAGTCCTGGAGCCGAAGCTCCACGCGTTGCCCGAGCCCGGCCGCATCCACCTGGGCGTTGGCATGCGCGAGTTGCTCGCGCGACAGCGTGACGCCTGTCACGTGCACGCCCTCGTGCTGCGCCATTGCCATGGCCAGCGCGCCCCAGCCGCACCCGATCTCCAGGACCCGATCGCCGCCTTGCAGCTGCAGCAGCGATTCGATGCGCGAGAGCTTGCGCTGCTGCGCCTCTTCCAGGCTGAGGTCGCCCGGCGCGTAGATCGCGCTGGAGTAGATCATCCGCGGGTCGAGCCAGGCCCGGTAGAAGGCGTTGCCCAGGTCGTAGTGGGCGCTGATGTTGCGGCGGCTGCCCGCCGGCGTATTGGCGTTGAGAAGGTGCCGCAACCGGGTCCATCCACGGGCGAGCCAGCTGCCGGCGAGGGTGCGGTTGAGCGCCCCCTCGTTGCCAAGGCCGAATTCGAGCACGCCGAACAGGTCGGGGGTGGACCAGTCGCCATCGCAGTAGCTTTCGGCCCAGCCCAGGTCGCCCTGCGCGAGCAGGCGGCGCAGGGCGCGCCAGCGATGAACATGCACGGCGGCGTGCGCGCCGTCGAGGCGCCCGCGCAGGCTGACGCGCTCGCCGTTGGGCAGCGTCAGGTCGAGGCTGCCCCGGTGCAAAGGGGCCAGTGCCCGCTGGATCTGGCCGCGCCACGTCCACGGACGGCCGGGGGCGGCGTCGGCATCCGCTTCCGCGGCGCTTGCAGGGTTGAAGGTCAGTCGATTCACGGCAAAGTCGCTTCCTGGCTTCGGACGACGGTCAGCGGCTTGTCCGCGGCGCCGGGGTGGCGGCGAAACGGCGCGCCCTTGAGCAGCATGCGCAAGGCCTCCCAGTGGATGGCGCCGAGCACCTTCAGGCCCAGCAGCGGATGCCGCGCGAACGCGGCCAGCAGGTTCGAATCGGTCAGCGGGGCCTGTGGCGCGGACAGGCCGGCACCGAGGACGATCGCGCCGTCAGCGTCGCAGGTGTCGATGCGCACCCCAAGCCGGTCCGACTCGTCGGCCGGCAGGCAAAGCGTGAATTCGTAGTTCAGGTTCATGTCCATGAAGGGCGATACGTGCAGGCGCTTGCCGCAGGCGTGGCGCAACGTGGCCTCGTGGCGCTGCGCGGGCGCCACCTCGACGAGGTAGCGGTGCCGCTCGCCAAAGGTGTTTCTCACCTCGTAGATGACGGCCGCCATACCGCCGTCCTCGTGCTCGCACAGGAAGATCGACAACGGGTTGAACGCATGGCCAAGGATGCGCGGCATGGTCAGAAGGCGAACGCGCCCTCCGGCCGGAATGCCGGCGGCCCGCAGTTGCGCATCGACGTGCTCGCGCAGGCCCGTGCCGGGCGAGGCGCCGTGGTCCGACTGGTACAGGCTGAACAGGTTGGGCCGATCGAGACCGAAGAGGCGCAGGCGCGCGGCCAGCGAGCCGAGTTCGTCGAGGTCGAGCAGCAGGAACACCACGCGGTAGCGCAGGCGATGCTGCATCGGCCGCATGCGTTGGTGCACGACGGTGGCCGCAAGCAGCCTGCTGGCAGGCGCGCTCATGCTGCAGGCACCCGTGCCGCCGCAGTCGTCGCCGAATGCAGCGCCGGAATGCGTCCGGATTCGTTTTCCACTGCCCAGGGACGCCGCACCCCGCCCAGTGCCTCGGCCACGGCCAGGCCGGCCTGCAAACCGTCCTCGTGAAAGCCGGCGCCGAAGTAGGCCCCGCAGAACCAGGTGCGGCGTTGCCCTTGAAGCCGCCACAGCTCGGACTGCGCCCGCAACGCTCGCGCGTCGAAGAGCGGATGTTCGTAGGTCTGGGTGTGGAGCAGTCGGCCCGGCGCGGGCGCCACCGCGGGATTGAGCGTCAGCAGGACCGGCGTCTGCGTGGCCAGGGGCTGCAACCGGTTCATCCAATAGCTCGCGCACAGGGTGTGGGCGTCCCGCCTGTGCCCGAGGTAGTTCCAGCTCGACCAGGCTCGGCGGCGCCTGGGCATGAGCCGGCTATCGGTGTGGAGAACGGCCAGGTTCCGGCTGTACGAGAACGACCCGAGCAGGTGCTGCTCGTCCGCGCTGGGTGCATCGAGCATGCCCAGGGCTTCGTCGGCGTGAGTGGCGACCACCACCGCGTCGAAGCGTTGCGGATGCCAACCGTCCGAGACGCGCACGTGAACGCCCTCGCGGTCGCGCGCCAGCGCGAGAACCGCCTGGCCCCTTCGTACGCGCTGTGCGTCGAGGTCGGCCGCCAGCGCATCGACGTACTGGCGGCTGCCGCCGAGCACGCTGCGCCACGCGGGGCGCTGGCCCAGGTCGAGCAGCCGGTGGTTTTCGCAGAAGCGAACGAACGCCTCCGTGGGATAGCGGCCGATACGCTCGGCCGGGGCCGACCAGATGGCCGCGGCCATCGGATACAGGTGGTCCGTGCGGAAAGCGTCGCCATAGCCGCGCGCATCGAGGTAGTCGTCCAGCGCCACGAGCCCGAAATGGCGCGCATCGGCCGGCGCATCGCGGTAGAAGCGCCGCAGTTCGGCCAGCATGCGCCAGAAGCGCGGGCGAACCGCATTGAGCGGCTGCGCCAGCAGTCCGGCCAGGCCGTCGCTCGAATATTCGAGCCGGCCGTCGTCGAGGCTCACCGAAAAGGACATGTCGCTCGCGTGCGTGCGCACGCCCAGGTGCCGGAACATCGCCGTCAGGTTGGGATAGGCCGGCTCGTTGTAGACGATGAAACCCGTGTCGACTGCCAGCGGGGTTCCGTCCACATTCACGTCCACCGTGTGGGCGTGGCCGCCCAGCCGCTGGTGCGATTCGAACAGCGTGACGTCGTGGGCACGGGAAAGCAGCCATGCGGCGGACAGGCCCGAGATGCCGCTGCCGATCACGGCGAGCCTCTGCTGGCCCCGCAAGCCATCTTGAAGGGGGTTGGCGCCACGGCTCGGGCCGAGCACCGGATCGGCAGGATTGGCTGGAATGGCAGGCATGGCGCGGTCCGCGTCGTGGAATTGCCTTCTTGTACGCAGCGAGCGCCGCGGCGGATCAATCCCGCGGCAGTGTAGAGCGCTGTGATCCAATCGCGCCGATCATGCGTACAACGCTCCATGACCGGCCTACGGCAATCCTCGGACATCGACCCCGCCAGGCATCGAGCCCGTGCGCCCTACCTGTCCGTTGCCATGTCGCCTGATATTCCGGAGCATGCGCCGAGCCCCGAACTGCTGAGCCAGCTGCTGGCAAGCGTGGGCGCCAACGACGATCGACAGGCCTTCGCCGCCCTGTTCAAGCATTTTGCGCCGCGTATCAAGAGCTATCTGATGCGCTCGGGCAGCTCGGAAAGCCAGGCGGAGGAGTTCGCGCAAGAGGCGATGGTCAGCGTGTGGAAGAAGGCCGCGGGCTTCGACCCTGCGGAGGCGGCCGCTTCGACCTGGATCTTCGCCATCGCACGGAATCTGCGCATCGATCACTTCCGGCGGCTGGGCAACCGAATGGAGCAGCTGGCCTGCGATGCCCATGACGAAACCCTGGCCGACGGCGCCGATCCCGCCCCCACGCCGGAGCAGCAACTCTTCGGCCTGGAATGCGAGCGCGCCGTGCGCTCGGCCATGGCCGCGCTGCCGCCGGAGCAGCAACTGGTGCTGCGGCTTTCGTTTTACGAGGAGCATCCGCACGCGCGAATTGCCACCGAGCTCGGGCTGCCGCTGGGCACGGTCAAGTCCCGCGTGCGCCTGGCCCTGAACCAGCTGCGACGCCGGCTGGATGGAATGCAATCATGATGATTCGACATCATCCCGACGATGCGCTGATGCTTGCCTACGCGGCCGGAACGCTGGGTGCCGGCCATCGCCTTCTGCTGGACGTGCACCTCGAAGGGTGCGCAGTGTGCCGCCAACACCTGGCCCGGCTGAATGCCGTGGGGGGCATGTTGCTCGAAGAGCTGGCGCCGGCGGAGCTGTCGCCGCATGCCTTGGAGCGGGTCTTGGCTCGCATCGACAACGCCGGCCCCGCAGCCGCGGAAGACGTGCCGGGCCCATCGAAGGGCGTGCGCGGCAAGCCCTGGCTCCCGGTGCCCTGGCCGGCTGCCATGGCCGCATGCGACGTCGGGCCCTGGCGCTGGATGGGCCCGGGCATGTACTGGAACCGGGTGATGCTTCCGGATGCGCCGCAGGCCAAGGTCTTCATGCTGCGCATTGGCGCCGGCCGCATGCTGCCGCAGCACACGCATAGCCAGAGCGAGCTCACGCAGGTGCTGTGGGGCGCTTTCGACGACGGCCGCAGCGAGTTTCGGGTGGGTGACTTCGACGAGACGGACGGCACGGTGCGGCATCAGCCGACCGTTCAGGCCGGCGGCGACTGCATCTGCCTGGCGTCGGTCGAAGGGACCCTGCGTTTCGACGGTTGGCTCGCCCGCCTCATGGGCGCGTCGATCGGCATGTAGTTCAGCGGCGAGGGCGGCCGGCCCCGAGCCTGGACATCGCCAGCACGGTCAGGGCGGACGCCGCGGCCGTGGCGCACGCACCCCATGCCAGGTCGGCCAGCGTCACGGTCCATGACCAGCCCTGCAGCGTGGCCTGGTTGGTCAGGTCGTAGGTGGCATACGCCACGAACCCCAGCATCGCCCCGCGAGCGGCGGCCAGGCGGACGCTTCTCGCCGCGAGTGCCGGCGCAATGGCCAGTCCGACCATCCCGCTGACGTAGACGACATAGAAGACGGCCGCAGCCACCATGTCGAAGGGTTGGCGCAGCAGCGCGCCGATCAGCGGCTGGTACAGGCGCGGCGTCATCAGCGTGAGCCACACGGCATCCAAAGCCAGGAAGAAAAATGCGGCCAGGATCCAGGCCAGTGCGGTGGTTCGCATGAACATTCCTTGTCTCAAATGGGGTTGCGCGGGCGCGGTGAGTCAGCGCAGGCGATAGGCGAGCTTGCGCCCGCCGCTCACCGTGGCATCCAGGCCCACCCATTGGCCATCGGTGGTCCACCAGATGTCGAGCGGTCGCTCGACGCCGCTCAGCCTCCATCGTTGCGCCGAAAGCATCCGGCCCTGCACGTCGATCTGCGCGGTGGCGGCGCGGGTGAGCTGCACCCGCTCGACGCGCCCGGTCTGCACGTTGAGCAACTGATTCTGTCGCTGCATGGCCGGATTCCAGTAGGCGAAGGTCATCAGGCAGCCATCGATCTGCTCCTGCCCCTGCGCGGTCCGTATGTCGAGCTTGCCTTGCGCCGTGCGGACGTCGACCCGTGTCGACTCCCCGCCATCGAGCGTCGAAGCCTGCAGTGACTGCAGGCAGTCGCCTTGCCACGTCTCTTCGGCCCGGTGCTCGTAGCGATAGACGGGCACGCCCAGCAGGCGGACCTGGAAGCGGGCCTCGCTGATCACCTGCCGGGACCCGTCGGCCTTCGTCGCCACCACGAAGCGGTGTTCGCCGATCGGCTCGCCGTCGAGCAGCACAGTGAAAGTCCAGGTCTGGGCGGCGACGCCTCGCGCCATGGCCAGCAACGCAAGGCCGAACCAGAGGACGCGGCGCGGCTTCATGTCTTCGTCGCCGGCGTGCGGGGCCGGCCGGGAAAGAATGCTGGCGTGCGGGCGATGTAGTCGCGATAGGGTTGGCGGTGCTCGACCAGATCGGCCTCGAGCGGCCCGACGCCCGAGACCTTGAGCAGCAGCACGGTGACCAGCAGCGGCGATGCCAGCGCCCAGGCGCCATGCGGCCCGACTGCGAGCGCGATCAGCCCGAGGCCCCACCAGAAGCAGCATTCGCCGAAATAGTTGGGGTGGCGGCTGTAGCGCCACAGGCCGCGATCCATCACCGTGCCGCGCGAAGCCGGATCGGCCCTGAAGCGGGCCAGTTGCCAATCGGCCGTGGCCTCGAAGGCAAGGCCGAACAGGGCAACCAGCGCACCGACCAGATCCAGCACGTTGAGCCCGCCCGCCGATGCGACGGCCGCTCCGAGCGGCGCGGAGACGATCCATGCCAGGACCGCCTGCAGGCCGAAAACCAGGTAGAGGCTCCTGAATCCGAAGCCGGGCGAGTTGCGGGCGCGAATGGCCGCGTAGCGCCGGTCTTCCGTGCGGTCATGCCATTTGCGCACTCCCAGGTGGAGCGAAAGGCGAACGGCCCATGCGCCGGCCAGGCTCAGCGCAATCCAGCCGCGCGGCCCGGCGCGTTGCAGGCAAACCGCGTAGGTCACGCCCGCGGCCAGGATCATGATGGGCCAGAACGGATCGACGATGCTGGCGTCCTGGCGCATCAGGCTGAGCACCCACACCGCCAATGCGATCGCCAGGCAGGCGGCCAGGCCGGGCAGGGCGCAATGCAGCAGCAAGGTCACGATGCCTCGCCTGCAGCCGCGCGCCGCACGATGCCGTCTAGCCGACCTGCCAGCGCCACGAACAATGGCATCAGGGCTGCCCAGCCGATCGCCTGTGCCGGCCACAGCGTGGAGGCGTCGTACACCTGCGCCGCACCCAGTCGCGCACCGCCGAAGAACGCGAGCGGCCCTGCGAAGGCACCACAAACGGCCGCCAGGAGATAGCGGCCGTGCAGCCAACGCAGGCTGACGTTGAGCATGCAGCCCAGCAAAGGCCACAGCAGTAGCAGCCACAGCGGCGCGGGCGCGCCAGGCACGGCCGTGCCCACGTAGTGAAAGGCGTCCAGCTGCGCCTGCGCCGCCTCCGCAAGCAGGCCGACGACGGTGACGCTGAGCAGCAGCGCAGCCTCACGCGCAGGGTGCGCAGCGGTGCCGAGGTGCCACGCCAGCACCGCCAGCACGACCGCACAACCAGCCACTTCGAATCCCTTGGCGGCGCCCAGTACGGCGGCAAACCAGCCCAGCTGGCACAGAGCGAAGTTGGCGATGCGCAGTGCCGTTCCGGGGGCGGACACGTCGCTTCCCGGCGGCTGGGCCACCGGGCGCGGGTTCAGTGGCCGGGCGCGCGGCAAAGGGTTCATGGCCGGCGCTCCATCAGGTAGTGGCTCACCCACCATTGCTGCCCGCCGTTCCATCCGAACAGCTCTTCGACCGCCATGAAGAACAGCCGCCAGCGCATCCACCAGATGGCCTGCGTGTCCTGGTGGGCTGCCTGCACGATCGGCAGCAGTGCGTCGCGACGTGCGTCCATGTTGTCGAGCCAGGCGCGAGCGGTGCGGGCGTAGTGGCGCCCGTCCCACCGCCACCGGTCGGCCAGGCGAAGGTGGTCCTGGAAGTACAGCGGCAGATCGTCGCTGGGCATCATGCCGCCGCTGAAGAAGTGGCGGGCCATCCAGTCGCTGTCATCGCGGACGTCGAAGGCGTACGGCGCCTCGCGATGCGCGAACACGTGCATGAAGAAGAAGCCGCCAGGCCGTATCCAGCTGGCAACGCGCGCAAATGCCGTTGGCCAGTTGCGCAAGTGCTCGAACATCTCGACCGAAACGACGCGGTCGTAGCGATATGGCCCCGCGTCGAACGCGTTCATGTCGCAGGTGACGACGCGCAGATTCTCCAGACCGAGGCTCCGGGCCCGTGATTCGATGTAGAGGCGCTGCGATCGGGAGTTGGAGACCGCGGTGACGCGGCTGGCTGGGTAGTTCTGCGCCATCCACAGACTCAGCGACCCCCAGCCGCAACCGAGCTCGAGCACGTCCTGCCCATCGGCCAGGCGGGCGTGCGCGCAGGTGGCTTCCAATGCCGCCGTCTCCGCCTGCGCGAGGCTGTGGTCGATGGCCTCGTCCGGCCAGAGGCAGCAGCTGTACTTCAGTCTCGGCCCCAGCACCTGCTCGAAGAAGGCTGCCGGCAATTCGTAATGCTGCTCGTTGGCCTTGTGCGCCAGGGGCGCCAGGGGGGCGCCGAACATGCTGTTCGCGAAGTGCCGGGTCTTCGCCAGGGTCGACGCGGCATTGCCGCCGACCTCGACCAGACGCTGCCGCAGGAGGTTGCGGATTCCCAGGCGAACGATGCAGTCGGGCACGAGCCCTTGTTCTACCCATCGGATGGTGGTGGCGTCGGAAAGCATCGGCGGCGGCTTGCGTGTTGAGCTTGCTCTTGTACGCAGCCACGGCGTTCTTGGATCTGCGGGCGAATCCGCTCGCGGCGCGACGCGCAACGAGACGTAAATCTCGCGGCGTGGGTCATCCGCGGCACAGGCCAGTGCGTACAGGTTCGCGCATGCCGGATCGTCGTGGTGCCCCGCACCCGCCTGGCATGAGACAACCCAAGGAGACGCCGATGACCATGAAGCCGAATGTGAGTCGCCGCCATTGGATCGCAGGAGCGGCCGCAGTGATTGCCGTGCCGACTTTGCTCGCCGGATGCGGAGGCGGCGGCAGCGACCCGTCCGACAGAAAGAACCTCGTCACGCTGGCTCAGAGCAAGCCCGAGCTGAGTCTCTTCGTCGAGGCGGTCGACGCGGCGGGCCTGCGCGAGACATTGTCCGGCGGAAGCTACACCGTATTTGCACCTGACAACAATGCCTTTGCCGCGCTGTTGGCAGAGCTGGGCACCACGAAGGACGCGCTGTTTGCAGACACGTCACTGCTGGGCTCGGTGCTCAAGTACCACGTGCTTTCGAGCGTGGTGCCCAAGGACGCCATCCCGCTTGGCAAGGCGATCGAGCCCATCGGCGGAGGGTTCTTCAAGATCGAACGGCAGGGCAATGACTACCAGGTCACCGACGGACGCAATCGCATCAGCGCGATCACGAGCACCGACTCGGTGGCTGCCAACGGCGTCCTGCACGTGGTCGATCGCGTACTGCTTCCCGCCGACAAGGACATTGTCCAGACGGCGCAGGCGACGCCGGATCTGAGTATCCTGGTCGAAGCGGTCATTGCCGCGGGACTGGTGGATGCATTGAAGGCGCCCGGTCCGCTGACGGTGTTCGCGCCGACCGACGACGCCTTTGCCGCGCTGCTGGCGGAACTCGGCATGACCAAGGACGCCTTGCTGGCCGACACCGCACTGCTGACGAAGGTGCTGACCTATCACGTGGTTGCGGGCCGCACGCTCAAGGCCGACATCCGCGTCGATGCGCCCATCACCACGCTCCAGGGGCAGACCATCCGGGTCAACGCCGATCTGCGTGTCGTGGATCAGCGCAACCGCACCAGCGGATTTTTGGCGACCGACGTGTTTGCAAGCAACGGGGTGGTGCATGTCATCGACCGGGTGCTTCTGCCGGCGTAGGTCATGGCGCGGCGCGAAATGATTCATCCGCGTGCGCGCGGGCGCCGACGGACAGGGTTGCCGGCAGGCAATGCCTGCCTGGGGCTGTTGCTTCTGGCGGCGAGCGTGGCATTGGTCGGCTGTGCCAGTTCGCCCGACCGCAAGCTGGCGCCCCTGGCTCTCGCGGACCATGTGGACCTTCCTCGCTTCATGGGCGACTGGTATGTGATCGCAAGCATCCCGACGTTCCTGGAAAAAGGGGCGTACAACGCGCGGGAGCATTACAGGCTGGAGGCCGACGGCACCATCGCCACGACCTTCACCTTCAATGCGGGGGCCTTCGACGGACCCTTGCGCACTTACGAGTCGCGAGGGTTCGTGATCGACGAGCGGTCCAATGCCATCTGGGGCCAGCAATACGTCTGGCCGGTGAAGGCCGACTATCGGATCGCCTACGTATCCGACGACTACACGCAAACGGTGGTCGCACGCGAGAAGCGCGACTATGTCTGGATCATGGCGCGCACACCTCGCATCTCGGAAGAATCGCTTCGCCGCTTGAGCGCCTTCGTCGCCAGCCAGGGCTACGACCCCGCGCTGCTCGTGCGTGCGCCAACGCGTTGACTGGCGCCGTGGCCCAGGGGCCGGAGTGTCGGCAAGCTCAGGTGCGCCACATTCCCTGTCGCGCCATCTCGCCGACGATGTGCACGAGATGCCCGGCCACCGCGGTCACGGCGCGCGATGGCCCCTTGGCCTTGGCGAAGGCCATGGCGACCGTGCGCTGGAACGGCGGCTCCTCGATGCGCGCGGCCTGCAGCTTGCCTTCCTGGACCTCCTGCCAGACGGCATGCAGCGGCAGCACCGTGTAGAGGCGCTCCTGCGCCGTGAGCTGCTTCTGACGCGGCAGCGAATCGGCCTCGATCACCGGCGCCAGCGCAATGCGCGTCTGCCGTGCCCCGGCGTCGAGCGCGGTGCGCAGCCCGTTCGGAGCGCCGGGCAGTATGAACGGCAGCCCGTTGAGGCTGGCGAAGGGCACCGCGCCCGCGGCGGTCAGCGGGTCGTCGGCCGGGCCGATGAGGTAGCTGTCTACGGTGGCCAGCGATTCCTCGTGCTCCGGCAGCGTGGGCCCGTAGCGGTAGAGGATGGCAATGTCGATGCGCGCGTCGGTCAGCCATTCCTCGACCTGGCCGCTGGATCCTTCCAGCACCCTGAGGCTGACGCCGGGGTAGCGGCTGCGCAATTCGGCGAACAGCCGGCCGATCAGGATGGTGCCGATCGAGGGCAGGCTGCCCAGCGTGACCGTGCCGGCCGGCTCGCGCAGGTCGGCCCGGATGTCCTGCTCCAGCGCCTGGGCCCGCTCCAGCAGCGCCTTGACCTGCGGGAACAGCCGCTGCCCGGTCTCGGACAGCTCCACGCCCCGGCCGGTGCGGTTGAACAGGCGTGAACCGCATTCGCGTTCGAGCGCGTTGACCTGGCGGCTGAGGAAGGACTGGTTGCTGTCCAGGAAGAGGGCCGCACGCGTCAGGCTTCCCAGTTCCCCTATCGCGACGAACGACCGCCATTTCTGGAGATCCGAAGCGAGACCCAGTTCGAAGTCCGTGGCCTTTGACTTGTGCATCAGGCCGGATTATCGACTTGGCGTGCCCATTCGGCGATGGCCTGCGCCACCGCCTGCGGCTGCTCGGGCACCAGCGCATGACCGGCATTGGCGATCACCCGCACCGACACCCGGTGGTGGCCCAGCACGTCGGCCAGTTCCCGGCGCGTCGCCGGCGGACGCCAGGCGTCCTGCTCCCCCTGGAGGTCCAGCACGGGCGCGTGGCTGCGGCCGAACCAGTCGTCCCGGGGCGGGTGCTGCGCCGCCCGGCGGTAGGCGGCCCGCCATTGCGGGTACCAACCCTGGAGCCAGGAGCGCGGGTCGTTGCCAGGGGCGAACATGCAAAGGCGCAGCGCCTCGAGACGTGCCGGCTCGGCGCAGGTGGGGTCCGAGGCGATCGCCAGAGCCTGCGGCATGCCGGCCGGGAATTGCCGGGCGGCCGCGCCTAGCACCACCACCCCGCGCACGCACTCCGGGTGGCGCAGGTCGGTGACCCGGGCGACCCAGTGCCCATAGGCATGGCCCACCACGATCGCCGGGGCGGCGCCCAGCTTCTCGATGACTCCGGCAACATCCGCCGCGAGCGTTTCAAGCGTCATGCCTTCGGGCGGGTCGCTGCTTCGGCCCATGCCGCGCGGCTGCGGACGCAGCACCCGCAAGCCCCGGTGTGCCAGCAGCTCGGCCAGCAGGTCGAAGTCCTCCGAATCACGCAGGGACGAAGGAAGCAGCACCACCGCCGGCCCGGCGCCCTCGATGATCACGTCGATGCGCGCCGGACCCAGTTGCAGCAGTTCGCGCCGCCGGTTCATTCGAGCGTCGCGCCGGAAGTCTTGACGATCTGCGCCCACTTCGGTATCTCGCTGCGGATGAGCGCCGCGAACTCGTCCGGCGAGGACGTCGCGGGCTCGATGCCCAGCGCCGTGAGCTGCCGCCTCATGCCGGCGTCTCCCATGGCGCGGTTCACGGCCGTATTCAGTTCGGCCACCACGTCGCGCGGCGTGCCCGCGGGCGCCAGCACACCCAGCCAGTTGGAGACCTCGTAGCCGGGCAGTCCCGCTTCAGCCAGCGTGGGAACCTGCGGCAGCGCCGCCATGCGCGTGCGCGAGGTCAACCCCAGGGCGTGCACGCGGCCGGCCTTGATCTGCTCCTCGTACACGGTGAACGAATCGAAGGTCATGTCGACGCGCCCGGCCAGCAGGTCGGTCAGCAGTGGTGCGCTGCCCTTGTAGGGAACATGCAGGAGGTCGACATCGGCAAGCCTTTCGAACAGCGCGCCCGAAAGGTGGCTCGAACTGCCGTTGCCGGCCGACCCGTAGGTGAGCTGGCCCGGCCTGGTCCGCGCCAGCGCCACCAACTGGGCGACTGTCCGCGCGTCGACCGATGGGCCCACCACGAGCACGCGCGGCGTGATGTGCGTGAGCGCGACCGGGGCGAAGTCCTTCAGGGGGTCGTAGCGAAGCTTCGGATAGAGGGCCGGGTTGATGGCCTGCGTGCCCATGGTGCCGAACAGCAGCGTGTAGCCGTCGGCCGGCGCGCGTGCCACGATCTCGCACGCCATCGTGCCGCCCGAGCCGCCCCGGTTGTCGATCACGACCTGCTGCCCGAGTGCCTCGCCCAGGTGCTGTGCCAGGGTGCGCGCCATCAGGTCGGCCGCGCCCCCGGCCGGGAACGGCACCACCAGGCGAAGCGGCCGCTGCGCGAAGCTGGACCATGCTGCCAGCGGGCTTGCGGCAAGGGCGATGCCGGCCAACAGGGCACGGCGGCGAATCGGACTGGGCATGGTCTTGTCTCCGAGCGTTTCGCGCCGACTCTAGGCGTTCGGACCGGGCCTGCCCATGCATGCGCCGGCATGGCTGCCTTGCAGGTTCGCCCAACCCGGCGCCTGCATAGCAGCCTTGCGCAAACGATGCATGGCTCGGCGGCGGTGCCGCTCCTAGACTGGCCGCACCATCAAGATCAAGACCGGTCGAAGACCGCGTCGAACCGCCACGAGAGACAACACCATGGCACTGACTCGCCGATCGCTTTCCGCCGCCCTCGCCCTGACGCTCGTCGGCGGTGGCATCTTCGTCACGACGGCCACGTCCGCGCGGGCCGAGGACTGGCCCGCCAAGCCCATCAAGCTCATCGTGCCCTATGCGGCCGGCGGGCCGACCGATGCCATCGCGCGCCTGCTGGCAACCAAGGTGGGCGCCACGCTGGGCAAGCCGGTGGTGGTCGACAACCGCGCCGGCGCGGGCGGCACCATCGGCGTCGATGCGGCCGTCAAGGCGCAGGCGGACGGCTACACCTTCGCCCTGATCGCGCCGGGGCCGCTGGCGGGCATGCCCAACCTGATGAAGACGCCCTACACGCTCGACGACATGCAGTACCTGACGCTGGTCGCGAAGATCCCCAGCGTGGTGGTCGTCAACAGCAAGTCCGGCATCGATTCGCTCGAGGCACTGGTCAGGAAGGCCAAGGCCGAACCCGGCAAGCTCAGCTACAGCTCGGCCGGCCCCGGCACCACGCCGCACATCGGCATGGAGATCTTGAAGGACCAGGCGGGCATCGACATCCTGCATGTTCCATACAAGGGTGCTGCACCCGCCATCACCGGGCTGCTCGGTGGCGAAGTGCAGGTTGCCATGGTCGACCTGCTGCCGGTGATGGCGCACGTCAACAGCGGCTCGCTCAAGGCGCTTGCGGTGGCCGCCACCTCGCGGGTGCCGCAGCTGCCCGACGTGCCCACCACCGCGGAGAAGGGGCTGCCCAACGTGACGATGGAAACCACCTACGGAATCATTGCGCCCAAGGGCGTGCCGGCAGCCATCTCCGCGCGAATGCGCGACGCGTTCGTCGCCGCGGTCGAGTCGCCCGACATGAAGCAGAAGTTCCTGCAGCAAGGCGCGCTGCCCATGACTTCCAGCGCCGAGCAGTACCAGCAGCTGATGCGGGCGGAGGCTTCCAAGTGGAAGGGCATCATCGACAAGGCCGGGATCACGCTGCAGTGAAGGCGCGCCCGTCCGCAATCGCAAGACGCACATGAAGATCGCCTCTGCCGACTTGCGGCCCTGCGTCCAGGCGCTCGCCGACCCGCAGTGGAAGTTCGCGCGCGCCCAGGTGCCTCGCCTCGAAGGGTGCGTGCTGCGCCTGGCCGACGATGACGGGCACGAGGGGCTCGGCTACTGCCACGCCATTCCTGCCATCTCCACCCACGGCGCCGGCGCCGAGGCCGGGCTGGCCTTCCTGGCGCAGGGCCTGGTCGGACGGCCGCTGGACGACCTTGCCGGCACGATGGAGGAGGTGGATGCCACGCTGGCCTACCACCCCACCGTCAAGGCGGCCATCGACATGGCGCTGCACGACCTGCTGGCGCGCCGCCTCGGCGTGCCGGTCAACGTGCTGCTTGGCGGCAGGATGCGCGACGCGGTGGCGCTGTCGCGCATCCTGCCGATCAAGGCGCCGGACGAGATGGCGGCCATGGCCGAAAGGCTGGTCGCCGAGGGGTACCGCCAACTCAAGCTCAAGCTCTCCGGCGACACCGACCTCGACGTGCAGCGCATCGCAGCGGTGCGCGCCGCCGCGGGCGAGGGCGTGACGCTGACGCTGGACCCCAACCAGTCCTACCACGCCAAGCAGCTGATTGCCGCTTTCGGCCGCATGGAGCGCTACGGCATCGCACTGATCGAACAGCCCGTCCCCGCGGCCGACATCGCCGGCCTGGCCTTGCTGACCCGCACGCTGCCGGTGGCGATCGAGGCCGACGAAAGCGCGCAGAGCGTGCGCGACGTGTTCCGGCTGGTGTCCGAGCGCGTCGTGGACGTCATCAACCTGAAGGTCACCAACCTGGGCGGCATCCGGCGCTTCATGCAGGCGCTGCGGATCTGCGAGGCCGGCGAGGTAGGCTGCCGCGTGGGCGCCGCCTTCGGGCCCGCGCTGCTGCAGGCCATGAGCCTGCAGGCGGCGAGCGTGGTGCGGCGCCTGCCGTATGCCTGCGAGTTGTCGGAGCACCTGCACCTGCGGGACGATCCTTTCACGCCACTGCCGGTTCATGACGGCCGCTTGCGGCTGCCGCAGGGGCCCGGTTGCGGGGTGCGCTATGCGTCATGAAAGCCACTGGCGCCAGCGTGGCTGCCGTGGAATACGAACAAGGAAGCAAGAACCATGAATGACCTGACCCAGCTCGAAGTGCGCATCGATGATTTCGTCGCCACGCTCACCATGAATGCGCCGCCGGTCAACGCGCTGACACGCACGCTCAATGACGAACTGACGCTGGCGCTTGACCGCATCAGCGAGATGGACGAAGTGCGCGCCGCCGTCCTGACGGGCGCGGGCAAGGTGTTCTGCGCCGGCGCCGACCTCAAGGGGCGGGCTTCCGTGATCAAGGGGCCGGGCGACCTGCCCGCACATTCGCGCCGTACCCGCGAATGCTTCCACGCGATCCGAGAATGCGCCAAGCCGGTGGTGGTCGCCATCAACGGGGCGGCGCTCGGATCGGGCCTGGCCATGGTGGCTTCGAGCGACGTCCTGGTGGCGTCCGAGAAGGCGTCGCTCGGCCTGCCGGAAGTCGATGTCGGCCTGCTGGGCGGCTGCCGCCATGCGATGCGCCTGTTCAGCCATTCGCGCTTGCGCCGCATGGCGCTCACCGGCATGCGGGTGGATGGCGCCGAGTTGTACCGGCTGGGCGTGGTCGAGGCTTGCGTGCCCCCCGATGAGCTGATGCCCAGGGCGCTGGAGATCGCCCGGACGATCGCCGCCAAGAGCCCCGTGTCGACGCGCATGGGCAAGCACACCCTCAACGTCATCGAGGACATGAGCCTGCGCGACGGGTACCGCTACGAGCAGGACATGACGGCCCAGATCGGCCGGACCGATGACGCCCGGGAAGCGCAGCGCGCGTTCGCGGAGAAGCGCGCGCCGGTGTTCACCGGCCGCTGAACTGTCGCGACGGTGATCGACAGGTGGCGCCGGCCCGAGTCCAATCGCGCTTTCGTCCCCAGGAGTTCCCATGTTCGCCGAACCATCCCCGAAGTCCGCCGAGTTGCTGCAGCGCCTGAGCGCCTTCTTCGACCAGCACATCTATCCCAACGAGGAGCGCTACCACCGCGAGATGGAGACCTTCCGCCGGCAGGGAAATCCCTGGCAGGTCGTGCCCGTGATCGAGGAACTCAAGCCGAAGGCGCGTGAGGCCGGGTTGTGGAACATGTTCCTCCCGCACCCTTACGAGGGACATGGCGGCATCTCCAACCTCGATTACGCGCCGCTGTGCGAGGTGATGGGCCGCGTCTCGTGGTCCGGCGAAGTCTTCAACTGCTCGGCGCCCGACACCGGCAACATGGAGACGCTGGAGCGCTATGGCACCGATGCGCACAAGCAGCAGTGGCTCAAGCCCCTGCTGGCCGGCGAGATCCGCTCCGCCTTCCTGATGACCGAGCCCGCCGTGGCCTCGTCGGATGCGACCAACATCCAGTGCTCTATCCGGCGCGACGGCGACCATTACGTCATCAACGGCCGCAAGTGGTTTTCGTCCGGCGCCGGCAGCCCGCGCTGCAAGATCTTCATCGTGATGGGCAAGACCGACCCGGATGCGCCGCGCCACGCGCAGCAGTCCATGGTGCTGGTGCCGCGCGACACCCCGGGGGTCACGGTCGAGCGGCACTTGTCGGTGTTCGGCTATGACGATGCCCCGCACGGCCACATGGAGGTGGTGCTGGAGAACGTCCGGGTGCCGGTGGAGAACATCCTGCTCGGCGAAGGCCGGGGCTTCGAGATCGCACAGGGCCGCCTCGGCCCCGGGCGCATCCACCACTGCATGCGCTCTATCGGCGCCGCCGAGCGGGCGCTGGAGCTCATGTGCGACCGGCTGCGCAAGCGCATCGCCTTCGGCAAGCCGCTGGCGGAACAGTCCATCTGGCACGAACGCATCGCCGAGTCGCGCTGCATGATCGACCAGGCCCGGCTCCTGACGCTCAACGCGGCCTGGAAGATGGACACGGTGGGCAACAAGGTGGCCCGCGCGGAGATCGCGATGATCAAGGTGGTTGCGCCCAACATGTCGTGCAAGGTCGTGGACTGGGCGATCCAGGCCCACGGCGGCGGCGGCGTCAGCCAGGACTTCTGGCTGGCCGAGGCGTACGCCCACCAGCGCACCGTGCGCCTGGTCGACGGCCCGGACGAAGTGCACCGCAACGCCATCGCCAAGCTGGAGCTCGCCAAAGGCCGCTGAGCAGCGGTGCTATGCGCGCGGGCGCATGGCAGTGTTGTCGGCCGCCCGCTAGCCGGGCGGCGCGGCGATTCCGAGAATGCAGGGCATCAAGGAGATTCGCCAGAATGAGCACCGCCACCGGCCCGCTGTCCCATGTCAAGGTACTCGACCTCAGCCGCATCCTCGCTGCGCCTTGGGCCGGCCAGATCCTGGCCGACCTGGGCGCCGAAGTCATCAAAGTCGAGCGGCCGGGGGCCGGCGACGACACGCGCGGCTGGGGCCCGCCCTTCCTGAAGGACGCGCAGGGGCGCGACACGAAAGAGGCGGGCTACTACCTGGCCGTCAACCGCGGCAAGCGCTCCATCACGGTCAGCCTGGACAAGCCCGAGGGCCAGAAGATCGTCAGGGAACTGGCGTTGCGCGCCGACATCGTGCTGGAGAACTACAAGGCCGGAACGCTGGCGCGCTACGGCCTCGACGAGGCCTCGCTGCGCAAGGTCAATCCACGGCTGATCTATTGCTCCGTCACCGGCTTCGGCCAGACCGGCCCGCGCCGCGACCAACCCGCCTACGACTTCCTGATCCAGGCCATGGGCGGCCTGATGAGCGTGACCGGCGAGAAGGACGGCAAGCCCGGCGGCGGACCGCAGAAGGTGGGCGTGCCCATCGTCGATCTCATGACCGGCATGTATGCCGCCGTATCCGTCCTGGCCGCGCTGGCGCGGCGCGAGCACAGCGGGGTGGGCGACTCGATCGACATCGCGATGCTCGACGTGCAGGTTTCCACGCTGGCCAACCAGGCCATGAATTACCTGGTCTCGGGCAAGGTGCCGCGCCGCAACGGCAACGCCCATCCCAACATCCAGCCGCAGGACGTGTACGCCTGCGCCGATGGCGACGTGATCCTGGTGGTGGGCAACGACGGCCAGTTCACGAAGCTGTGCGAGGTCTTCGACCAGCCCGGATGGGCGGCCGATCCGCGATTCGCGACCAACGCCCAGCGCGTGCGCAACATCGGCGAACTGTCGGCGCTGCTGCGCGACCAGTTTCTGGAATGGGAGCGCGACAAGCTCATCGCGGCGCTCGACGCGGCCGGCGTTCCCTGCGGGCCGATCAACTCGGTGGCCGACGTCTTCAAGGACCCGCAGGTGAAGGCGCGCGAGCTGCTTCGCCACGTGCCGCACCCGAGCGGCGTGGATGCGCCGCAGGTCGCCAGTCCGATGCGCTTCGGCGGCCAGGCGCTGCCAGCGGGCAGCGCGCCCCCGCTGCTGGGCCAGCACAGCGACGCGATCCTGGCCGAGCTGGGCTACGCGAGCGCCGACGTCGAGGCGCTGCGCAAGGCTGAGGTGATCTGATGTCCGGCTCCCTGACCCTGCATTGGTCGCCCAAGTCGCCGTACGTGCGCAAGGTGATGGTCTGCGCGCATGAACTCGGTCTCGTCCCCAGGCTGAACCTGGTGCGCTCGGTGGCCGCCATGCTCAAGCCGAACCCCGCGATCATGGCCGTCAATCCGCTGTCCAAGATCCCGACACTGGTGCGCGAGGATGGCTCGGCATTGTCCGACTCGGTGGTGATCTGCGAATACCTGAACGCCATGGCCGGCGGACCGCTGTTTCCCGCCGAGGGCGAGGCGCGCTGGCAGGCGCTGCACTGGCACGCACTCGGCGACGGCCTGCTCGACGCGCTCATCCTGTGGCGCAACGAGCGCGAGCGCCAGATGCCACTGCAGCCGCTGGTCGATGCATTCGAACTCAAGACGCGAGCCTCGCTGCAATGGCTGGACGCGCAGGCACCTGCACTCGAGGCGGCGCCGCTCTCGATCGGCCAGATCACCGTCGGTTGCGCGCTCGGCTACCTCGACTACCGCTTCGACGCCTTCGGCTGGCGGACGCAGGCGCCCGCCCTGGCACGGTGGTTCGCCGGCCTGTGCGAGCGCCCGTCGTTCAGGGCGACGGAGCCTGCCGACGGCTGACGCGCGGCGCCTCAGCGGTAGAGGTGCTCCGCGTTGGTGCTCAGGACCTGGCGCACCAGCGCCTCGCTGTCGGCCCATTCCATGAACATGTCGAGCAACTGCACCGGGTCTGGTGCCGGCGTCACCCGCAGGTGCGGCCAATCGCTGCCCCAGACCAGACGCTCCGGATTGACGTCAACCATCTTCTCCTGGAACGCCCGCCCGACGCCCCAGTCGCTTTCGTTCAGCAGGTTGCGATAGGCGCACAGCTTGATCCACACCTTGCCGGTTTCGAGCAGCGCGAGCAGCGCCCGGAAGCCGGGGTCGTCGACACCCGCCTTCGCATCGAAGCCGCCCATGTGGTCGATCACGACAGGCACGGGCAGCGCGCGCAGCCGAGGGGCAATGGCCTCGATCGCGGCGCAGTCGGTCCACAGCTCCGCATGCAGCCCGGCGTCGGCGAGCTGCGGCGCCAGCGAGAACAGGTCGTCCAGCGAAGCGCTGCCCGCAAAGTTGGAACCGGCGCCGCTGCGATGGCTGAAGCGGGCACCGCGCACGCCCCGCGCCCGCAGGCCGGACCATGCCAGGGGACTGCCGGGCCGCACCACGATCACCCCGCGCAGCGAAGGCTGCGCCGCCAGCGCGTGCAGCAGCAGCGCGTGGTCGTCGCCATAGGCGCTGGGATGCACCAGCACGCCGTTGGTCAGGCCCAGGCGGCGCAGCAGCGCGATGTACTGCGGCTCGATGGCCTCTGGTGGCGTGTAGCTGCGCTCGGCCGCCAGCGGGAAGCGCTCGTACGGCCCGAACAGGTGGGCATGGCAGTCCCAGCTGCCGGGCGCGCCGTCCGTCTTCATCCCAGCTCCTCGTGCTGCGGCAGCGCAAAAGCCGGTTGCACGCCATCGGGCAGCGGGATCTCGTGGCAGTTGAGCGTCATGGCGACCATGGTGTAGTAGCCGACCAGGGCGGTGAGCTCGACCACCGTGCGCTCTCCGAATCGCGCCAGCACTGCCGCATAGGTGGCATCCGAGACCGACTTGTCACGGTTCAGCTCCACCGCGTAGCGCCAGATCAGCGCATCGTCCTGCGACATGCCGGGCGGCTCGGCCTGTGCCAGCAACGCCTCGATGATGGAGGGCTCGATGCCGGCCTTCTCGCCCTCGATGCGATGCGCATACCACTCGAAGGGAGAGCGGCATGCGCGTCCCGTCACCAGGATCGCGATCTCGGACAGCCGCGGCGGAAGGGATGTGTCGTAGCGCAGCAATGCACCCAGCGCCTGCCAGCGGTCCGCGAGCTCGGCGTTGTGCAGGACGGCCCGCAACGGGCCCTGGATCTTCCCGCGCGGGCCCGAAACGATCTTGTCGTACACCGCGCGCTGCGCGGTGTCCATGGTGGCGGGGGAAGGAAGTGAGATGCGAGGCATGGCTGGTTCTCGATGTGGGCCGACCCGACGGCCGGCGTGATGCATCGATCATAGGCAGGGGCCCCGCCGCCGTGGCCGGGCGGACGACAACGCTGCTATGCGCAAACCCGCAAACCCGCGCTACCAGGTTTGGCGAGCGCCTTGCAAAGCAGCGTTGACGAATGGCTGCTGGCTGCGGCCGAGCCACCGACCTAGATTCGGCGCTCGATTCAAGCCAACGAAAAGGAGACCCCATGTCATCGATGCGCCCCACGGTCCGCGGCAGTGCCCCCGGCCGCATGCCCACCCCATTGCTTCGGCTTCTGGCCGTTGCATTGACCTGCATCAGCGCCGCGGCGTGCGGTGGCGGCGACGGCCAGGCGGCCGACCCTGGGACGAACGCGGGCGCAGCGGACGATCCTGGTACGCCCGCCGACGGTGCGAAGTCGCCGCTGATCGCGTGCGCGGCGCTGGCGGGCAAGAGCGTGCCGCCATCGTCGATCGGCCTGCCGACGTCGGGCGCGACGATCACCTCGGCGGACCTGATCGCAGCGGCGCCCGAGTCCGTGGGCGCGACCAGCGTCACCCGAGCACTGCCGGAGTACTGCAAGATCCAGGGCGCCATCCTTCCGGTCGATCCGGCGGCTGGACCGATCAAGTTCCAGATCAACATCCCGACCCGATGGAACGAGAAGACCATCCAGGTGGGCGGTGGCGGACTCAACGGGTCCATTCCGGCGAATCTGGCGGCGATCGGAAGCGGTGGCTCGCCCATCAGCGGCGCGTTTCCGCCTGATGCGCCCTACCCGCTGTCCAGCGGCTACGCCATGTTCGGCGGCGATTCGGGGCACCAGGAGTCGGGCACCGTGGCCAGCTGGGCCCTCAATCAGGAAGCCTGGGTCAACTTTGGCCATGCCGCGCTGAAGAAGACGCACGACGCAGCCTTCGCGGTCATCCGCGACTTCTATGGATCGAGTCCGCGAACGAGCTACTTCATGGGACAGTCGCAAGGTGGCCGGGAGGCAATGGAAGTTGCCCAGCGCTACCCGGATGACTACGACGGCGTCGTGGCGACGTCACCTCTCATCGGCTACACCGCCCACGTTGTCCACAAGACATTGCTGGCCACCGTGCAGACCGGCGAAGGGTGGATACCGCCGGCCAAGCAGGCCGCCATCGGCGCCGAGGTGCTCCGGCAATGCGACGGCCTGGACGGACTGATCGACGGCGTCATCGGCAACTATCGGGGCTGCGCGGCGCGCTTCGATCCGCTGCAGGTCGCGCAGCCCTATGCGGCGATCCGTTGCCAGGACGGTGCGGACACCGGCAACGACTGCGTGTCCGATCGCCAGATCGCGACCCTCGACCAGATGCATGCGCCGACCAGGTTCGGCTTCGACCTTGCCAACGGGTGGTCGGAGTTTCCGGGCTATGAGGTGGGGCGTGAGTCGGCCGGCGGCTGGCTCAACACGAATCCGCAGCCATCGCAGGCCACCCAGCCCGCATTGGGGCAGCCGGGGGCCACGCTCAGCTACGGGATCATCAAGGACCCGGCCTTCAACCTGGTGAACTTCTCGATCGCCGCATACAAGGACCGGATCATCGAAGCCTCCGCCATCATCGACTCGACCAACACCGACCTGAGCCGGTTCTTCGCGCGTGGCGGGCGGCTCATCATCAAGGCACAGGGCTCGGACTACTCGTCGAACCCGCACACGATGATGCGGTACTTCGACCAGCTGGTGGCGCGGTTCGGGAAGGAGGCGGTCGACCAGCACGTGCGCTTCTACATGCTGCCCAATGGTGACCACAACGGCGGGGTGCAGAGCCTGCCGGCCGGCACGGCGCAGCCGCAGTACGTCGATCTCGTCAGGATGTCGACCGATTGGGTGGAAAAAGGTATCGAGCCGCCGGATGCGCCGATTGTCAGCGCCATGGCGCCATTGCCGCCCTTCGCCGTGAATGCGACGCGTCCCATGTGCCGCTATCCCGCCTACCCACGCTATGTCGCGGGGGACGCCAGGGAGGCGGGCAGCTACAGGTGCACGGCGCCATAGCGCGGGGACTTCGGTCCCCCGGAAAAGTGCAGGCCCTCAGTCTTCCTTCATGCCAGTCGCCTTGACGACTGCCCCGAGGCGGGCCCTTTCCTCGTCCACGAACTTGACGAAGGCGGCGCGGTCGCCGCCGACGGGTTCGATGCCCATTTCCTTGAGCCGCTTCACGGTTGCCGGGTCCTTCATGGCCTTGTCGACGGCGTCGGCCATCTTGTCGAGAATCGCCGGCGGCGTGCCGGCCGGCGCATGCACGCCGGCCCAGTGCGCGATGCGGATGTCGTCGAAGCCCTGCTCCATCGCAGTCGACAGCTGCGGGTAGGCCGAGATGCGCTGCGTCCACGTGGTCGCCAGGGCCTTGAGCTTGCCGCTGCGAATGTAGGGCAGCACCACGATGCTGGCCTCGGAGGTGGCGTCCACCTGGTTGCCCAGCACGGCGGTGATCGACTCGGACCCGCTCTTGTAGGGCACCACGTCGAGCTTGGCGCCGTGGTCCTTCTCCAGCAGGCCTTCCACGAAGTGCGGCGTGCTGCCGGTGCCGGCCGTCGCGAAGTGGAGCCCCTGGCCCTTCTTCGAGGCGGCAACGAATTCCTTCAGGTCCTTGTAGGGCGCGTCGGCCGGCGCCACGATGACCGATGGCGCAAGGCCGATCATGGCCACCGGCACCAGGTCGCTGTCCTTGTACGGCACGCTCTTGCGGATCATGCTGTTGGACACCACGCCGGCGGCGCTGACCAGGAAGGTGTAGCCGTCGGGCGCGCTCTTGGCCACGACGTCGGTGCCGAGCATGGCGCCGGCGCCGGGCTTGTTCTCGATGACGATCGGTTGGCCGAGGACTTTGGAGGCCCCTTCGGCGGCAGCGCGCGCCATGAGATCGTTGGCACCGCCGGCCGAGAAGGGCACGACGAAGCGGATCGGTTTGGTCGGCCAGGGTTGGGCCTGGGCGGCGGCGGGCAGGGCCATGCCGAGCGCGGCAGCGCCCGCGCAGGCAAGAACGGTGAGCCGGCGGAAGTTCATGCGTATCTCCTGAGTCTTCATGTTGGAATGACTCAAGGATGCCACGCCGGCGCGCGAAGGACGGATTTCCGTGCCGCCCCGAGCGGGCCAGCCGGAAAACCGTCCGCATCGACAGGGCCCCGACCCGCCCGCCCCTGTACCGGCGACACGTCGGCGCCGCTGGCACAATGCGTGCTGGGAAACGGTGTCTGACATTCGTCTCCCGCGCGCCCGCCCATGCTGCGTCTCCTGCTCGTTTCCGTCTCCCTGTTCTGCTGCGTTAGCACCGTGGTTGCGCAGCCCATCGACACCCTCAAGCGCATTGCCGACACGGGCACCATCAATCTTGGCCACCGCGAATCCTCTGTACCGTTTTCGTACTACGACAACCGGCGTCAGGTGGTCGGCTACTCGCACGAACTCATGCTGCGCGTGCTGGACGCGATCAAGACCGAGCTGAAGTTGCCGGCGCTGACGATCAAGCTCGTGCCGGTCACGCCGCAGAACCGGATGGCGCTGGTGCAGAACGGTGCGGTCGACATCGAATGCGGTTCCACCACGCACAACCGCGAGCGCGCTCGCCAGGTGGCGTTCTCG